>Ga0247609_10004696_pt1 | contig 13528 bp, 11 predicted proteins | sample 172DNAGHGlowgp2_FD_193487 | JGI IMG/M metagenome (GOLD analysis project Ga0247609, IMG submission 193487) | Sheep rumen microbial communities from Palmerston North, Manawatu-Wanganui, New Zealand - 1728 DNA GHGlow gp2 | ecosystem: Host-associated > Mammals > Digestive system > Stomach > Rumen ...
ACAGTAGTAATATTGTGGTCCTGCCACCGGCAGGAAGTCGAATACCAGATAGAAGAGGAAGAATGATGCGAGGAACACGAAGCACGCCCTTTGGAAGTCGTCATATCGAGCGAAGAAATAGAACAGCACCACCGCAATCATCATGTAGTAATATGAGTAGTATCCCATGCTCAGAAGTTCCGACCAGAAAGCAGAGTCGAGTATTTTGCTGAATTCCAGTGACGGTTGGCATCCAAATAAAGAATAGTCGATGTTAGCAAACACATGGTCCTGATAGTTGAAAATGCTGCAGAATTCATATGTTTCCGGATACCAGTAAATGAGTCCCAGGAAAGGGAATGATATTCTCAGTAGCACAGTTGCCTTGCAGGGATATTTGCGGTAAACGATATATGCCGCAGCCATTATAGCCATTATGACCACTCTTGCGAGGAGCATAGATCCCGGTTTAGCCAGATGTTGCCACTCACAAAAAATCATCACAGAGGTGATGACAATATAAATGAGGGTTGCCGCCTCAAAACTCAACAACCCCCTTTCATCCCGGCGTTGGAACAAATCCTTCAGCCAAGCTATCTTTTGGTTATTTTCCGCCATCATTTCAGCCAGCCCTGAGCCTTATACCATGCCGCCGTTTCCTTCACTCCCCGTTCGAGATTCCACTGAGGAGTATAATCGAGGTCAGTTATCATCGGCTCGATATCGCAATTCCAGTTACGCTGGCTCATGATCTTATATTTATCTTTATTCAGAGTAGACACTTTTCCTCTCATTCCGGCAATCCATTCCGACACTGCGCATACCATCTTCAGTACGAATAGCGGCGCCTTGATATGCACCACATGTCTTGCACCGATTTCTCTCTGTATGTAATCGCTGAATTGACGTGACGAATATACTTTTCCGTCGCTGACATGATAAATCTTGTGGTTGATGTCTTCAATGCCCTCTTCGAGCACCTTCTTGACAGCTGCGAAAATAGCGCCCACGAGGTCGTCCACATAGACGAAAGTCAGTTCCTGAGGCTTAAAACCGACAGAGAAGTCTATATGGTTCTTAATGCTCTTGAACTGCAGGAAATAGTCACGTTCACGCGGTCCATAAACCCCAGTAGGTCTGAAAATCACGTAAGGGAACTCATATCCGAGACATTTGAGGTAGTTTTCGCTCTTTCCTTTGCTTGTTGCGTATGCAGTGTTAGGCTGCGGTTCGTCAGTTGCCCTGAGTGGCGAATAGACAGTAGCCATTCCTGTTTCGTTTTCAGTGCCGTTTTCCGCATTTCCTATATTTTTAGCCGCCTGTATCCTTTTTTCTTCCTTAATAGGTCCGAGCACACTGAGGCTGCTCATATACACGAACATCTTCGGTATCATATTGAGTTCCTTGAGTTCTTCCACCAGGTTGACGGTGCAGTCATAGTTGTTGGTGTCGAAATCTTCCGGATTCAGACATTTGGTAGCACCCGCGGCATGGATAATGATATCCCATTTCCCATGATTCTCCTTGAAATTCGCCAGTTGCGCATGCAGCACGTCGCGGTTTGTCATGTCGAGTGTCTGAAACTGCAACCATTCGTTTTGCAGCCATTTTTTGCTGGATGTGCTTCTGATTCCAGCCCATACAGACATCTGTTGTTTCAGTGCCTCTTCGCAAAGGAAGCTGCCAATAAACCCGCTGGCACCAGTAATCAATATTTTAGTAGGTTCAAACATCATAATCTTAATTCAGACAGTGCATAATTACCCAATTTCGTTGCAAAGTTACAATTTTTTAGTCATTTAACTATGATTTAACTGAAAATTTATAAATAAACTCATGATTTTCATACCCAATAAAACAAAATAAGCATCAAATCCGACTATCATCTAAATAAGTTTTTTTATTTATCAGTCAAATCTGTTGTAAATTAAATTAATTGTTGTAATTTTGCGAAAAGAACGTTTGTTTTTAGAAAATAATTAATCTTTAATAAGTGCACAGCACACTGATACTATGGCAAAAGGAAAGAAAAGCAAGAAGACCTCGAGCGTGAAAAAGTCGACAAGCGCCAAGAAAGGTCTGAATAAGAAAGAGCTTCGGCTGCTCATAGCAGGCATGCTGAGTCATCAGCCAGGAGAATATTACAGTCTGAGGTATTTGTTCAAGACGCTCAAGCTCACATCTCATACAAGGAAGATGCTAGCGTTGGACGTGATCAACGAGATGATAGAAGACGGTGAGGTGGTTCACAACTTAGAGGGCGAGGTGTCGTACAACGGTCATTCCCAGATATGTGAAGGCACTTTCACGCGGACAGCCGGTGGCAAGAACTTCGTGGACCTGCCCGACGGAATCGGAGTGAGCATATACGACGAAGACACGATGCACGCCCTTCCTGGTGACCTTGTGAAGGTGAGTCTGTTTGCCAAGAAGCGCGACAGCAAGAAGCTTCAGGGTCAGATAGTTGAGATAGTGAAGCGCAATGACAAGCCTTATGTAGGCGTGTTGCAGATATCCAAGCATGCTGCGTTCCTCGTATCTCCGAGCGGCCATCTTCCTCACGACATCTTCATTCCTGAGAACAAGTTGAAAGGCGGCAAGACCGGTGACAAGGCGTTGGTGAAGATCACCGACTGGCCCGCCAAGGGTCACAATCCGATAGGTGAGGTGGTTGATGTGCTGGGAGCCACAGGTGAGAACGACACCGAGATGCATGCCATCCTTGCCGAATTCGGTTTGCCATACAAATACCCGGAGAAGGTGGAGCGAGCTGCCGACATGATTGATCCGGGAATCACCGAAGAAGAGATATCGAAACGACTCGACATGCGTGACGTGACCACCTTCACCATCGACCCACGCGATGCCAAGGACTTCGACGACGCCTTGTCGATAAGGAAGGTGAAGAACGGCTTGTGGGAAGTGGGCGTACATATAGCCGACGTGTCGCATTATGTGACCGAGGGTTCTGTGATTGACAAGGAAGCCCAGCAGCGAGCCACCTCGGTATACCTAGTAGACCGTACTATCCCGATGCTTCCTGAGCGTCTCTGCAATTTCATCTGCTCCTTGCGTCCCGACGAGGAGAAGCTTACCTATTCCGTGATTTTCACCATGAACGACCAGGCCGACGTGCTCGACTCCAAGATAGCCCATACGGTGACTAAGAGCAACCGCAGGTTCACCTACGAGGAGGTTCAGTATATGTTTGAGCAGATAGGAGAGGCATCAGAAGAAGACCTGCTCCACCCTACCTCCGAGCAGCCGTTGGCAGAAGGGGCCTGTCCTACAGAGACATTCAAGGAGGAGCTGGTGGTTCTTAACCGCATGGCAAAGATATTGCGTGAGAAGCGTATGAAGAACGGTGCTGTGGACTTCGACCGTGAGGAGGTGAGGTTTGAGATAGACGAGAAGGGCAAGCCGTTGAGTGTTTATTTCAAGCGTGCCAAAGACGCCAACAAGCTGATTGAGGAGTTTATGCTCCTGGCGAACAGGACAGTGGCAGAGAGTGTTGGCATGAACGTGAAGAAGAACCAGAAGCCGAAGGTGTTGCCATACCGTATCCATGACGTTCCCGACCCTGACAAGTTAGAGAACTTAGGACATTATGTAGCCCAGTTCGGACTGACTCTGAAGACTCACGGAAGCCGTGTGGATGTGGCTAAGAGCCTGAATGCCATGCTTAAGGAGACAAAGGAGAAGCCAATGCAGGAGTTGGTAGAGATGGTGACGCTCCGTGCTATGATGAAAGCACGTTACAGCACCTACAACATAGGTCACTATGGACTTGCCTTTGATTACTACACCCATTTCACTTCGCCGATCAGACGTTATCCCGACCTGATGGTTCACCGTCTTCTTACCCGTTATGAGCAAGGTGGTCAGAGCGCGAACCAGAAGAAATACGAGAACCTGTGTGACCACTCGTCTGAGATGGAGCAGCTTGCCGCCAATGCCGAGCGTGCAAGCATCAAATACAAGCAGGTGGAATTCCTCGCCGACAAGATAGGCGAAGAATTTGACGCCAAGGTGTCTGGTGTGACTGAATTCGGCTTGTATGCCGAGATAGAGGAGAACCGTTGCGAGGGTCTGATTTCCGTGAGATATTTAGGTGACGAGCCGTTTGACTTCGACGAGCGCAACTTCGCGTTGGTAGGTCGTCAGACCCGTCATAAATTCACGTTGGGCGACCGTATACGCATCAAGGTGGCGAGGGCGAACCTTGCCCAGAAGCAATTAGACTTCGAATTCGTGAAGAAATTGTCGAGTGCCCAGCCGGTAGTTGAGAAGCGTCCGTCATTCTATGAGATCATCGAGAAGAAGAGCAAAAAGAGAAAAAAGAAATGAATACAATCAAATACTATCTTTTATATGCCATAGTCTATCTGTTGTCAATCCTTCCCTTTTGGCTGCTTTATGTCATATCGGATTTCAATTACCTCATCTTCTACCGGTTGGTAGGCTACAGGCGTAAGATAGTAAGGAAGAACCTCAGGAACTCGTTCCCCGAGAAGACAGAGTCGGAACTGAAAGCGATAGAAAAGAAGTTCTATCACTGGTTTTGCGATTACATTTTCGAGACATTCCAACTCATATCCATCAGCGACAAAAAACTGCTCAAGCATATGGAATACCGTGGTTTGGAGCAGTTGGAGGAATGCTTTGATCGTAAGCAGGACACTGCGGTGATTCTCGGCCATTACTGCAACTGGGAATGGATGTCGTCCATAGGTTTGGGCTTCAAGCGCTATCCTGAAGCCGTTGTAAACGCTTTATACCACAAACTGAAAAGCCCATCAGTGGACCGTCTGTTTTTAAAAATCAGAAAAGCGAAGGGATGCGTGCCTATTGAGAAAAGCAAGATTCTCCGCCATCTGTTGAAATGGAAGATGGACGACACCCGTTATATGACAGCATATATAAGCGACCAGGGTCCACGTTGGCATAACATACACCTATGGATTGACTTCATGAACCAAAACACTCCGGTGTTCACTGGCGGTGAGCGTTTGATGAGGAAGATGAATAACGCGGTGTTCTACATAAAGATGGAACGTCCGAAGCGTGGAAAATATATCGCCACCTTCATCCCAATCACCTACGAACCAAACAAACTGCCGGAATTTGAAATCACCAAACGTTTCTTCAAAATGCTTGAGGACACCATCAAAGAACATCCTGAATTTTATCTCTGGTCACACAACCGCTGGAAACGGACCAAGGAGAAATATGACCAGATTATGGCAGAACGGAAACGGGAATCCGCTGAGAGAATGGAGAAACAACAAACCGTTAACCACGAATAAACGCTAATTTCAACTAATTATTCAACGGGAAGAACACTTTTTTCAAATTAGGAATTAGGAATTGTCTTAGATGATAAATTGAAAAATTAGGTGGAGATTCGCAAAAATTACATACTTTCCCGCCAAAAGTCATATTTTTTACCCACTTTTGGCGGGAAAGTATGTAATTTTTATAATTTTTACAAGTTTTCAACTAGTTTTGATAGTGTAGTTCAGACGTTGAACATTTTCATCCATGTTAGTCCATGTTTTGTTTGACAGACCTATCTATTAATAAAATATAGTACTTTTGTGATGAAAATCCTAAAACCTATAAGTATTTTTTGGAAAAAGGTGGCGGATTGGTATAAGATATGGTGATGGGGGTATATTATATATATAATTAGGTGTAGATGGTAAGATAGGGGTAAATAGGTATAGACAGGTATATGTAGGTAGGTGTTAAAAGGGGGTGGATTTGATGTAAAAATGGGTTGTTTTTCTAAAAGCCCTAAAATCAGGCAAAAGCGCCAAAAACATATTAAAAAACATGTGTGTGCGTACACAATTCTTGATTTATGTCAAGAAATTAACAAAAATAGTGTTTTTTTGTATAAAAAAGCGTGTCTATTGCATAAAGTCGCCGTAACTTTGCATCGTCAAAAGAAAAATATATAGATTGTTAATTAAAAATTAGGAATTAGGAATTAGGAATTATTATTGATGTGATGAGAAAATAAAAAGCAAGTTGGGTATTTATAATAATATATTAACAGGTAAAAAGATTTTTAGGAAACACGTTCAGGCATCGAACATTTTAGGATAACAAACACAACACACATAGATGTCTGACAAAAAAAGAAAGGAGGCTATTATGATTACTTTCACAGTGATTCTCTCCACAGCTATAGCGATAGCTATTCAGCAGCGTTAAACAGCAAAAGATCTCAAGTGATTTGAGACTGGAGAGATAAAAAAAAATGGTAAAAAGATTATTAACAAAAAAGAAAGGAATGAATTATGAGTGATTTTGAAATTATTATGGCATCATTTGTTGCATTGATGATCGTTGTAAGTACTATTTCATTCTTGAAATAAGAAAACAACATTAAAAATTAAAAACTGAGTAATTAATAATTAAAAATTCACAAGTTAAAGTTAAAATTAAAATTAAAAGAAATTAAAAATAAAATTATAAAAAATGAATTTGATGGATTTAGGCATATTATTGGCAGTGACATTTATTGTAGTAGTTAGCATAGCAATATGCTAGAATCCATAAACATAATGCAATTGAATAAAAAGTAGTTAGTAATAAGAAAAACTTCTTTATAGTTCTTTATAAAGATTTTTATTAGGTGTTATTTAGTTAGTTAGTGAAGAGCATTATCCGTGAGGACAGTGCTCTTTTTTTGTAGACGAGCTGGTTGGTTTTATTAAGATTTTAAATAAATGTTCGCAAATTTGGGAACATCAAAAACTTTTGCTATCTTTGCTGACAAATGATAGTAACATTCGATAAGACATATCTTCAAGAACTATATGTCAATGGCAAAACCAAAGACAAGAAACATAGATTCCAACCTCAGATTATCGCTAAATATGTAAAAGTCATTAATCTGATGAAACAGCAGGATAATGTTCTTGGTCTTTTAAAGTACGGTTCATTGCATTATGAAAAATTGCATGGTGACAAGAGTGGCTTATCTTCTGTTCGTATCAATGATCAATATCGTATTGAATTTAAGGAATACATTGAAGATGGCAAACATCTTGCTACAATATGTACAATAACTGAATTATCTAACCATTATAAATAAAATATAAAATATGGTTACAATAGAAGGAATCAAGCCAGATATGATAGCAAACAATCTAACTTCTTTTTTGCCTACTCATCCAGGTGAAGTATTGAAAGACGAAATAGAATTTAGAGGGATTTCACAGCGTGAATTGGCAAAGCAGATGGGTATTTCTTATTCTTCCATGAATGAGGTTCTGAATTGTAAACGTTCACTTAATCCAAAGTTGGCGATGATGATGGAGGCCGCTCTCGGTGTAGATGCATCTCCCCTTTTGGCTATGCAGAATGAATATGATATTCAGATGGTAAAACGTAACGAATCATTTATGAAAAAGTTGAAAAGCATACATCGTGTAGCAGCAGTATTATAAGTTTAAATACTACAATAAAGGCCGGAGCAGAGATGTTCCGGCCTTTATTGATTATATCAGATAAATCAGATACCTAATTTTTTCTTGATCTCATTTGTGAGGTCAGTAGACAGAGTTTTCGAGATGTATGGTATACCTGCAACGTCGAATACATAAATGTAACCTCCAGCCTGTCCAACTTCTTCCACAGCCTTGAGGAGTTTTTCCTGAATCTCCTTCATTTTCTGTGCTTCGATTTGTGAGAGGTCCTGACGGCTTTTATTTACATATTCCTGCATGCGCTGCTGCAGGTCGGTCAGTTCCTGTTCACGGCGTTCTTTAACAGCGTCAGGAAGAGTTTCAGCGTTCTTCTGATAGTCTTCGAGTTTAGTTTGGAATTCATCCTGCATACGCTTGAGTTCGTCTTCATAAACCTTAGACTTAGCTTCTATTTCCTGCTGAGCTGCTGCATATTCAGGCATAGCCGACGCTACTTCAGTTAAATTGAAATGTCCGAATTTCTGTGCGAACACACTCATTGGCAAAACCATCATGAGTGCTACTAATAATTTTTTCATCTTACTTGTTGTTATAAATTAAAACTAAATGGAATTTCTTTTTAAATTAGAGAAAAGAGATAAAGGAGGATATTAATGGGAGTAGCCGAGTTTTTGGAGCACCTCATCGCTGATATCGATTTTAGGTGACGCATATATGATGCTTCCCCCTGACGCACGGTCGAGCACGAGCTGATATCCTCGCTGTTCGCATATTTCCTTCACAGCGGTGTAAATCTCGTCCTGAATAGGTGTCATGAGGCTTTGGCGTTTTTTGAATAGTTCCCCTTCGCTTCCGAAGTATTTCTTCTTCAGGTCGCTTGCCTGCTTTTCCTTCTGCATGATTTCCTCTTCAGCTTTCTGCTTCTGAGTGTCAGAAAGGAAGACAGCCTCCGACTGGTATTTCTTATACATAGACTCCACCTCTCTTAGTATGGCGTCGATTTCGCCTTCCCATTTCTTAGAGGCCTGGTTAAGTTGTTCGTTAGCCCTTTCGTATGCCGGCACGTTCTTCAAAATGTAGTCCATGTCGATCATGGCGAACTTCTGAGCGTTAGCTCCGATAAGTGCGGTAAAAGCCAGCACTGCTGATAATAATATTCTTTTCATGATTTCAATTTTTTTTGTCTTAAACAATTTGGTTGATAATAGTGCATTTTTTCTCGTTGCAAAATTATACCTAAATAAGCAAACGGATTTAATAAAATCCCTATGAAAATATATAAAATCCCTATTTGTAATAGGAGTTGACGAGTAGACAAGTAGACGAGTAGACGAGTTGGTTGTACTTTTTATGAGTAAAAGAGCAGATGATTAGAATTCCTGTCCGAGCACGAAATGTAATTGGCTTCCCGCATATTTAGACGATCCGAACACCTTGTCGAATCCGTATGCCCAGTCGATACCCATCATACCCACCATAGGTAGGAATATACGTACACCGACACCCGCCGAACGTTTCATGTCGAACGGGTTAAACTTCTTGACGTCGGTCCATGCGTTACCACCTTCCAGGAATGCCAGAGCATAGATGTTGGTAGACCCCTGCAGCATGAGAGGGTATCTGAGTTCCACTCCGAGACGTGAGTAAGCATATCCTTCATGTCCGTATGGTGTGAGACATCCGTTTTCGTAACCTCTCAGTCCGATAGTCTCCGAATAGTAGTTGTAGGAGTATCCCGACATACCGTCACCACCCATGAAGAATGTCTCGAACGGCGACTTCTTAAACTTGTTGTAAGAACCGAGGAAACCGGCGTCGAATCGAGTCATGAGCACGAAGCACTTGCTTGAGCTAGAAAGCGGAGTGTAGAACTTGGTCTGTAGTTTCCACTTGTGATACTCAATCCACTTGTACATGTTCTGCAGGTTAGCCATACGGTTAGGGTCGGTAGAACCGATATGTGAGCTCAGGTATTCGTAGTCTTTTCCGTCAAACAGAGAGTACGGCGGAGTGGCAGACACTGAGAGAGATATTTGCGACCCCCTACGCGGGAACATACCGTTGTCGATAGAAGTACGTGCAAGCCTCAATGTGAGGTTTATGTTGTTACAATTGCCGTCGGTGATGAGGAAGTACTCCCAGTCCTTAAGCATATATCTTGTGTAGGAGAGAGTGGCAGAGAAGCTGAAGTTGTTGTCCGGCCATGTGAGACGTTTACCCCATCCGAGTGAAGCGCCGATGAGCTGAATATACTTGTCCGGGTCGTAATATGAGCTGTAGTTGTTGTAATACGAGCTGTTATAGTTGCCCATACCGTAAAGCATAGAATAATAGCTGTTGTAGTAGGAGCTGTTGTAATATGACGAACTGATGTCAGTCTGCTTGGAGTAGAAGATGGATGCAGATAGAGAGTTAGGACGTTTTCCGCCGAACCACGGGTCGAAGAACGAGAGGTTGTATGACTGGTAATAGCGTCCGTTGGTAGATGCGCTGAGTTCCAGTTGCTGAGCGTCACCTTGCGGCAGGAATCCGCGTCGGTTGCGGTTCTTTCCGAAGAGGTTACGCATAGAGAAGTTTGTGAATTTCAGTCCGATCTTTCCGATCACACCTGTGATACCCCATCCGAGTGAGAACTCAATCTGGTCGTTAGCCTTTGAGACGAGTCCGAGGTTGAGGTCCACGGTACCGGTGTCGGGGTCAGGCACGGGGTCGAACTTGATTTGTTCCGGGTCGAAATGTCCCATCTGTCCGATTTCCATGTACGACTGCTTGTATGCGTTCATGCTGAACATGTCGCCCGGTTTGATTTTCAGTTCACGACGTATCACCTCTTCATAGACACGGTCGTTTCCGTATATCTTGATTTTGTTTATAGACGCCTGTCTTCCTTCGAGGATTCTCACTTCGAGGTCGACCGAGTCGTTTTCCACTTCCACTTCCACCGGCATAACCTGGTTGAAGACATAACCGTCGTTATAGTAATAGTTTGTCACGGCGTCTTCGTCGGCTTTCAGTCGGTCGTTGATTTGTTTCTGGTTGTAGACGTCACCCCTCTTCATCTGCAGCACATTGTTCAATGCGTCGGATGTATATATGGTGTTACCCGCCCAAGTCACGTTACGCAGGTAATATCGCTGTCCTTCATCGATATGTATATACACATCGACCAGGTTTTCACCCACGTCCACTATGCTGTCCGCCACGATTTCCGCATCTCGGTATCCCAGCTCGTTATATTTTTCAATTATACGTTCCTTATCCTCTTCGTACTTGTCGGCGATGAACTTGGTAGGTTTGAGCAGGCTTCCGAATCCCTTCTCGTTGGTTTTCTTGAGCAGTCCACCCCCGAAGAAAGACCCTGTGAACTTACGGCGTTTTATATGTTCGTTACCGGTGATATAGATATGTCTCACCTTCACCTTGTCGTGTTTGTCGATGTTGACATCCACGATTATCTGGTCAGGGTTATTGATGTCGTCGTGCTGCACAATCTCGATATCGGCGTTTTTGAATCCCTTATCGTCATAATAGCGCTGTATGATTATCTTAGCCTGGTCCACCATGTTCGGTGTGAGTTGATTACCTTTCACGATACCCATTTTCGCCCTAATGTCGTCTTCCTCGCTTTTTTTCACCCCGTTCACGTTCACTTGTGACACACGAGGTCGGAGTCCCAACACGATTTTGAGGTATATACTATCGTTCTGAATCTTGTCGGCTTCAATCTTCACGGTAGAGAAGAGTCCGTGTTTCCAATATCGTTTTATGGCCTGTGTGATGTCTTCACCCGGGAAAGAGATGACTTCTCCCACCTGCAGTCCTGAAATACCGATAAGCAGATAGTCGTCATAGTTTTTCACACCTTCCACGCTTATTCCTCCGATAGGGAGCCGTCGTGTCTGGCCGTAAATGATAGAGGGTTTGTCCTGCACATCCTGCGCCACCATATTGGCACATAATGTTGACAAGAATACGATAGTAAATAATAATCGCTTCATATATTTTTTTAACAAGTTATCGTTTCACTCGGAAGTTATCGCTTCACACCTTTGTGCTTAGCATCTTTCAGTTCAGCTTCGTGCCCTTGCTTCCTGAAAGCTGAGCACTGCACCTCTTCATCTTCTTAAAGACACTAAGTCTTTTACAAGCTGAGTTCACTCGGAAGTTATTTGTTTTCTTCTTTAATTTGTTCACCAGTCTTTCCGAATCGTCTTTGTCGTTGTTGGTAGTTGCATATAGCCTTATAGAGTTCGTCGCGGTTGAATTCCGGCCAGAAGACGTCGGTGAAATAGAATTCGCTGTAGGCACATTGCCAAAGCAGGTAGTTGCTTATCCTCTGCTCTCCCCCCGTTCTTATGAGCAGTTCCGGGTCGGGCATGAAGTTAGTCTGCAGATGTTGTGCGACAGTGTTTTCGTCGATAGTGTCGGGGTTTATCTTCCCCTCTTTCACTTCCGTCGCCACCGCTTTCATAGCCTCTGTGATTTCCCATTTCGACGAATAGCTGAGAGCGAGTACGAGGCAAGTGCCGGTGTTGTTCTCCGTAAGTTTTTCCAGAGCCTCCACCCCTTCCTGCACAAAGAACGGCAGACGTTTTCTGTCTCCAATGATACGGAATCTCACACCGTTTTTCATGAACAAGTCGCCGTCGAGATGTTTCATGAGCAAGTTCATCAGTGCGTCCACCTCGTCCTTGGGGCGGTTCCAGTTTTCTGTGGAGAAGGTATAGAGTGTGATGAAGTCGAGATGCATCTCCGCTGCGGCTTCGATGATGTCGTGCACATTGTCGGCTCCGGCAGAATGTCCTTCACACCGTTGCTTACCTCTAGCCTGCGCCCATCTTCCGTTTCCGTCCATGATGATGGCGATATGTTGAGGCAGTCTGCTATAGTCTATCTGTTCCTTATAGTTCATAATTATAAATCGCTTGCACACTTACGAAGTTTCGGACACAGGTCGTATGTGATGTAGAACATAGTGAGACAGTAGCTGTCCTTATTCTTCATAAATCCGCTCTTAATTCCATATGGGTCTTCAATTCCGTCGAGTTTGTCGCTCATGGTGAATCTCATCGTCCAGTCGAGTCCCACATTCAGTCTTTCCTTAATCTTATATTTGATACCGAAGCCAATAGGCAGGTTCATTGTAAAAGTCTTGTTGCAATAAGTTCCTCCAAGTCCGAGTTGTATATATGGCGTAAGTCGTTTATGCCCTTTATATGTGGCTGTTCCCGTTCCGAATCCCCAGAAATTGAGTTCGTATTGCACTGCCACATCGAAAAGCGGTTCGCTGAACTTCGTTTTCTCCAGTTCCGGGAATTTGTTGTCAGTGTCCTTAATGTCTCCGCTAATGCCTGCATATAGTATGTTACCTTTGAGCGACATTCTCGGGTTGATGTTCCATCTTGCAATTGCTCCGAGCGCCCCTCCCGGGTGTTTGAACACACCGGAATAATTCGCGTCTCCGAAATAGAGGCTTGCCCCTGCCATGCCACCCAGTTCCAGAGCATACTCCAGTTCCTGTGCCTTCATGTTTGCCGTCGTCAGAGTCATCAGCGCGACGGCCATCATGCCCATGGTGGATTTCAAACGGTCCTGTATCATATCGGCAATTTTAAGCAATGGCTATATCAGTCGGTAGATATTATACCTCTCCACACTTTTCCTCCGCTCTGTATCACCCAGATATATTCGCCACATGCCACCATAGTCATCGGAAGTGTCGAAGCTTTCCATGCTTTCACCATCGCCATCTTGGCTTCCGGCACATGCCATGATATACCGTTATCTTCCGACACATAAATGTCGGAGTATGCATCCAGGGTGGCATCAGCGCTCACTCCTCCGATAGCGATGAGCATATCCTTGTATTTCACCATCTGCACGTTTTCCAGTTGTGGCATTCCGTATTTGTTTTCGTCAGTGACGCTTATATAGTTCCAGTTTTGGTTGGCCTCAGTATTCGTTGACGATATCTTGTACCATGCAACGGCATAGTCGGCAGCGGTATTGTTGCCCATCATCACCACGTTGTCGAGGTTGGTGTTCGTCTTAGTGGTGTAGCACGCATATGACACCGGCATGAGAGGGAGTCTGTCGAGGTCATCAGCAGT
>Ga0247609_10004697_pt1 | contig 13528 bp, 36 predicted proteins | sample 172DNAGHGlowgp2_FD_193487 | JGI IMG/M metagenome (GOLD analysis project Ga0247609, IMG submission 193487) | Sheep rumen microbial communities from Palmerston North, Manawatu-Wanganui, New Zealand - 1728 DNA GHGlow gp2 | ecosystem: Host-associated > Mammals > Digestive system > Stomach > Rumen ...
TTAGGCTCCCCATAACCTTAATCCTCGTAAAGACCTTCGAACGGATCCGCCACCATCTTATATCTCATGTTCTCAAGATAAGGTGTAAACTTTCCATCGCCATCCCACATACTTCCGTTAATGATCATAGCTGCTGTATCGATCTCATCACCGTCAATATCCTTGCAAAGCTCCTCATCGATATCGACATGTCCAAGAGGAGTAACTCTGACAATCCTCGGAGGACGAACTTTATAGCTGACCTTGACATTAATCATCGAAGGATATCTATCGCCAGATCCATCATCCTTCTCTTTACCGAACTTAACTCTCCATCCTCTGACAGTAAGCTCCTCAGCAAGTTCATCAGGAAGAGCCAGGTTAAACGTTCTCTGTCCACCCTGTCTGTTTTTCTCAGTAGGTCTACCAGCAAAATTCCTGAACTTAATATCGTAACCGTTGATCTCTTCTACCTTAAACTGTCTATCAGAAATAAATGTCCACTTCATAATTTTTCTCCTTTTTTGTAAGATATTAACATCGTGAAAAATGTAGTGCATTTTTGTAGTGCATGTAAAAAAAATTTATTTTTCTATTATTTTTTTATTTTTTTATTTTTTAAAGAAAAAATCCGCAAAAAATAATAATATAGAAAAAAATTATTTTTTTACATGCACTACATTTTTTCGACCATTTTTGCACTACAAAACGTAATATTTAACGTATTTGCACTACATTTTTGCACTACAATTGCATTTGCACTACATTTTTGCACTACAATTTTGAAAAATGACATGGAACTTTTTATTTTTTTTACAGAAAAATTACATAAAAGTTCCATAAAAGTTCCATCTGCACTACAATTTTGCACTACAAAACGTAATATTTAACGTCGTTGCACTACAAATTTGCACTACAATTTCACTTGCACTACATTTTTGCACTACATTTTTACTCGTCATAGTCATCAAAAACATTGTAAGAATCCGAATAATCATAGTCATCCAAAGGTCTTGAAGGCTCAGTTTCATTGTACATTTTCTCGATCAAATATAGAAACATTTCACTTTTCTTAAGACTGGTTCTTTCACAAATTGTTGCGAATTTATTGGATTCTTCCTCGCTTAATCTAATCGAGAAATACCGTGTTTTCTTCTCTTTCTTCACGATAAATATAGCTTACCCCCTTCCATTCACGGCCATTCGCCAAGAGGTTTTTCGAGCTCCTTATTCTCGACATCTGTACAGTAAAAGACGTTGAGATCCTTATCAAATATATCCCTTGCGATGTTCTCATAAAGGGTCGATTCAAGTCCATTAACATCTCCAAGATCATCGTTATAATACTGCACGACCTTGTTCTCAAAGACTACATAATTAACTTTAAAAAGCCCTTTTCCGACAGCCTTAATATAGCTAATAGCAGGATTTCCATCGAACGCTTTCTGGAAAATATCGACAATCGCATCGTTCTCACCGTTATCAGGAATCACCTCGATGGTAACTGTAACCGTCCCAAATTCCACCTTCGAAGGCATAATTTTACCGATCGCATCTGCCTTTTCCTGCCCTTTTACATACATCTTAAGGACGTGTTTAACGCTATCGAACTTGATCGTAACGTCTGGATCTTCACCAAATATAGCATTCACTTTACGATAATATTCAATCCACGGAGACGAAATGTTAAGTTTATTTGACATATTTTCACCTTTCTTTCATAAAATATAACGTAATTCAGTCTATTTCCTAACGATAAATCACCGGAGAATCCCTATTTCTCATCATATTTTCCCCTCACACGATGTCATTTATCCCAAGTTCCGCCATTTCTTTCTGCATTTCGGCTTCCATATCGGCAGTTGACATAGATACCTCGCCAATTCCAGCCTCATTCATCATAGATTTGGCTTTTTCCTCGATAGATCCTTCACTTCCCTCGCCAAGATTGTCCATTCCAGCCTCATTCATCATCTGCTCTGCCTTAGTTTTAAGACTTTCTTCGCTAAAATCGCCCATCTGACCCATCGTTTCGGCCTCTACTCCAGTAAATTCCTGCACTTTCTCAGTCATCATCTGCTGTACGGCCTGCTCATTTATATTTCTGATGCCGCCATACTCGTTAATCTTCGCTTCAGTTTCCTTTCTAAGCTCATTAAGGCTCGCTAAAGTGTCAATTCCGCTTGTCATTCTCTCGATAACGGCGTCTTTTTCAGCTAATATAGCGTCTTTAATGCTTCCATCAGCTCCTGCTGCCTTCATTTTCTCGATAACTTTGTCTTTTTGACTTGAAATCTTCTTAACTTTTGACTTTATAGAAGCTGGATTTATCTTTTTTAATTGGCTGAGCTGTCCGATCTGTCCGAGTGGCCCATATTTTCCCAATTTTTCTCCTCCTTTTCCTTAATTTTCTCTGCGATAGCAGCTATAAGATCGTCATGTTTCTTCTTCGACTCCTCTACGCCCTTTAAAAACTCTGATTTATTGATCCCTGCTACTCGATAAAGTCCTTCAAGCCTACTCATTTCGGCAATAAACTCAAGTTCTGCACCTATAGTAAGCAAAATATAGTCATTCATCGATATTTTTTCTCCTTTCTTAAGCTGTAATGTTGATTCCGACCTCGTTTTTAAGCCTTTCCTTCATATCTTCTATGTTAATTTCGTCGCTCAGTACCTTTCCAAGCATCTCATCGACTCCTGATAACGCTTTTTCAACCCTCGAAAAGCCAAAACCGAACTTATCATGAAGGGTAAGGGCGAAAGCAGTCAGTAAAACCTCAGTGTCATACCGTCCAGCATCTCTCGACGTCCTTTCAGACATCCTTTGAAGCTCATCAGGAGTCACTTTTATGCTCATTTTATTGAAATATAGACGATCAGCTCTCTGTTTTCTCCGATTTTCCGCTCTCCCCATCGCCTTTTACCTCTGCATCCCTGACCTTCTTTACAACATCGGAAAATTTTTCATTAATCGTACGCTTCGTTTTATCTTTCATTAATATATTGGTGCATTCGTTATCGTCGGTACATTCGACAAATGCCAGTACTTCATCCAAACAAAGTAATAATCCGTATTTTTCTTCTCCATGATTTATTGTATCTATTGCTTTAAACTCTATAAACTTATTTCTCCCCATAGCCTTCTACCTCGATTCCCATATGCTCTAAGGTCTCAAGAAGTCCAATCAGTATCCATTTATAGCTTTCTTCAGGTATTTCGCCGCTTATAAATCCTCTTTTAAGCGCCATAATCTTCGAAAAAACGGCATTATCAAGCTCAAAAATCTCCTTCATCGATAGCTTTTATGATCGTATCGACCATCCTCCTTGTATTTTTATGTAAAATCATAGTGGGAGAGTGCTTCTCATACCACGAAACAACCTCATTAACGTCACCTTTCTTAATAGAAAAGCTCATCCAGTCAGATATCATCTCGATAACGTACGCACTTGGCATCTCAAGAGCTTTTACCTCACCTTCATCTTCATGTAAAACCCAATGCTGCCAGTGATGAGGGTTATGATGGATGTGATGAAGCCATGCACGGTTGAAATTATTTAGAACTTCTGATGAAATGTTGCCTTTTGAGCCATAAAAATAGCGATCATAAGCGTCGTATTCTTCCGATGAATACTTGCTAAGATCATGCCAAATAAGATTTCGCTCGACTTCTCCATTCGGATGAACTACCTCAGGCAAATTCTCGATAAGCCAGTCGTAAGCCTTCATGACGTTCATAATGTGCTCTTTAAGATATCTGTCATACTCTTTGCTCATTTTTTCACCGCCTTAGAAAAATATAAAAAAGAAAAGGACCAGCAATTAAGCCAGCCCCTTTCTTGATACATTAGTTCTTCTTACTGTTACGTTTCTTATTTATTTTTCTATTCAACCAATCCCAACCAGCATCTATAACCCTGAAACCGAGACCTAACGCTGCTCCCATAAATACCAACGTCAGTCCGGTTTTAGCATAGTCCACAGGTGCCATTTTGTTCTCATTGTTTTCATTCATATTTTTCTCCTTTCGAAACGATACACTATTGTATCAATATAGCAAGGAAAGTTTTTACGTTTATACCCGAATTCTTCTTACATGCTTATCACGATCAGGATAATAAATTCCATTGGTATATTCCGCCCTAGGTTTACAGAATTTACATTCTTTCCCTTTTGGATAAGACTCGTTTAATATAGTACAATTTCCATGAGCCTTCCCTCTACCAAAGCATGGATCACTACAATTACACTTGATATTCATACGTCTTTCTCCTTAATATAGCCATATTCATTAAAGTCTACATGATAACCTGTCGCTTTCAATATTTTAATCTCATTAACATTAACCTCGACAGCATTGTATGGATCAAAATGTAAAGTTGGGAAATCTGTATTCTTTTTAGTAAGGCATAATAAAGTCTTAGAATCTTCTGTTTTCCCTACGACAAAACCCTCAAGCTCGTTAAACTGGATATAATCGCCGATCTTAAGAGACTTAGCAATGAGTAAATTCTTTAAACGATCAAGCTCATCTCTGCAACAAGTATAGCGATAAGTTATGTCCTTGTCATCAAGCTCTTTGACAATCTCGTTAAGCTTTCTTCTGATATTTGTAATCTGCTCAGCAATATTCTCGATATCTTTATTCATGATAATTCTCCCTCCAAAAAATATAGCCAGGCCAACCATTACGATCAGCCCAGCTATCATACGTTAGAACCTTCCAAGTGTCATATAGTCGGAAGGATCTTTAATCCCACGAAACTCAAACGCATTATCTGATGATTCTGTGCAGATATAGTTCTTACCATCCATCTTAAATTTTTCACCCTTTTTACATGGTGGATCGAACTTCTCATCAAAGAACATCGACAGCAGTTTTTCATAAGTTACTTTTTTCATGTTTTCCTCCTTAAATATAGAATCTCGGTTTTATGGTTCCATATTAAGAAGGAAAGATTTTACGACTCGCTAAGGAACTTAATAATATTGTCAATCCCATCAAAGTGTCTCCCGGTTTTAGTACAACGATCGAATTTGACGCAATAATTGGTTAACGATCTTCCAGAATCACATGGGTATATTAAGTTAAAATAGATTCTTTCGTCTTCGTATTCAATTTTACGAGTAACGATTGCTTTACGAGCACCATAATCAAACGTGACCTCATCTCCAATCTCAATAGGTTCAGCTGCAATCTTCTTCTTAAGATCGGCTAGTTTCTCCTGAACCTCGTCAAGCTCTTTAGTATATTTCTCAAGATTCGTCATAGGTTTTTCCTCCTTTATATACTGGTCGTCGCCCTGCCACATGTTGATAAAGTACAAGATTTTGTCATCAATTTTAAATCTATAATCAGTTCTTACGCATGATGCTTCGTTAGTTACGCAACCATAGCCGTCATAGTTTTTAACAACTAAGTGCTTCTCGCAAACATTGGTAACGACACCATATATTTCATGGCCATTAATATTCTTATATATAACCTCGTCTCCAGGCCATATTGTAAAACCTCTGACGTGTTTATATCTACTACGGGCATGCTTTAAAAGATCGATGTCGGCGTATCGTCTCCCAGTTTTCTTCCATTCATCAAAATTTGATATATAATTAAATCCTTTTTTATTAAAGACCCGTATACGATATTTTCCGGCACAATATACTATAGCTTTTTCACCATCGTTGACGTTTACGATCTCATCCCCTATTTCCATTCCTATGTTCCTCCATCTCTTTATGTTTCTTCTCAAACTCGTCAAGAAGCTCAGTAATGGCAATGTCCAGGCTGCATCCCGCTTTAAGAGAAGCTCTAAACGTCTTCACGGTTTCGATGGCAAATTTCACCGGCATTTTTCTCTGAAAGCTCTTATCGTTAAGTACGATAGCAAGAAGCGTTCTAAGCGATCCCTCAAGATCACTCTCGACAGGAAGTCCATCACAAAATCTCCTAATGATTCCAATATTAATATCTGTCATTGATAATCTCCTCCATTCCATTTACATAATCTACATAACGATTTTTAACCAAATATAGCATAAGCCCTTCTTTAAGATCGTCTTTCTTTATCGTTACGACATTAATGCCTTTGTCCTTATCAAGCATTATGTCCTCGATATCTGCTTTAAAGTACTTAATAGCTCTTTTATAAGCGTGCCAGTCTTTCATCTCAGTGGAATCAACCCACCTCTGATATAAATGTGCCTGCCATTCACTCTCATCTTCTACTCTTGGGCAGACAAATATAAGATCTTCGTTGTCGATCCCGTCATCATCGATAAGCCTCTGTCTCACTTCCTTATGCGATGAAACGAGAACTACTTTTCCTGCATTATTAAGGTCTCTAATCAGCCAAATATAGCGTCTAAGACCTTCCTCTCCTCCGATCCAGCCGTCTCCGTCATCTCTAGATCTAAAGTACTTACTCTCGATATCAACAAGATCGTAGAAATGCTTAGATGCTGTAGTCTTTCCAACTCCAGGATACCCCGATATAATCATTTCTCCTCCTTAATTCCACCAAATTATAGTCTCGGTCTCGCACTCATGATTGACGCAGCCGATCATTTTCTTTCCTTCAAAAACTTCGATCCATGATGATAATATTTCAAAACCATAACCACCTTTTTCCAATCATCTATCATGGACTTTGCTTCTTCATAACTGGCATACCCGTCATTTGTCATGATCTTATACACGTCTCGTTTCATGCTAGTATCCTGCACGATAGCATTCGGCCAGTATAGCATCACTCGTCCACCTCCCATTTCTTCCAACGTTTTGCTATTCTCTCAGCGATCTTCATGGCAAGTTTTATGACTCCAAATATAGCTACTGCTGGAATAACGACTATCCATAAACATATGATAAAAACAGCTGTAACATACGTGCTATCATCGTCAGTTATATAACCGTCTTTGCGATAATCATAAACAAAACCGCCAACGGCAATTAAAAATCCAACAAGAAAATATAGAATCGACCACCATATCCATGACATGCTATTCGTCCACCTCCTTAACTATGCTTTCAGATGTTGGAATACAGAAGCCGTCAAACTGTCCACTAGATTTTAAGCAGAAAATTGATAAGCACAAAAATATAAGAAGCCCTAATATATAAGCATTTAGCACCGTTTGCTCCGGATCGAATCCAGTGCCATCTTGGCCAAAACAACTAAGTAGGCCTCCAAGTCCTAACGTTACAACTAAATATAGCGAAATTATTCCGAAACAGATAACCGCCTCATAAAGAATATTAATCCCCATCTTCTTTCTCCCCCTCTTTTTCTTCAGCCCATTCTCCATAAAGAAGAAGCCATTCCTCAGGGTCCATTTCTTCCAGTTTATCGTCGACCAATTTGAAATAACCGTAAAGCTGTTCATGTTTTCCTTCAGGAGTAGTGAGCCGTCCAAATGAAATATAATGGACATCCTGATAAATGAATTCAATGTAACGAACTTCATACGGCTTTTTAAGCGGTAAATATGGAAATGTTATTGGGTAAAGATCGTCGATCATTTTTCTTGTGAAGCTATTGTAATGTACGTAGTTTGTACCATTCTCGGTGGTTACTCCTTCCACTCTTTTTAAATCTGTATATGTCATGTTCCCTTTTTCGTCTATAACTTTAAAAAGATAAGGAGCTCTTTTACACTGATACCAGTTCTCTTCAACTTCTTCCCACAAATCGTCAGACTCCTCGATAGGACTAAGTGGTCTTTCGTCAAGAAGATCCATTAATATAGACTTAACGATACTAAATGTTAATCCGCTATGCCTATCATCGATAAGACTTTCATAAGCTTTAAGGGCTGAGTTATAGATCACCTTCATCCTGTCCATGTCTTCTTCATCGATATCCTTAATCGCCAGCTCAACTTCATTCTCCGCCCATTTCTTCATATCTACCATAAAAAAAATAGAGCAGACCCAAACCAAAACGGCTCAGATCTGCTCTTCCTCCTTTCTAATTGTGTTTATCTGCCGGTTCCCCTTCATCATCGGCAAGGTTTATCTCAGTTGTGAGCAATTCAAAGACCCCATGATCAATCGATCTTCGAAACTCAATTTTCTTTCCATTGCATCTCACGAGGGTCACGGGGGATTGTTCCGCATCCAAATCATCTGGAACTCATTATCTACACCCTCCAAATATAGCATCATAGTATTTGATGATCGTAATGCTCTCAGCGTATCTTACAGCTGCACAAGGCGTACAAGTCTCAACGTACCCATAACAGCCAGAGCATCCATCATCAACATATCCCGAATTATAGCTACAGGCCTCTCCAGAATAGCCATTATACGCGTTATAAGCCCCGTTATCGCCTGTTCCGTCCCACTCATAACCTCCATATACACACTCGCTTAAAACGCTGCCGTAGAGGCCTGTAGACGCGTCAAACACCATCACACGATCAGGATTATTAACGTCAACGCCGATAACCTCAACATTAGCACCGCATCCAATCTGTCCGATAATGTTTCCGCACTCGTCTCTGACATTGGCCCAGTGACTCATTGACTCTCCGTAACCGTAATCCTGACAAATATAGCTGCAAGATGGTTCAACATAAGTCTCCTGATAATCGTAATTGCATCCCGAAGATTCCTGATAGCCATAATTCTCTTCCTGACAAATATAGCTCTGATCGGTTCCGCATACACAATCCCACATCTCATGACCGCAGTATGGACAATAGATGAACTGATTGTACTGAGTGTTCTCATCGTACTGACTCTGACAAGATCCATGAACTCCTCCGCACGAATAATCGTCAATCATAAGCTGACACTCCCAAGCAGGGCAAGCTCCAACTGATGTGGTAACCATGATAGCTGCAACGATAGCAAATATAGATTTCTTCATGACTTTTTCTCCTTTTCTAATAACTGTTTTAATGCCGCGTTTTCTTTTTTCAGTTCTTCTTTGATTTTCTTTAACATATCATTTTGACGCTTAAGCTTTTCGTTCATTTCTTCCAGTTCTCTAAGAACATATGTACTATATGGCGTCGCATCAACGTTCGTTTTAATTTCCTCCTTCACACACTTTTCTTATCTCGATATCCATAATGGTTTTATCGTTAGCTTTTACCATTTCTATTTTAAATCGTGAAGCGCTGATAACCAACGGATCCGGATCTTCTCCTAAATGTATCTCAACGTTGGACCTCTTGTGCCTCTTGGCCATATCATAATCATTCCTCCTTCATTTCTTCGAGTTTAAGTTCCATGTAATTGTATTCGGTTGTGATTACATATCTCACCTCCCCATCTTTATCAACATAATATCCATTTCTAGTGATATCATCGACCGCCCTGTTATATCCTTCGATATAAGATTCGTCCATCTTTTTACTGATAGATTTGATGACGACAATGTTGAAGATCAGAATACAAATTATAGTAACTAAGAAGACCAGCACGAATATCTCTATTCGATCAGTAAGACTCAATAGTCGTCACCTCCACCAGTTAATACTCCGCACAGGACAAAGCCGAACCAAGTTCCAACAAGTAAGCCAAATATAAACCCAACGATGCTTCCCATATTATTCGTCACCTCCACAGGCCTTATAGCATTTGGCAAAGTCGACATCTTTCCAATCAACTTGGGTCCGAACCTCGTCGTTTTTTATTGGCATCTTTCTCTTCTTATCACGATAGAAATATAGATAAAGGAAGCTCGCAATTTCATCATCATCGTCAAGTACAAGCTTTTCGTTTACCTCGATCCCGTTAATCTTGTATTTTCTTTCGTAAGTCATTTGATATCCTCCGCCTACGCATCTGCATAAGTATCTACCTGGTCTCCATCCATTCTCTTCACATCAAACGCCTGAAATATAGCATTCCCAAGCGTCTGAACGAATGTCTCATCAGATGCAAGATCCTGTTTACCGATATGTATCAGAATGCCGTGAATCATCTCATGACAAAGAGTCTCTGTCTTGGCTTTTTCTGGTATGTCTTTGTTGATGATTATTTCGCACTTGGCATAATTGATCATTCCAAAATGCGTGTCGCTGTCGAATGAATCCTCCTTCTCGACAACAGTGTGCGGGATACCACAAATGTTTACAATCATACTTTATCCTCCTTCAATATAATTCCGTGCTCCTTTAATTTATTGACAATCTCATAAAGTGCTACAGGGCCTAGGTCTCGGATATCGTATAAGTAGTTCAAATCTTTTCCTATAATGTCTGATACTTTTCTGATTTCGCCTCTAAATAGAAGATTTCGGCATCTTCTCGACAGACCAAGATCATCTATTGACAAATCGTTTATTGCTTCGCCAGCATAATCAAACGTCGATAGCTTGTCGTCATCTCTAGGAACATAAGTAGCTTCAACGGGATGTATTGGCATTGGTACTTCAATCGTAATCTTTTCTCCGACCTCTCCTCCCCAATCGTCGACAGACCATTCTCTTTTATCGGCTAAGGTAAATTCTCCGTTGTGTCTATTAACGAAAATATAGTTTATATCTGTTTCTCCAACAAATACAGAATCCGGATCGCTCCAAGACTTTTGATAGCCAGATAATTTCATATTTCTCCCTCCCCCTCACGATTTCATCTCAATCGCCAGAACCTGGTTATATGGAAGCTTCTTAACTCTCATCCTGGCCACCCATTTTGCAAATATAGCACCCTTCTCGATAGCCTTCTTAACGAGGAAATTGCTAAAGAGAACTGTGCAGCCAATAAGCCGTAACATAAAGGCTGCGATCTCCATAAGAATATAGATTACTCTTGCCATTTCAACCGTATTGATGTTAATCGTGATAGATTTCATGTTTTTCTCCCTCCTATTTATTAGCCAAATTACCGTAGATCCTGCTCATCGTCTTGATATTCTCTTTATAATCATCGAGAATGTCATCCATGCTGTCCTCTAACTTATCGAGCATGGCTTTCTTTGCTTCCTTGCGAACTTCTTTCTTAAGGTCTTCTGGCGACATGTTAGATACCTGGCGCTTCATTTCTTCTGTGACGGATTCTTTCATATCGTTGAAGATTTCAGCAATGCTATCGTCCACTTTTCGCTTCATGTCCATTTTTGTGTCTCTAATGATAATGTCTGCCGCTTCTGATACGGATTTCTCAGCTTTCTTTTTAGCTGCTCTTTCTACAGCTGCCTTTACTGTATCATCGGAAATCTCTACGTCAGTCTCATTCTCAAGCCGATCAATAGTAAGATCAAGCTTCTTCGCGACTTTAGAGAGTTTGCTTCCAAAGAATATAGCGATACCGATTCCGAGTGCTCCAAATCCAGCGTATAAAGCTTCAGAATTAACCTTAATGTTTTTCATGTTTTTCTCCTTTCAAACAAAATAGGAGAGACCAATCATTTCGATTAATCTCTCATAAATCTTTGTTACCAGTTAAATTTGTTAATTATCCAGAGAATTCCAAGTGTCAGACTAAGGCCAATAAGACCGTCAATGATTCCAGCCTTCCATTCCGCAAATATGATAGTTTTCGTCGCCGTGTCCACTCCATTCCAGAATGCCATGTACATCATAAAACAATGCCAAAGCATTCCGATGAATAGAAACGCCGCGACTGTAATACTTGCTACCACTACGATTGCCTTTGGAATAAGTTTCCTTTTCTCAGGGTCCATTGTCCATTTTCTTGCCTTCAACATTTCTTTCTTCCTCCTTAAATAAAACAAATAAAACGTAAACTCTAGTATCATTATAAAGAGGAAAGTTTTTACGATTTACCATCGAATTAAAGTCTTATCGGTAAAGCCGCCGTCCATCTTTATGTACGCTACCTCATAACCGAAATCCTTAAGTGTGCTCTCCATGTTATATAATCCAGCGCTCGCCTCGATTTGCTGCCTTTATAATCATCTGCTCAATATTCTCAAACTCCGTCCAGTTCTTAGTAGATATCTCAGCAGCTCTCTTTGCGCTTATCATACAATATACCTCACTGGAATCCCATATTCTTTAGCCACTGTCCACTCGACATTACATCCGTGAGCGTTTCTCCATAAGGGATGCATTAATATAGCATCACAGTCTCCGAGTTTCTTGATAGCTTCACCTAGATTGTAAAGTCTTGAAGGCTCTGATGATAGTAAAGAACAATAGTTGACCACAGCCTCTTCGCCATCAGCCAGATGCTTTTTCATTGACTCGATCTCGTTACTGATCCATTCATTATCATGATCTTTCATTGGAAGACTCAAGAATACTTTTTTCTTTGCCATGTCTTTCTCTCCTTTCTGAAAACAAAAGGAGACCACTACAAATATAGCAGTCTCCTTGTACTAATTAATTCCATCCAAACAACTGATACATTTCTCTTTGATCATTGTCCATATAGATCCCTAACTCATCGTAAACGTCTTCCAAAGTTATCTTATAATCTCTAGAAGGATGTATTCGAGAAGCTAGCTTTTTGAATTGATATTCCAAACGATCATCAAAGTAATAGAATTCATCAGTATCAGAATTGTAATAGATCATCTTTATTTCCTCCTTTCTATCATAAGAAGGAAAGTTATTACGACTCATCCTTATACTTGAAATATAGCACTAGCTTTGTTCCGGTTTCGTCATCGAATCGTTCAAATCTGTCAAACTTAGACCCGTTAGCAATGTCGATGTCTATGTAATTTCCCCATTGGCTTGGATCAATTCTTACAGAAGGATAATCTTTTTCACGATCGCATCCAGTCATCATAAAGACGAGCGTAAGCACTCCAAATATAGCAATAATCTTCTTCATAACGATTCACTCCTTTCCAGTGCTGCCATAGCCTCCTCTGTTTTCTCCAGGAAGGTTGTCGACAGTCTTGAAAAATAGCGCTGGCTGGTTTCTGATAAGTCTAAACTGACAGATCCTTGAGTTTTTCGGTATAACCGTGTCTCGGATCGCCATAGCCTGGAAAGACCAAACATCATCGTCTCCATGATAAGAGTTGTCAATGATGCCGATTGAATTCACGCATATGATTCCAAAGTTCTTACACGTACTAGACCTTGGTGCAATAATCGCTTCAAATCCTTCAGGAAGCTGCATAGAAACCCCAAGCGAAATATAGCGTATCTCACCTTTCTTCATCTCGACGTCTTCTGCAGATCGAAGGTCAATCCAGTCTCCTTTTTCAATTTTCTTAATATGATCAATATCCGCATGATACTTAACTCTGATTATTTCTGACAAGTTAGTTTTCCTCCTCACCTGCTTCAAGCCTACCGATAACACCATAAACAATATCTTCGAATAAGCGATTTACCCAAAAATTATCGATGAATTCATACACGGACATCACGCTTGCTTCGTCAATCGATGGGGTACATTTAAACGAAATTACATCTTCTGCCGGGTCGCCTTCATTTTTAAAAGAATATGTAAGGCTGATGGCTTTGTAATCGTTAGATGCAAAATATAGTGTCCCTCCAGTTTCATTTTTACTGAACTTAATGAATCGAATTCCAGTTTTATTCACCATGTCAGTATAGGCGTTCATTGTATAGTATATGGCTTCCATTCTAGGATAGCTGCATCCAACCGGACA
>Ga0247609_10004698_pt1 | contig 13527 bp, 10 predicted proteins | sample 172DNAGHGlowgp2_FD_193487 | JGI IMG/M metagenome (GOLD analysis project Ga0247609, IMG submission 193487) | Sheep rumen microbial communities from Palmerston North, Manawatu-Wanganui, New Zealand - 1728 DNA GHGlow gp2 | ecosystem: Host-associated > Mammals > Digestive system > Stomach > Rumen ...
AACAAGTTTTACTATACACCTAAGAAACTGAATCTAACAACAGCCTATACGATGATGCTGAAAGAGAAGTATTGCGACGAAGAAGGAAGTCTGCTTCCAGAGCATCCATCTATCCATCAGTTCCGATACTTTTACCGCAAGCACTGTAAGATTGAGACACAGTTGATCAGCCGAAATGGGATCAAGGATTACCAAAGGAATAGTCGGCCCTTGCTCGGTGATGGCGTGCAGGAGTTTGCTCCCGCACCGGGAACTGCCATGCTGGACAGTACCATTCTCGATATCTTTCTGGTGGACGACGGCGGTAATCTGATCGGCAGGCCGATTCTGACGGCCGCCGTAGATACATACAGCAGCATGTGCCTCGGGTATGCTCTGACGTTCGAGGGCGGCGTCTATAGCCTTCGGTGTTTGATGCAAAGCATCCTCGTCGATAAGATGAAGTGGTGCAAGCAGTTCGGCATCGAAATCCAAAAACAGGACTGGGACTGCACCGGCGTAATCCCGGGGACGATCGTCACGGACATGGGCGGCGAATATGTGTCAGAGACATTTTCCCAGATCGCGGAGCTTGGCGTCACAGTGATAAACCTTCCTGCTTTTCGTCCGGAACTCAAGGGCCCTGTTGAGAAGTTCTTCGACTGCATCCAAAACAGCTTCAAGCCACATCTGAAAGGGAAGGGCGTGATCGAACCCAATTATCAAGAGCGTGGGACGCACGACTATAGATTAGACGCCTGCCTAACGATCCGGCAGCGTGAGACGGTATTGCTCAGATGTATCATCTACTACAACACACATCGCCTGCTGGAGCATTTTCCCTATACGGGTGAAATGTTGTCAAAGGGCATTATTCCGTGCGCCTGTGCCATTTGGGATTATGGACGTCGGGAACGGCATGGAACAAATCTGATCCCGGTTTCCGCCAATCGGCTGATGCTTACACTGCTTCCGAGGCAAAAAGCTCGATTCACACGTTTCGGATTGCAGATAAATGGGATGCGTTATGCGAATGATGCTTTTAAAGAGCAGTATCTGGCAGGCGGTGAAGCAGTCGTCGCATACAATCCGGATGATGCAACCAAGGTTTGGTTTGTTGATGACGGTGACTATATCGCATTTGATTTGATCGAGAGCAGGTATAGGGATAAATCGCTCTCGGAGGTATCTGAGATGAAGGAACGGCAAAAGAAGATTACGAAGGCAACAGCCCAACAGAATTTGCAGGCAAGGATTGATCTGATGAGCCATATCCAGACGATTGCGGCGACGGGACAAACGAACAAGCAAATTAACACTCGCACTGTCCGGGAGACACGACGCAAAGCACGAAGAGAGCACCATAAAAATGCAATGGAAGGAGCAACAGACGATGAATGACTGGACAGATTTATTGCCCCCGATGCTGGCAGGCGAGGCGTTGAGCAGTAGGCTTGCATGCTATCCGAAATACGATCCGGAGATTAGAAACGGCAGTGCTTCCGAACGGCTGCTCGGACTATCCTCACTGTATGATATCTATATCCCGGGGACACTGTCGGTAGAGGTATATAGCAAACTGTATCTTGCAACGCACAGATCATTGGCGAAAAAGCAGGCTAAAAAGACTGTCACATTGCAACTTGTCGAAAACCGGAGGCGGTTGCAGTACACAGACAGCAATGGCATCATAGGCGGTGCGGATTCTTTTACTGTCATTGGACAGAGCGGAATAGGAAAGAGCAGTGCAATTTCCAGGGCTGTTCAGTTGATTTCAGAAAGGGGGATCATCGAGACAAATGCGCCATATGCCAAAATCATACCGTGTGTCTCGGTGCAGACGCCATTTGACGCGAGCGTCAGATCGATGTTGCTGGAAATTCTCCGTGTTGTAGATGAGCGCCTGCTTACCAATTATCATCAAAGCGCCTTGCGAGCAAGGGCAACAACGGATATGTTGATCTCCTCTGTCAGTTCGGTTGTCTTAAATCATATCGGTACGTTGATTGTCGATGAGATTCAAAATGTGGCGAACAGCCGAAATGGAGATGCCCTTGTCGGCGCGCTGACACAGCTGATCAATTCGAGTGGAATAAGCATCTGTATGGTAGGAACGCCCGAAAGTACCTCGTTTTTCGAGCAGGCCTATAGGCTTGCTCGCCGCAGCCTTGGTATCGAGGGCGAACCGATGCAGTATGATGACGCATTCAAATCGTTCTGTCAAGAATTGTTGTCGTACTACTATGTCCAAAAAGATCCGGAGCTGTCGGAAGGGCTCCTTGCATGGCTCTACGAGCATTCCGGCGGCGTGGCATCCGTCATCATCAGTTTGCTGCACGACGCCCAGGAGCTGTCCATCTATAACGGCAGGGAGACGCTGGATCAGCAGGCATTGGAACTTGCTTATAGACAGAGAATGCGGATGCTCCATGGCTATATTGATGCTGGACGAATAAAGCCATCGACTACCAGTATTATCCATACCCAAAAGGATATGCTGCCGCAGCGAACAACGCTACCAGATGATCCACATTTGCTGAAAAATGCCTTGGAACGTGCAAGAAACAGCCGCCTTTCCATTGCACAAATCCTTAGGGAGGCAGGTATTCCAATTATGGAGATCCCGGTATGATCGGTTTCATCCCTAAGTTTTATCCGGACGAACTTGTATACTCCCTGCTGGCTCGATATTACGATCACGCCGGTTATCATGTATACCGATGCGCGGCGGAGGAACTGTTTGTAAACCCTGCATGTCGTCCGAATCCTGAATTTGTCAATCTGTATACAGATGATGCGCTGCATTGTATCACTCGCTACGTGAGCATGGAGGAGGTAGTCCTGCGTCACACCATGCTGCCCGCTTATCGGTTTCTGCCAGCGGAGCGACTGCAGCGAGCTTTTCACTCGCTTGTCGAAATGAACATGGAATACTGCAATGCATTGCCGCTGCCAACAAATGAAAAAGGAAAAAAGCGGTATATGCGCTATTGCCCGGTTTGCGTCCGCACGGACAGGGAGGCGTTTGGAGAGTGCTATTGGCATCGGATGCATCAGATTATCGGAGTCAATATCTGTCCGAAGCACCGTTGCTTTTTGATCGACTCATCTGTCGTCATCAACGCAACCGGCAGTCCGTCCCTGACGTCGGCAGAAGCTGTTGTCAATGACATTGCATCCATCGTCCCTCGCGTTCCAAGGGATATCGCGCTTGCGTTATATACCTGCCTTGTCTTTAATGCGCCAATGGACATATACAGTGACGTTTTGGCGGGCGATTTCCTCAATAGTCGATTAGAGGGGACGCCGTATATTTCCAGACGTGGGGCAAGCCGTGACATGGTTTTGTTTCAAAAGGAATTTCTTGAGTTTTATGCCGGCCATACCGCTTCGTATCAAACAGAAATATGGCAGTTTCAAAAGGTGTACAAAAATCAATCGCTCGGACTAAACGAGGTGTGCATGATAGCCTTTTTTCTCGGCGTTTCCATTCACGATCTTTGCAACATGACACTACCCGAGAAATCTCAAACGGAACGCTTTGATGCGCAAGTACGAACCTTACATGATAGTGGCATGAGCTATCCAAAGATCGCAGCAAAACTAAACGCCAAACTGGAGTCAGTAAAAAATGCAGGGGAGGGAAGATATCGCGGCAGAAACACTGAAAGGCGTAGATTATCCAGAAAAGGAGGATGTCCACCAAAGGACTGGGCTTTGATTGATGCTCAAATGCTCCCGAAAGTACGTGCACTTATTACGGAGCTGAGAGAGGACGGAAGCGCAAAACCTAAAAGGGTTACCAAGTGCGCAGTAGAGCGTCTACTGGCGTTGCCGGAACGATCGCTCAATAATATGCCGGAGTGCCTGCATCTTGTTAAACAAAGCTGTACGAGTCAGGAGGAGCACTGGGCCCGGCTCGTGGAATGGGCGATCAGAAAAATACGTGCGGAGGGCGGGACGATCAACTGGAAAGGCATCAGCAGACTCACCAATATGCGTAAAAGATATCTTGTGGCCTGTCTGCCATATTTACAAAGAGCTGAAGCGAAGATCGTGGAATCCGTTTTTCCAGAGCTTGATCAATGAGGATTAATACGATGCTTATCATACAGGGCCTTTCGTCATACTTCTAATGGGGAGGAAAAACAACCGTGAAAGCGGTTGAACTGCGTCCGTTTTCTCCCCCGATCCAATTATAAGAACCACTACTCACGGGCGCAGTATAATCTGTAATAAAATCTGCGGCAGGCTCGTCCTCTCACTGAGGGCGAGCTTTCCGCTTTTGGACATAGGAAAGTCAGCCGATTAGGGAAATGACTGTTTTTGCCAAATTGGAACGACTTTTGTCGAAAAACGCAAATCGTGTAATAATTGTGCTATATTACAACCGTAAAGAGTGGTATAAACCGCACAATAAGGAGGTACATATGGAAGAATTTGATGTGCTACTTGGAAAAGCAAGCGCAGTAATCGGTTCAATCGCTCAAAGAAACCGTTGTAGCGAGGAAGAAGTTCGCAAGGAAATGGATGCAGCTATTCAAGCTGGGTACGAAGATTCGGATCCTGAGGTAAGAGCTATGTGGGATTCGTCACCGTTTGCAAATCGAAAGCCAACACCGGAGGAGTTTCTGATCTTTTGTACAGCAATGATGGCGGATTATGAAGACAGTCAAATAAACGGTAGGGATGCCGAACGATAGAACAATATAAACCGCACATCTGGGTTATACGCATACACTCTTTCTGGAAGGTAAAATATGTACAGAAAGGGTGGTGCCGATATGGACGCGAATGAAAAGATTAGAAACATGATGGAAAGCCGAGGATGGACACCGTACAAGCTGGCAAAGGAAAGCCATCTGTCGGAGAACACCATTGCAAATCTGTTCAAACGTAATTCGGTTCCTTCGATTTATACTCTGGATGCTATTTGCCAAGGCTTTGGAATCACCTTGTCGCAATTTTTCGCGGAGACAGACAACTTGGTTGAGGTGACGCCAGAGCTTGAGGAATTATTTGAGAGCTGGAAGGTACTAACACCGTCGCAGAAGGATCTTGTTCTGCGTCTAATGCAAGAACTAAACAGCTAAATATCGATACCGTACAGAGCCGTTGAGATCAGCGGCTCTTTTTTTGCTTGTGTAGCAAAAACAGTCTCCGATTTTTGAACCATACTGATATTAGACAGGCTTGATCCGTGCTGTGATGTGATTAAGAATCAGCGTTTCTGGCCAAGCCGGGACTAATAACTCAAAATGGAGGCTGTATATGAGAACTGAAAAAGAGAAGAACGTTGAGCAGATGGCGAACACCGGTGTGACAGACACCACCGAGAACAATGAACTGCAGCAGATACTGACTGGAGTCGCAGCACTCGAAAAGAAACTGGAGCGAGCCGGATGGGAAAAGATTCTTGTCGGTTTTTCCGGCAGAAAGAGCTATGAGGATCGGTTTGATCTTTACAGACGACAGAGAGCGCTGACGAAAATTGCACCGAGTCATGACGACAAATCGGCTTTGTCGTCAACGACAGAATCGAAAAAGTCCGATAATACCTATAAAAATCCGATGGTGTCAGAAGCAGGTATGGGAGTAAGCTTATATGACTTGACACCATCAGTGATGGACTCTGCTGCGACTGATGAATTTCATGGGTTTGCTCGTTGTGGATCATTGTCATCCCTGCGTGACGATAGGGATGCTACCGTTGTATCATGTGGTGTGAGCTACTGCAATGTTGCCCGTCATGGAATTGTTGATCGTGAGGTGATCTCGTGGCAGTACGCCTTTGTGGTGGAGGGGACTGTCTCTGAGTTTGTCTTTCTCCGTAAGGGTGAGTGCCTGTTGCCTTTCGAGCTTGGGCTTGGGCGCATCATGGACGAGCTGCCTGACAAGCCTGTTGACGTGCGACATGTACGCCGATATACCTCCTTGGGTGCGCACGATGCCACCGGCAAGCAGCGCGAGGAACGCTCTTTTGGGAGCGCTGATGAAGCCAAGTCTCATGCGCAGGATACCTACGCCGATGGGCGGCTGTATCATGTACGTGAGGATTGGATGGGCACGAAGCATCATCCTGTCGTCCTGCTGTGCCATGCCGGTAAGGCTTGTTTATCGAGCTTTGCGATGGATGACTGGGATCGAAAGAATGTGTTGGAGCACTGCACCGAGATTCAGGGAGGAGTAGTGAATACGCATCCCATCCGGATTTATCCAAATAGTGTCGACATTAAGTACACAAAGAGCCGTAACACGTGGAAGTACCCTGTGCAGCTCTTCGTTGCGGATACTGTGTGCCACACACCTGCAGATGCCCGTAAGATTACTGATCTCGGTAAGGTGCTCTCCCTTGACATTTCGCTCTTGGAGGGTACGGCTGTACGGGCGTTGGATAAATTACTGGCAAACGATCCTATTGCCTATATGGAGTATTGTTCGCTCACCGTCTCGATCCCTCTGCTGTACGCCGGGAAACTGTATGGTTTTAACCATCCGCTGCCGATGACGATTACCAGCGCGACGGCTCGTATGGTTCGGACATCAATCGCGGATTATCTGGGGTGCAGACATTCTGACTTCGATGGCGTGTATCGTGGTATGAAGAATATGAGACACGGACTGCATAAGTCCCCTGACGGACAGGGGCTGGTGCCGAATTACTCCCATGATCCGATTTCGGCTGAAGCCGAGATCGTGCAGCGCATTTTTGCGAAAGCCTATCATGGCGGTTACAACTCGTGCTGTAAGCACGGTTACTACTCACATGTGACATATGATTTTGATCTCCGCAATGCGTATCCCACGGCCATGTGTCTTGTACCGGATGTGGACTGGGGAAACCCTATTAATAGGACACTTCGGCAAGAGCGTATCACATTGAAACACTTTTGTGATCCTACGACGGGAGAGATCAATCCTTTCACCCTTTTGGCGGCTCGTGTCAGCTTCGAGTTCCCCGGCGACGTTCGGTTTCCCTGTATCCCCTGTGTGTTCGACGACGTTCCGTTCTTTCCCAGATCCAATGGCTCTGCAAATGACGTATATGCTGCAGGGCCGGAAATCTACCTGGCACTTATGCTCGGCGCATACGTTTACTGTGAGGAGGGCGTTATACTGAGGACGCGTCATCGGGCGGATGGTGCGCTGTCTACATCGTTACGAGCTGCTGTCAAGCAACTTGTTGCCGATCGGGCACAGGCGAAGAAGGACTTTGGCAAGGGATCTCTGCAGGAACAGATACTCAAGCTGATGGTTAATTCCGTGTACGGCAAGGTGGCACAGGATGTCATCGAAAAGACACGATGGGATCCGCTTTACGGCAAAATGAAGGATATCGGCCCGTCGCTGATTACCAACCCTGTCTCTGCGTGCATGATCACATCCATTGTCAGGGCATTGCTGCTGGCGGCGCAGAACCAGATTGCAGGGATCGGAAACGACACCTACAGCGTTACGACGGACGGATTTATCGGCGATTGCGATTTTGAAACGCTGAAGGGACTTGATCTGTATGGAATGCGTCCGATGATTGAGGAGGCAAGATTGTTTTTGACAGACAATCAGGATCCAGAGTTGTGGGAGGTGAAGCACATGCAAAACGATCTCCTGAATTATACGACGAGAGGGAATGCATCGCTTAACACGGGGGCGATGCCGACGAATGCTACTGCGCGGGAAGCCGGTTACTACTCGAACCAGGTGTTTGACATGCCGGGTGTCTGTGCGCATAATGGGGCAAAGAGTGGTTTCGAGCCTGACAGTTACGAGGATCGTCTATGGTTGATGAAAGCGGTTTTGTCGCGCACTGCCGGCGTCGAGTCGATCTATGACGTGCATACGCCGTTCAAGGAACTGCTGAGCGGAAAAGTGTTCCGTCAGTCGGCAGCCATAAAGGCACTGAGCATGGACTACGACATGAAACGCAAGCCGGGACGGGATAGCTTCGAACGTGTCTATGTGGAGCTTGATGGTATAACGTACGAAACTGTCAATTTTGAAACCGAGCCCTTTGATGATCCAGATGAGTTTGCGTCGTATCGCCAAAAAGCAAAGAACGCACAGTGCTTGAGAACGATGGATCAGTGGACAGTTTTTTTCCTCAAGATTGATGCTCCGCAGACGAAGACACCGAGAATCATGGATTCAGAATGGCGGATCCTGTTTGACTGCATCGCTGGACATAGGGCAGGGCTTTGGGTGATTCCCAAACTGGACGAGCTTACCGGAGCCGAACGTAATGAGTGGATATCCAAGCACAGTCCGCGTCCATTTAAGGCTTCTGACTGGAAAAACGCTGGACGTTCGTCGCGCCAAAAGGGAATTCTGCCGAGAGAGCTCATCGAGGATAAGTTGACTGAGTTGCTGGCATGACGCGTCTTTATTTGCGAAGATTAAGTGCGCGAGACGTCGATCAGTTGACGCGATACAGTAATCCAACGATAGTGGTGCAGATCTATTATGATCAACGTCCAAAGACGCCAGTATTTTTCGGGGCGAAGTGGCGCCGGTTCCCTAAGACAATCGAAGATCGTTGCAAAGAATCGGCGGGTAAACGAGGCCGTGAAAAAACTGGTGATTCTTTGGACGAGTCGCAGCAGAAATTCTTTCTTCTCTTTGCGATTTGGATGCAGGATTGATTATGTCGCAGCTGCATATTACGGCAAAAGAACTTGTGGGTGGTACAGATACTGCCGGTTCCATGAGGCATGTCGCCGGCTGGCGCAGTCAGCCAAGATCTGCCGAAACGAATCGGCGAAAGCTGACACCAGACACAAGCTCTTTTGTCATGCAGCAAGAAACGTGTACACATAGAATTTCGAGCGATTGATCGCTCATCTGACGGTGTACTTCAAAACCCGTAGTGTACAAATGATTTGTTTGACGGAAATGCAAATCCGTGATATAATATCAATATCAGATATAGATACTATATCAATACTAAATGGAAAGGAGGTAACTGCGGGTGAGCGAGCAAAAGGACTATGACTATATTACGGTTACAATTTGCGGAAAGGAGTATTTGTTGATGTGCAGGCCCCTCGATGAAATCACGCGACGTTATGTACAGACGATTGCGCTTAGGTTTGGCGAGATGCTTGAAGAGGATTTGGATCCGGAGGAAAGGATGGTGTATGAGAACGGGATGAATGATCCGGATACGCAGTACTATTTGTTCATCAGGCACCTTTTGGCGCTGATTCCCGATGTCGACTTTATACTAAAACCGATTTCGTTGCGGGTTTATCCGTCAATGGTATCGATCAATCAAAGCTTTTAGATGAGAGCTATTTGTTTCCTTTCGATTTTTTATCAAACAACCATGCTACAAGGAAAACAATCTCAATCCTCCTTGTGATGGCCCGCTGCCGGCGGGCCTTTCTTTTATGGAACCCGCGTTTTTGTCATAATGAGAATAGATGGGGTGAGAGTCCCATCATCTTCGAAACATATGTCTCGCAGAAGCGCTGCCACATGGCGGCGTTTTTGCGTTCATTGATCTATTTATGAGGCTATTAAATGCTCACCCAACAAGCCCTGCAACGCTGATTGCAGGGCTGCTTTGTTGAAATAGAGGGATATTCAAATACGGGCAGTGGACATGTTAAACAAGCGATAGGTACGTCAGAGGCGCTTTCAGAGGCGGGACGTGATAGGCAAAAACGACGATGATTTCTTGCTGTCCGAAATATGGGATGGTTTTTGAATATAATAAAGGCGAGCGGACAAGTTGACGCAAATCTCCTTGAAATACGGGTTTATGTACGTTATAATAAAATATCGAATTATAGGCGGAGGGGCAAAATGGCGGATATCAAGAAAGAACAGGAACGGGAAGAACTGCATCGGGCGATATGGGCGATCGCGGACGAGCTCAGAGGCTCGGTGGACGGCTGGGACTTCAAGAACTATGTTCTCGGCACCATGTTCTATCGCTACATTTCGGAGAACCTCACGGGCTACATCAACGAGGGTGAACACGCGGCAGGCAATCAGTCTTTCGACTATGCCAAAATGTCCGACGCTGCTGCGGAAGAAGCACGAGACGGGCTGATCCAGGAAAAGGGCTTCTTTATCCTGCCTTCCGAGCTGTTCTGCAACGTTCGCGCGCGTGCATCCCAGGACGAAAACCTGAACGAGACACTGGAACGTGTGTTCAATCATATCGAAGATTCCGCAAAAGGCAGTGATTCGGAAAACAGCTTTGCCGGCTTGTTCGACGATTTCGACGTCAACAGCAACAAGCTCGGCCCTACGGTTGCCAAGCGAAATGAACGCCTGTGCAAGCTCCTCGATGGCATTGCCAATATGAACCTGGGAGACGTCAAGAATCACGATATTGACGCTTTCGGCGATGCCTATGAATATCTGATGACGATGTACGCCAGCAATGCAGGCAAGTCCGGCGGCGAGTTCTTTACCCCTGCCGACGTCTCCGAGCTCTTGACTCGCCTTGGCACAGTTGGCAAGACGGAAGTCAACAAGGTGTACGATCCTGCCTGCGGTTCCGGCTCCCTGCTGCTGAAAGCAGAGAAGATATTGGGACGTGACGCCGTGCGTCAGGGCTTCTTCGGGCAGGAGATAAACATCACCACATACAACCTGTGCCGCATCAACATGTTCCTGCATGACATCGGCTTCGACAAGTTCGATATCGCCTGTGATGATACGCTGACAGCGCCTGCCCATTGGGATGATGAGCCCTTTGAGCTGATCGTCAGCAACCCTCCGTATTCGATCAAATGGGCCGGGGACACCAACCCGCTGCTGATCAATGATCCTCGCTTTGCCCCTGCCGGTGTTCTGGCGCCCAAGGGCAACGCCGACTTCGCTTTTATCATGCATTCCCTTTCCTGGCTCGCGCCGAACGGCACGGCTGCCATCGTCTGCTTCCCGGGCATCATGTATCGGGGCGGGGCGGAACAGAAAATCCGCAAGTACCTGATCGACAACAACTTTATCGACTGCATCATTCAGCTCCCGAGCAATCTGTTCTTCGGTACGTCCATCGCCACCTGCATCATGGTACTGAAACGCGGAAAGCCGGACGGCAAGGTGCTGTTCATCGACGCCACCAAGGAGTGCATCAAGATCACCAAGAACAACAAGCTGACGCAGGCGAACATGGATCGCATCGTCGAGACGTTTGAAAGTCGGGCAGAGATCGAGCACTTTGCGCATCTGGCAAGCTATGACGAGATCGTCGAAAACGACTATAACCTCTCCGTATCCACATACGTCGAAGCTGAGGACACCCGCGAGAAGGTGGATATCAAGGAGCTGAACGCCCGTATTGCCGAGATCGTGGCAAGGGAAGCTGTGCTGCGTGCCGAGATCGACAAGATCATCGCAGAGATCGAGAACGACAATTAACAGGGAAAGGATTGCGTCATGTCGGACAAGAGTCAGACAACAAAACAGCATTACGTACCGGTTTGCTATTTGGCAAACTTTGGAACTGATGGCAATAAAGGCCGTGAATCCACAGTTTACTATTTGAACATTGTCAATAACAAACGCGGAATTTCCGGAGTTGAATCGTTTCCTAAAGAGAAAGGGTTTTATGATGTTGACGCTTTGGGCGAGTATAAAGATGCGTTCGAAAAAATGTATACCGATCTTGAGGGGGAATTATCAAAACTGCTAAAAAGACTGATTGAATTGGTTGTTTTTGATATTTCCAAGCGGACAAACGAAACAGTAATGCTTTCAAACATAGAGAAGAGTGCATTGTCAGCACAGCTCTCGATGCAATTTACTCGTACCAGAGCTTTTCGTGATTGGATGAAGGGCAACTATACTCGGTTGAAAGATGGACTTTCGAAGTTTAATCTTCCTGAAGGAACAATACCAGAATATGGAGCTGACGATTTTCGAAGATTACATATGCGGTTTCTATCGAGTTTTCGTTCTCAGACTTTTTTTGCAAATATGTTTGAAGACAGGAACTGGATTTTTCTTGTAAACCATACTGATGTTCCTTTTGTAACATCAGACAATCCGATAGTGATGATTGACAAAGATCCGTCTGATAAAACACCTCAAAGTGCGGCGTCTTTGAAGTATGTGTATTACTGTCCGATTACGCCACAAATGGCATTGCTACTATTGGATAAAAGCCTTTTGAAGGAAGACTTAGGCTATTACGATATATATGATAACGAGTTAGTGTTGAGCCACAACTATCAGATGCTTACGCATTGCACGAGATTCTTATTTTCAAATGCCGATTTCAATACGATACAGGGGTTTGTAGGAGAAAAGAATGAGCAGATTGGATGAATTGATTCAAGAGCTTTGCCCGGATGGGGTGAGGTTCAAGCCGCTTGAACAGTGCTGTAATATATTGGACAACAAGCGTAAGCCTGTAACCAAAGCTGCACGTGAAGCAGGTGAGTTCCCTTATTATGGAGCAAACGGAATACAAGATTACGTTTCTAATTATATTTTTGATGGAACATTTGTGCTTGTAGGAGAAGACGGAAGCGTAGTTACAGCTAATGGAAATCCAGTGGTGAATTGGGCAACTGGGAAAATATGGGTTAACAATCATGCACATATTATCGAGGAGTCTCAAGGGGTTCTGTTAAGATACTTGTATCACTATCTTCAAACAGTTAATGTTGCCCCGCTGATTCATGGGAACATTCCAAAATTAACAGGAGGAGACTTCCGTGCAATAAGTATTCCTGTTCCGCCAATAGAGGTACAGCGTGAAATTGTCCGTATTTTGGACAATTTCACGGAGCTTTCAGCGGAGCTTTCAGCGGAGCTTTCAGCAAGGAAGCTACAGTATGAATACTATCGTAAAGAGCTTCTTGAAAGTTATCAAACTGAATCAAAGATGGTTCCAGTTTCTTCACTTGGAAAATGGCAGGGAGGGAAAACGCCTTCTATGCAAGAAAAACGGTTTTGGGATGGAGGAACAATACCGTGGATCACGTCAAAAGATATGAAAGCCCCTATTCTTTCTGAAACGGAAGATCATATCACTGAGCTCGCGTTATCGGAAGCGGGAATGAACTTGCTACCCGAGGAGAGCGTGGCAATAGTAACACGTTCAGGAATCCTAAAACATACATTCCCAGTTTCGTATGTTCCTTTTAAGACGACGATCAATCAGGATATAAAAGCGCTTATTGTCAAGGACGGCGTTTCTGCTCGTTACGTGTCTTTAGCAATGCAAGCATTTGGTGAAGACATTCGGATCAAGACGAAAAAACAAGGCGGAACGGTAGATTCGCTTGACTTTCAAAAGGTTCTGGACTACGAGATACCGCTTCCGGAATATGATGTTCAGTTGCGTTTAGTCAAGGTTCTCGACAATTTTGAATCCATCTGCTCCGATCTTCGTATCGGTTTACCAGCTGAGATCGAAGCCCGTCAAAAACAATATGAGTTTTATCGGGATCAGCTATTGACATTCGCATCCGGCGGCGAGACAATCTTGACAGACAGACAGACAGACAGACAGACAGACAGACAGACAGACAGACAGACAGACAGACAGACAGACAGACAGACAGACAGACAGACAGACAGACAGAC
>Ga0247609_10004701_pt1 | contig 13524 bp, 7 predicted proteins | sample 172DNAGHGlowgp2_FD_193487 | JGI IMG/M metagenome (GOLD analysis project Ga0247609, IMG submission 193487) | Sheep rumen microbial communities from Palmerston North, Manawatu-Wanganui, New Zealand - 1728 DNA GHGlow gp2 | ecosystem: Host-associated > Mammals > Digestive system > Stomach > Rumen ...
CCTATCTCCTTCGAATCGAAATAGTCGAAGATATCGTCGCGAATCTGGAACATAATACCCAAGTTCTGTCCGAATTGCTTCGCCTTCAGCATCTCTTCCCGCGTAGCACCACCAGACATAGCGCCAATAGCGGCACAAGCCTCAAACAAAGCCGCCGTCTTCTGCTTGATGACGTCGTAGTAAACATCCTCTGAAATGACCTGATTCTGGATATTTGACAATTGGAGTATCTCACCAGCAGCCAACGTACGGCCCAATTCAGCGAGATATTCAATGATGCGCTGGTGACCAGTGTATGACACATGCAGCAGAGCCGTAGAAAGGATATAATCGCCCACCAACACTGCCACCTTATTATTATAAGAAGCATTGACAGAAGCCTGTCCTCGGCGCTCGTCACTCTCGTCAACCACGTCGTCGTGAACCAACGAAGCCGTATGCAACAATTCTAGACCAACAGCAGAATGCTGGGTGACAGCACTGATATCACCAAAATTGCGTGCCATCAGCAAGGCCAAAATAGGACGCATACGCTTTCCTCCACGCTGACGAATATGAGTCAAAGCAGAACCTAACATACCATCTTCGTGAGTCAAAGCACTATTGAAAAGGGCGATAAAATCGTCCAAATCTTTCTGAATCGGTTGCTTAATGATGCTTAAATAATCCATATCTTACGCTATTTTGATGCAAAATTAATGAAAATAATTGGATATTCGACATTTTATTAGTAATTTTACGCACAAATTCACAAATGGTTATGGAAAAACTGTTCCTTTTAGACGCTTATGCGCTCATTTATCGCTCGTATTACGCATTCATCAAGAACCCGCGTATCAACTCAAAAGGCCTGAATACTTCGGCCATTATGGGTTTTCTGAATACGTTGCAGGAAGTACTCACCAAAGAGCAACCGACCCATCTTGGTGTGGCTTTCGATCCTCATGGCCCGACGTTCCGTAGCGAGGCCTACCCTGCCTACAAAGCCCAACGTGAGGCAACGCCAGAGGATATCAAGCAGAGCGTGCCTATCATCAAAAACATCCTCAAGGCTTGGAACATTCCCATCCTTGAGGTTGAAGGATTCGAGGCTGACGACGTCATTGGAACCTTGGCCACGAAAGCTGGCGAGCAAGGTATCGACACCTACATGCTGACACCTGATAAAGACTATGGACAGTTGGTGCGTAACAACGTGAAGATTTACCGCCCTCGACACGGAGGCGGTTATGAGGTAATGGGACCAGAGGAGGTGAAAGCAAAATACGCCATTCCATCGACTGAGGCTGTCATTGATCTCTTGGCACTGATGGGTGACTCGGCCGATAACTTCCCTGGATGTCCTGGTGTTGGTGAGAAGACAGCTGTGAAACTCATCAACGAATTTGGAACCGTTGAAAGTCTCATCGCTCACACGTCAGAAATCAAAGGCGCACTTCAGAAAAAAGTAGAGGAACACGTCGACGATATCAAACTCTCGAAATTCTTGGCAACCATTAAAACGGATGTTCCTATCGAACTCAAGATGGATGAGTTGAAGGTTTCGCAACCCAACGAGATCGAACTTTCCAAACTCTTCGAAGAATTGGAGTTGAAGACCCTCGCGAGTAAGATTCTTAAAAAGTCTGAAACAAAGCCAAAACCTGTTAATCAACAACTCGATCTCTTTGCAGAATTTGCGCCCGAAGGGTCGAATGGAACAGAATTTTCGAGTTTTGAGACGTTAAAAACAGTACCTCACGAATACAAACTCGTTGAAAATGAGGAAGATATTCGTCAACTTTATGACTTTTTTAGGACAAAAGAATTTCTCGTTCTAGATACGGAAACCACTTCAACCTCTGCCATCGACGCAGAATTGGTAGGTTTAAGCTTCGCGGTGGAGGAACACAAGGCCTTTTATGTACCCATTCCTGCCAATCGTGAAGAAGCGTTGCAAATTGTTAATATTTTTAAACCGCTCTACGAAGACCCAACAATACTCAAAGTTGGTCAGAACCTGAAGTACGACCTTGAAGTATTACGCAACTATGACATCCGTCTCGATGGTCCGATGTGGGACACGATGATTGCCCACTATCTCATCCAACCTGAACTTCGTCACAACATGGACTATATGGCTGAGGTGTATCTGCACTATCAGACCATCCACATCGATGAGCTCATTGGACCCAAGGGAAAGAACCAACGCTCTATGCGCGACCTCTCCCCCACCCTCGTCTATGAATATGCCTGCGAGGATGCAGACATCACCTTGCAACTGAAAAACAAGTTAGAACCGGAATTGAAGAAGTACGATTGCGAAGACCTCTTTTATCAAATAGAAATGCCACTGATGCCTGTCTTGGCAGAGATGGAGATGAATGGCGTGTGTCTCGATACGCAGTCGTTGGCGGAGACCAGCAAACAGTTTACAGCTCGCATGAACGAGATTGAACAGCGTATCTACGAACTTGCTGGCCAACAATTCAACATCGCCTCACCCAAACAGGTGGGTGAAATTCTGTTCGATAAACTGAAGATTATCGAGAAAGCCAAGAAGACCAAAACGGGTCAGTATGTCACCAGCGAAGAGGTGTTGCAACAACTAAAAAACAAGCATGAAATCGTTGCTGACATCTTGGAACACAGAGGGTTAAAGAAACTCATTGGCACCTATATCGATGCCCTTCCCAAGCTTATTAATCCTCGTACTGGTCACATCCACACCTCGTTCAATCAGACCATTACAGCCACAGGACGCCTGTCGTCTTCTGACCCCAACCTGCAGAATATACCCATTCGTGGCGAGGATGGCAAGGAGATTCGTAAGGCCTTCATTCCTGAACCTGGCTGTCTGTTCTTCTCCGCAGACTACAGTCAGATTGAGCTTCGTGTGATGGCTCATCTCTCGCAAGACCCCAACATGATTGAGGTGTTCCGTGAGGGTAAAGACCTGCATGCTGCTACTGCCGCTAACATCTATAAGAAGCCTATCGAAGAGGTCACACGCGACGAACGAACGAAGTCAAAACGCGCCAATTTTGGTATCATCTATGGCATTACAGTTTTTGGCCTCGCTGAGCGTTTGGACATTCCTCGCGACGAAGCTAAGATGCTGATTGATGGTTACTTCCAGACCTTCCCAGAGGTTCACGATTACATGGAGAAATCCAAGGAAATAGCCAGAAAACAAGGCTACGTCACTACCCTATTCGGACGTCGTCGCTACCTGCCAGACATCAACTCACAAAACAGCGTAGTGCGTGGTTTTGCTGAACGTAATGCCATCAATGCCCCCATTCAGGGTACCGCTGCTGATATCATCAAAGTGGCGATGATTCACATCTTCCAGCGCTTCAAGGCTGAGGGCATCAAGAGCAAAATGATCTTGCAAGTCCACGACGAACTCAACTTCTCCGTCTATCCTGACGAGAAAGAAAAGGTTGAGCGTATCGTCATCGAAGAGATGCAAAATGCCTTCCAAATGGCTGTGCCCCTCGTCGCCGACTCCGGCTTTGGCGATAACTGGCTCGAGGCCCATTAAAACATTAATCATTGTCACAGTTTTATTAAACAACGTCGTTGTTTTATCAAACGATGGCGTTGTTTTAACAAACATCGACGCAGTTTTAACTTTACCTTTACTTTAATGACCCTTTTGTGCCGTACTAAAGACCTTTTAGCACGGCAATAAAGCATTTTCTCCTCGGAGCAGTAATCATCAAAGCACTTTTATTCTTTGTTTTTATGTGCTTAATACAAAAAACTGCGTTTTTATTTGGAATTGTTCTCACTTATTCGTATCTTTGCACCGTGTTCAATGGACACAACATTTTATTTGCTCAATTTCTCATCCGAACTAGCACCTCGATAAGAGAATAAAGAGTGAACCAAGTACATATTGGAGCTGTACCTATCGAGTGCAGATTACTCCATAGTGTATTTGAGGTTGTGCTAGACCTGGATGAGAATATGGGTGGGTCTGCACTTTTATATGCAATTGTAATTAAATAGTTTAAGATATGAAAAAGCAATTATTTTTATTATTCATGTTACTGCCTTTGGCAGTGAGTGCTGCTGTACAAATTGACGGCATCTATTACAATTTAGATTCTGATTCCAAAACGGCAGAAGTAACGAGAAAATCCCGTGGAAATTACTCAGGTGACATCATAATCCCTGCAACTATTGTTTATGAAGATACTGAATATAGTGTGACGAGTATCGGCGAACGTGTATTCGCTAATGCAAACATTGCCTCTATAATTATTTCTAATAGTGTGATTAGTATCGGTGAAAGTGCATTCAAAAGTTCTTCCCTAACCTCTATCACCATAGGTATTGGCGTAACAAGCATTGGGAGGGAGACATTCAAGGATTGTGAAAATTTGAAAGTGATTAATAGAGTTGTTAATATTGGGGAATGGTGCGAAAACGACCCTATATCATACGAGGATGAATATGCTGATCCAATGTATCGAACCAACGATATAAATGACTTAAAAGAATTACATCTTTTCAGTGATGGAGATACGGAAATCATAGACTTGGTAATACCTGATGGTGTGACGTTTATTCGTAATTATGCTTTCAGAAATTGTGTTAACTTTACGTCTGCAACTATCCCAAATAGTGTGATGAGCATTTCTGGCAATGCTTTCTATCACTGTTGGAAAATGACAAAGGTTGTAATAGACAGTCATGCGGTCGTTTCAAAAGACTACGCAGGCAAGCAGGATTACGACTCATCTATAGAATATATGTTTGGAAGCCAGGTAAAGGAATATGTTTTGGGAGAAAGTGTGACTTCCGTTGGAGAATATGCATTCGCTGCTTGCTATGGTCTTACCACTATGACTATTGGCAACCATGTGGTAACGATAGGAAAAGGTGCATTCAGTGGTAACTCTTACCTTACATCTTTGACCATAGGTAGCAGTGTAATAAGCATTGGAGATAATGCCTTCGATGGATGTTATGGATTAACCTCCATTACCATCCCTAATAGCGTGACGACCATTGGAGACTGTGCGTTCAATATGTGTGGCCTAACTTCTCTCACTATACCCAACAGCGTGACAACTATTGGAAATGAAGCATTCGCTAAGTGCGGGGATATGGTTTCTATTAATATGGGTAATGGTGTGACGACCATCGGAGATTATGCGTTCTGCTATTGCTCAAGTATAACCTCTGTCACCATTCCCAATAGTGTGACGAAAATAGGGGAAGGTGCATTCAAGGACTGCCATAAATTGACTTCCATTGTTATTCCCAATAGTGTAAAGAATATCGGAGAATGCGTACTTGCTTGGTGTCCTGCGCTAACATCAATTGTTGTAGATGAAGATAATGATGCATATGACTCTCGCGAGAATTGTAACGCTATTATCGAAACTGCAACTAACACGCTTATTGCCGGATGCGAAAATACTGTCATTCCTAATAATGTGACAGCAATTGGAAATAAGGTGTTCTGGGGTTTTTCTAACCTAACATCTTTCACTATTCCCAATAGTGTAAAGAACATCGGCATTTATGCGTTCTGCTATTGCACTAATCTAACCTCAGTCATTATAGGTAATGGCGTGACAAATATTGAAGATGGTGCATTCGGTGCTTGTAATAATCTAACAAATGTGTATTGCTATGCAGAACAAGCACCAAAAACAAATAATGCTTTTACTTCTTCCAATTACACAAATGCTACACTTCATGTGCCTGCTACTGCTATAGAAGCCTATAAGAACACAGAGCAATGGAAAGACTTTGGAGACATCGTAGCTTTGACTGATGATGATCCTAAGCCAACAGGAATCATTGCAACAACAACTGGGCAACAACCTACGAATGTAGAATACTATGACATGAGTGGTCGCCGTATCAATCAATCTCAGCAAGGCTTGAACATCATCAAAATGAGTGACGGCACAATAAAAAAGGTTGTAGTTAAATGAGTATTAATTCCTCTGCAAATTTATAGATGATAATACCAGCGGTAACGCTGACATTCATTGAGTGTTTGGTACCTAATTGAGGTATCTCTAAGCAGCCATCCGAGGCGTCTACTACTTCCTGGTGGACGCCTTTTACTTCATTACCAAGCACTACGGCGTATTTTAAGCCCCGCTGAGGCACGAACGTATGCAGTCTGGCTCTATCGCCATCGTCAAGATTGGCCAGAAGTCAGTCAAGGTCGTGATTAAGTGAGAATAGAGCTAAGCTTGCTTAAGCTATATCGAACGTGAGCGAGCTCGAGCAAAGCTCAAGGTCGTGATGAAATAGTTTTTATTATCTATTAGAATCATCCCTGCCCGTTTCTTTTTCGAGCAGGGATGCTTTGTCATCTGATACCCATAACCTGCATTCCATAAAAAATAGTGTTTTTTGGAATATCACTATAATATTTCTTAGTTTCCTTTCTGCTGTTCGTTCTACCTCGTATGTGTCAGTCCGAAAGCTTCGGACTTTGAGTTCGCACACGTCGGACCAAGAGTTCGCTCACTACGGACAAAAAGACGGACTATATATCTTTTATTGAAGCCTAATATCTCTCTTTGAAGGATGTTGTTTAGTAAAAGCTGCTTTTTTTCTTCAAAATGTTTGTAGTTTAAATTATTTGTTGTACCTTTGCACCGTGTTCAAAAGAATACAACATTTATTTGCTCAATTTCTCATCCGAACTAGCACCTCGATAAGAGAATAAAGAGTGAACCAAGTACATATTGGAGCTGTACCTATCGAGTGCAGATTACTCCATAGTGTATTTGAGGTTGTGCTAGACCTGGATGAGAATATGGATGGGTCTGCACTTTTAATATAGTTAGAAATTAATTTTATAAAGATGATGAAAAAAAGGTTTTTATTGTTTACAATGATGCTGCTGCCAATAATGGCAAATGCACAAAAAGCTGTAGAGATTGATGGCATTTACTACTATGTAAATTGGAGTTCAAAAATAGCTGAAGTAAAAGAGTCCCCATCCCAAAACAAATATAGCGGAGACATTGTCATTCCATCATCAGTAACCTATGATGGTGATGAATATGTTGTTACTTCTATAAAATATCAAGCATTCTATGAATGCTATAATCTAACTTCCATAACAATTCCCAACACAATAACGAGCATTGGATCTGAAGCATTCCGCTCTTGTTGGAATTTAACATCTATCACTATTCCTGCTAGTGTGGAAGAGATTGGAATACAAGCATTTGAAAATAGTGGAATAAAAAAGGTTGTACTTAATAGCAATGCGATAGTATCAAAAAATTATGGCAATAATCAGGTTGTTGGACCTTCCTTAGAAAGATATTTTGGAGGTCAGGTTGAAGAATATATTTTAGGCGAAGAAGTAACAAGCATTGGAAGACAAGCATTTAAAAGTTGTTATAATCTAACCACTATTAATATTCCAAACAGTGTGACAAGTATTGGAGCAAATGCATTTCTATGGACTAATCTGACTTCAGTCCATATTTCAGACATGGAATCGTGGTACAAAATACAATTTGAAAATGCTGAAAGTAATCCTGTCTATATTGCCAATCATCTGTTTGTGAATGGCGAGGAAATAAAGGATTTAGAAATCCCTAATAGTGTAACAAGTATTGGTAACTATACCTTCGCAGGCTTCAAAGCTTTAACCTCTATTATTATTCCGAATAGCGTTTCAAGCATTGGGGAAGGAGCATTTCTGGATTGTACTAGTCTATCTTCTATTACAATTCCTAATAATGTGACAAGTATTTGTAAAGAAACCTTTAAAAACTGCTCTAGTTTAACCTCTACAATTTTTCCAGATAACGTAACTACGATTGAAGATAATGCATTTGTTGGTTGTATTGGACTGACTTCTATTAACCTTCCAAATAGTGTAACAACTATTGGAAATGGTGCTTTCTATGGTTGTGAAAACATAACCTCTGTTACATTAGGTAATAGTGTAACTAACATTGGTAAAGAAGCATTTAGTGGCTGTACTAAAATAACCTCTATTGATATTCCAAATAGTATGACAACTATTGGACAAGGAGCATTCATGAAATGCGGTATGACCTCTGTCATTATTCCTAATAGCGTAACAAGGATTGAAGACGAAGCATTTGCATGTTGTTGGTATCTCGCATCTATTGATATACCAAATAGCGTAACCACAATAGGAAAGAAGGCATTTAACTATTGTGATAAGCTTTCTTCTGTCAAAATAGGTAATGGTATAACAAGTATTGGAGAAAAAGCCTTCGAAGATTGTACAAATTTGAAGTCTGTTCATATTACGGATTTAGAAGCATGGTGTAGGATTCAATTTAGTGATTCTCAAAGTAATCCTACAAAATGGGCGCATCGTTTGTATTTGAATAATGAAGAAATAAAGGATTTGGTTATTCCAGAAACCATAACTTCAATAAATGATTATGCATTCAATGGTTGCTCCAAACTAACTTCTGTTACTATTCCAAATAGTGTAACAAGCATTGGTACTTATGCTCTCTCAATTAATGATGATTTTACAGATTTATATTGCTATGCAGAACAAGTTCCCTCTACTAAGAAGTATGCTTTCAGTAATTCTATCTGTGAATACGTTACACTTCATGTACCTGCTAATTCTATAGAGGCTTACAAGAATGCAGAACAATGGAGGAACTTTGGAAATATCGTTGCTTTGACTGATCCATCTGGAATCGAATCAACAACAACCACACAACAGCCAACGATTGTAGAACGTTATACTATTGATGGAAAGCGCATCAATCAACCACAGCGAGGATTAAACATCATTCGCATGAGTGACGGTACAACAAAAAAAGTTATTATAAGATAACTGAAAATACTTTCGGAGTAACAAAAAATACTCCAAGAGTAATTTCAAATACTCTTGGAGTATTCTGAATTACTTTTGCAGAATACATCGCCACACTCGACCTTAGTCAGAGAATTAATGACTCTGCGAATTTATAGATAATAATACCAGCGGTAACGCTGACATTCATTGAGTGTTTGGTGCCTAATTGAGGTATCTCTAAGCAGCCATCCGAGGCGTCTACTACTTCCTGGTGGACGCCTTTTACTTCATTACCAAGCACTACAGCGTATTTTAAGCCACGCTGAGGCTCGAATGTCTGTAGTTTGGTGCTATGCTCCACTTGCTCGACAGAAAGCACTGTGTAGCCCTGTTTTTTCACTTCATCGACAGCCTCCAATGCTGTCTTGAAGTATTTCCAAGCCACACTTTCCTCAGCACCAAGGGCTGTTTTATGGATTTCAGTAGATGGAGGCGTCTGGCAAATACCACAAAGATAAACTGCTTCTACGCGAAAAGCATCACATGTACGAAACACACTACCTATATTATACATTGAACGCACATCATCCAACACCACTATTAATGGTAGTTTCTCTGCCTCACGATACTCTTCTATCGTCAAGCGCTTCATCTCTATCGTCTTTATCTTTCTCATTGCGCTTGCAAAGGTACGAATAAGAGAGTAAAAAGCCAAATATATTTGAGCTTTTTCGAACGTGAGATTGCAACGCCACACTCTACACCTTTCGGTTAGAGAACCTTCGACGAAGTCAAGGGTATAAAAAAGTGTGGATAACTATGTGCATAATCCTGTTAATTATTCATTCATAACTACAGAAATATACAATACTCCCCTACCCGACTGTGCATTTTGGGCATAAATTATAGCCTTTCAACTCACTTTTCCAACAAAAAATGCAAGAAAAAGATATAAACTTATTAATTTTGCACCAAAATAGAGAATTGTGGATAAACTATCTAACGGACTAACAATCAATTAGTAAGTATTCACAATGGATGTGAAAGGTGTTGAATCACGGGTGGATAAATATTCTGGCAAGAAAAAGCAGAAAAAGTTTTGCACTTATCAATGGCATATCATCCTTTTCATTCTCTTTTTAAAAAGAAAAAAGAAAGAAAATAAAATATTAATGTGATGTTGAAAAAGGAGTGGAGAGAACAAGGATTCATTGACGAAGCAGTCAATGTACCTGAAGGAATGAACGAGACGGAATACTTGAAACAAGAGATTCGTCGTATGTGTCAGGAAAAGGGAGCTATCATTTTAGCTCACTATTATACCATTGGTGATATTCAGGATATTGCTGATTTTGTAGGTGACTCATTGGCTTTGGCTCGCAAGGCTGCAGAGACTGATGCAAAGATGATGGTCATGTGTGGTGTGCATTTCATGGCAGAGACATGTAAGTTGCTGTCGCCAGATAAGACTGTGCTTTGTCCTGATTTGAATGCTGGTTGTTCATTAGCTGATTCCTGTAAGGCCGAGGATTTGAAGAAGTTCAAGGAAGAACATCCTGGTTATCAGGTTATCTCGTATGTAAATACTACTGCTGCTGTCAAGGCTCTGACCGACGTTGTTGTTACCAGTGGTAATGCCAAAAAAGTTGTCGATCAGTTGCCAAAGGATGCAAAGCTTATTTTTGGTCCTGATTATAATTTGGGTAATTATATCAACGAGGTAACAGGCAGAAATATGCTGCTTTGGAATGGTGGCTGTCACGTACATGAACGCTTCTCTGTAGCAAAGATATTAGAACTTAAAAAGCAGTATCCTGAGGCTGTCGTGATGGCTCATCTGGAGTGTAAGGGTCCTGTTTTGGCACTTGCTGATGTGAAAGGAAGTACGGCTACGATGTTAAATTATGCCCAGCAACATGACGACAAGCAGTATATCGTGGCCACAGAGGCCGGTATTCTCCACGAGATGCAGCGTTCATGTCCTGACAAGGAATTTATCCCTGTGCCTCCTGAAATCAGCGAGAGCGGCCTGGAATGCAGCTGTAACGAGTGCCAATATATGAAGATGAATACGTTGCTGAAGATTTACAATTGTCTGAAGCACGAATGGCCCTCTGTTGAGGTTGATGCAAAGATAGCCAAAGATGCTGTGAAACCTATCGAAAGAATGTTGGCTTTGAGCTAATTTACATTACGTTGTAACATTGGCTTCTCAATGATATACCAAGAAATTATTGCTAATAATAAGGTAATAATAAGAGCTAATATGAAGGTAAGATAAATATTGTATTGGTGTAGTTTGTATTGCACCAATACTTGTATTACTGGAAAGTGATATAAATACAGTCCATACGAGATATTATCATAACGTTGGAGAAAGTTTAATGGCTTACAATAATAGGCTATAGCAACAATGGTAGCTGAGAAAACAAGTGGTTCTATATAATATAAATATAAGTAATCCAAGATAAAAAGTAAGCACATATAAATTATACAAAAAGGAAAAATCCATTTGATGTGTTGACAAAACCAGTCAAAATATAATAGTATGGCAGTACCACTAAAGAAATAGATAATTGTATTTACACTATTATCGTAGAAGTGATTGTATATAGTAAGTAAAGTATATACAATAGCTATTATGAAAGTCTTATTCGATCTACGCATTAGAAAGACTATCAGAGGAACTAGCATATAGAATATAACTTCCAGCTTCATAGACCATAGTGAACCATTGACGAAAGGTCCATAAGGATTAGATATAAACAAACCTGGTAGACAGGGTTCTATGAAGTTTAAGAATGAAAGATTGGCTACAAGATATTTAAGTGATTGTGAGGAAAAATAATAGTCGATAGCTGACGCAGTAGAGAAGAAATAACCTGCTAAATAGCACAATAAAATTGTTGTAATGTAGGCTGGCATAATACGTAAAATTCGTTTCCAGCAATACACTCTTATGCTTTTACGTCTGAGAAAACTATAAACAACTAGGAAACCTGTGATAGTAAAAAAAGCTTTTACGCGCATTTGTCCACTGATAAACCAAAACTGTTCAGTGTCAGTGAGCGTACAAAAATGTACTAGAATAAGCGAAAAAGCAAATAAATAGCGTAGAAAATCAAAACAATTGTCACGCTTGACACGTTCTATGGTTTTATTACTGATTAAATTACCCATAGATTTTTATCTGACGATAGCTATCTTACATACAGTACCTTTCTCGCCTTTATTCGTTGCGGTGACCACCATATAGACTCCAGAAGCCACTCTCCTACCCTTCTTGTCACATCCGTCCCAAGTATAGGTGCCACCATTGCTACGTCCTTCATTGACTACTGCACCATTGGCAGAGAGAATCTTTATATCTGCATCCAGTGTGAGACCTGTAATGGTAATAGGTCCCGTATATTTTGGCTCTACAGGATTAGGATACGCCCAAACATTATCTGATGTCATCTCTGTATTCGTTTCAGTAGCATCACTAATATATGAACACAAGCCTTTGTCAGTTCCAAAGAATACTTCTCCAGTTTTCTGATTAATGGCAATAGACATGACACTATTTGAAAGGAGTTTACTGTTCTCAGTAGTGAACTGTTGCAGTTGGGTCATATTATCAGCGCTAATGAGATAGACACCATTACCATTAGTAGCAAACCATTTGCGTCCTGCCCCGTCAATGGCGATAAATGATATATCGATACCACTAAGCAAGTAGTCAGCAAAATTGGTACCATCGTTACGAGGCACTTTTACTTGAATAAGTGGCGCTTCTCCATTCAAAATACTGGCTTTTTCTATCATAAACGGTCCTTGATCAGTACCAATCCACAGGTTGTTTTCCAAGTCTTCCGTTATACACTTTACACCATAGAGATTCTGGATAGTTGTACCGTCTTGATTGACGAAAGTCTCATAAGCACTGGCTTTATCAATGTCTATATCATAACGATAATAAGCCGGTTTTTTCCAGTGGTCGTTGACAAACCACATTAGCTTACGACTGTCAATCAAAATATGAGAAAGTTTACCATTACTCTTGTTATGAAATCCACCATCATTGAGTTTCATCCATTCCTGATGATTGAACTTAGTGAATTGTCCGTCTTTTAAGCACATTAGTGATGCTGTAGGAGCCTGACTATTCAGTAGCCATAAATTGTTATTACCATCAAATTTAACGCTTGTCACCAACTGGTATTCAGATGATTTACCGTCAAAACACTCTATAGGACTATTGTTATAACCATAGTATTTAACGAATTTACCATTCACGTATTCGTAAAGTCCGTTACGTGCTCCCACAAAGACATTGTCGCCTTGAGACGTTTCTTGTACATCCAAACAAATGGCTCCTTCAAATGACACTCCTGTTTGATTACTGATATCGTAGTCTTGATAGATGTCCCAGTTGTTACCGTCCCACACTTGTACAGTGCCAGGAGCGTAAAAACTGCCTCCACAAGAATAAAGTTTACCATTTATAAAACGCATAAAACCAAAAGCATTATGCTTTGGTCCATCAGGACTAAGTGTCTTTACTAGGTCGATATATTTCTCGTAATCGCTATTGTCTTCGTCAGGCAACGAGGTAGGATAGTCAGGATTGTTAGGCGTGTAACTGTCAGCAATCTCAGCACGCTGGACATTGACTTTTACAATGCCAAAACCACAGACTAGATAGGCATAGATACCATCAATACGAATGCTTTTGACAGTCTTATCGCCAGTCATTACCTTAGAGAAAAGGT
>Ga0247609_10004702_pt1 | contig 13518 bp, 15 predicted proteins | sample 172DNAGHGlowgp2_FD_193487 | JGI IMG/M metagenome (GOLD analysis project Ga0247609, IMG submission 193487) | Sheep rumen microbial communities from Palmerston North, Manawatu-Wanganui, New Zealand - 1728 DNA GHGlow gp2 | ecosystem: Host-associated > Mammals > Digestive system > Stomach > Rumen ...
TAATAGACCTCGCCGCGGCTGTCTTTCCGCTTCTCACCGCACTGCTCCGCGAGCAGCTCCACCGAGCGCCGGATGGCGGGAATGTTTCGGTTCTGTGAGATAATAAAGGTGACCAGCATCTCCCACGGGTCCTGCCGGAGGATGCGGATGCCCTTTTCGTTTTCGGCGGCGAGAGCCAGAAACGGGTCTGACTTGGGATCGATCCGGGCGCGTATCCGGGCGTAGTCCTCGTCCAGATCCAGATAGCTTCGCCAGAAGGTGTCGAAAGACTCCTCGCTGCAATCAAGCTCATACCGGCTGTCACCCAGCGCGGTGAGAACCAGGCAGCGGCTTCCGGCAATGATCCGGTATGTACGGGGTTCGATCTTCGTCCAGCGAAAGCACTGGCCGCTGTCCGCGATCCGGTCCGGATCGAGATCGTCTGTAAAACTGAGAATCATAATTCCTATGCTCCAAACCGAGATTTATGCCTGGATTATATAAAAAGTTTTCGACAAATGCAAACGTGAAGCCAAAAATCGGGTCGAAAACGCGAGATTGATTTTTTTCGAGAATGAGTATATTCAGAACGGCGGGAACCCTTGAAAAAACAAGGATTTCCGCCGCTTTTCTATGTTCGTTTGTCGCTTATTTGTCGCTTAAATCTACAAACCGAAACTGAAAGATAACGGAAGTTCCGGCATGATACCATGTTGAGAAAACAGCGGGAGTGTGGTATAATATACAGAAAGATATCGCTTTTGAAGAGAGCATCACACCGATTAGGTTCAGAACGACGGTGCTATCCGACATCTATGCGGACTCTAAAGATGTCAAGCTTGCTCAAGCGGCGGCTGGGCATACCACTGCGGCAATGACGTTAGAACGCTACATCAAGAGGCGAGATCATGTCGTAAAGACAGCGAGTGTGATCGACAGGGTATATTCTTCAAATCCTCAAAAAAGTTCTGACATTATTTCCCAATGATGCTCGGAAAATTGCACAGCTTAAAACTCGCTATCCATTGCAGCACAAGGCTTTGCGGTTCCTAATCGTGCGCGAAAATTGCACGATTTATTGATTTTCCGGCGATTTTTCAATCAACGAGGTCTTTTCACGCACAAGAAACAGCTCTCAAAAGTTTGTAGAATAAAAGAAAAAGCACCGAAACCTTTCAGCTTCGATGCTAAGACGTATGGAGCTGCTACCCAGATTCGAACTGGGGACCTCATCCTTACCAACGGCTGTATGGGATGAGATCGGCAGCTCTTTTGCCCTTTCCGGCGCTTTCCTCTGGGGTGCGCCCTGCTCTTTGGCGTTCTTTGCTCCGTTAAGTCCGCCGTCGTTTTTCGTCTCGTGGGTCGCCGTGTGGGTCAGGCGTCTGTAAATGACACTGTAAAATGCGCATCCTTTGCGCCGCAAAGCAAAGAGAAACTTTACTCCAGGCGCTGCCGCGCGGCTTTCATGGAAAACGGCTCAAAATACTTGTTCAGGGATTCGCTTGACGAACCATATTGATTATCTCCGTATAAATAATCACACAGCACCTCGCGCATACGCAGCAGTTCTTTTGCGCTTCTGTGTTCCAGAACCATGGACTGTACGGTAAAATCCAGGAGCTCCAGCGCACGATCAGCCGCGTTCTGTGCCCGCTCGGCTTTCCCTTTTGCTTTCCATTTTCCCGCACGGAAAACCTCACTGCCGATATTGGCCATTTGCTGGGAAAACGGCATTTCTGCCCAGCGTCCGGACTCCGCCAGATCTTTGTGCTGAATCATGGCTCCGTCCATTTTGCAACGACCTCCAATATCTTTTCCCGAATCTTTGGATCATCTACGCCCCTGCTCCGGTTTCCGGACATGGGGCGGATGTTGATTAAAGAATCAAATTCCACGAAATCCTCGTCTTCATCCGGGTACAGGTTAATACCCCAGAGACTGTTTTGAGCAGATCCTTTATACAGGAGGAGTGCTTCCAGATCAGCGTGAAGGTCTGCGTCAAGCGCCAAAAGCTCCTGATCAACATCAACTACGCCTTTTACCATATCTCCAAATCCGGCTGATGCCATTTGCCGCAGTTCGTTCCTGCTGACTGGGTATTCACATATCAACATAGTATCACTCCGTTTTGATTAATCCTCATTGACTCTATTCTAACTCTGCTTTCGTAAAAGCACAAGAAGCAAATTCACCATTTTCACCGCCAAGCGAAAAAGAGAACAATACCCTTGATTTCAAATTGATATAACGGTAAAATGAAACAGCAGTTTGTAAAGGTAAACCTGTGGCCCCAATGAAAAAACACAAGAGAGGAAGGAAAACGAGATGCCATCCCAAGGGAACTGTTATCTTTGCGGGAAAACGCTGGGCAAGGTCGCCATGAAGAATCATATTCTCAAAGCTCACGGCGATGCAGAGGGTGACCAAAGATGCTTTTTGCTCAAGGCCGAAGGCTTGTATGACAAAGACTATTGGCTCTATTTTGATGTCCCGGTAAGCAGCAATCTGAGCACTGTGGATCAATTCCTGCGGAATATCTGGCTGGAATGCTGCGGGCATATGAGCGCCTTTAACGGACCGGGGTATGAGGAGATCGGGAAAAACAAAAAGCTGTATAACTTCTCCGAGGGAACCCAGCTTGTTCATGAATATGATTTTGGCAGCACGACGGAGACAAAAATTACCTTTGTCGCTGAGACCCGGCGCACCAAGCAAAAGAATGCGGTGAGGCTGCTGGCCCGCAACGTACCGCCGGAGTATTCCTGCTCTCAGTGCGGTCGCCCTGCCAATTTTATCTGCGCCGAATGTATGTGGGAGGGAGACAATCCGTTTTACTGTGAGGCCTGCGCCGAGGAACACGAGCATGAAATGATGCTTCCGGTTACCAATTCTCCACGAATGGGCGTCTGCGGATATGAGGGAGAATATGACAGGTTCACCTTTGTAAAACCGGAGCTTCTGGAAAAATAGAAATCATCAAAAATGCAGGCGCAGTCTGAAGATCTTACTTTCTTCTGTGTCTGTCAGTGTTAATGGATTTTAGGCATCACGAAATCTTAGCGAGTTTTTCATATTTTCTCACGTTTTCCGACTTCGGCCCGCGCTGCAAATCTTTCAGTAGATATTCCGATCAATCTGTGGTATTGTCCGTTCTGCAAAGGAGGGACGATTCCCATGATGAAGAAAATACAGTATGTCCCGCTGCGAAAAGGGCAGATGGACAAGTATCTGGAAATGGCAAAACGGGAAAACGTGTACCCCATCATTTATATCGGACTACAGTGCGGCCTGAGACAAAGCGAGTTGATCTCCCTGCCTTGGGCCGCAGTTGATTTCTCCGAGCGCGTGATCCGGGGGAAGCACCACGCCGTGGAAATGGACGAGGAAAGCGAACGATTGCTGCACGGGGAGAACGCTGAGCATCCAAACAGCGATACCGTATTTATTCATCCGAGGACCGGGAAAGCATACGCCCGGCATCAGCTCTATTCTCTGCATTGCAAGCTCTGCGACTTGGCTCGTATATCCGGCGTCAGCTTCCTGGAAATGCAGTTTGCCTGGAGGATGGAACGAAGATGAGTGTGACAGTAAAGGAATGGGCGGAGTTCTGGCTCGTAGAATACGACAGCAAGTGCTCCAAACCGTCAACGGTGCAAGCCCACAGGTATCTGATCCGAAACCATATTATCCCGCACATCGGGGAAACAGAATTGGCGATGCTGACAGAGCAGGATGTGCTTTGCTTCCTTGACGAACTGCCGCTCGGCAGCGCCGGCAAACGCAATGTCAGCGCTGTTCTCCGGCGTATCATGCGGCAGGCGGCAGAGGACGGATTGATCCGGCGAAATCCGGTCACAACCAGACTGTATCCATGTCCAGATAAGGTGACCGCCAACATCCTGAGCGAACGGGAAATTGAGGATTACCTGATCGAAGCCGAAAAGCAGGGCAAGCTGCCGATGTTCCATCTCCTGATAAATACGGGCATAAAAGTCGGAGAATTGATCCAGATTCAGTGGCGGGAGGTTGACGAGCAAAAGGGTATCCTTATGATCGCCGGGCAACGGTCACGCCGGATTCCGCTTGGCTCCGATACTGTGGCGCTGCTTCGTCAGGAGCATGCTCCGCATCCAAGCTCACCGGGCCTGTTCCTGCATCGGGGATCCTTGAAACCATATACGCGTGGCGAAATCTACTGCTATCACAGAAAGATCATCACAGCCTGCGGGCTGGACGGGATTCGCCTGTGTGACCTGCGGCACACCTGCGCGGTCAGAAATCTGAGAGACGGCGCTGATCCAAGTACGCTCGCCGACCTGCTCGGCCACGGCGACGCCCAGGATCTCCTGAGACTCTACAAACCGTACCTGCCGCTGCGGAAGAATAAAAGAGAGCGGGTGACGAACTGATGCAGATTCCGAAAGCCGCATAAACCTACTGAACGGCAGCACGATGAAGCGAATACTACTTGAACCGCAAAGCAAAGAAGAACCCCGAGGCAAACCTGACATAGACCAGGAATGCTTTGGGGCTCTCTGCGATTCTATCAAGTTCCACGCTTTCGATATTGCTCGTAATCCTTTAGAAAGGTCTCTGCTAAACTGCCGGGTCTCACCAGCGCCAAGGCGTTATCGACCGGAACCCATTCCCAACTGTCCACCTCCCAATTCGGGACAGCGGTTTGCTCGGCGACAGTAGCGGCATAATGGAGCATCAGCGTTTCCGACGGCGCATAATACCGACTGCGCAGAAAGGAAAGACTCTGCACGGTCATACCGAGCTCCTCTTTTACTTCCCGGATGGCTGCGTCTTCCGCCGTCTCGCCTTTGTCTATGTAACCGGCAACAAGAACAGAATCGGGTTCGCCGTATTGCCGGATCAGGATCATGTTCTCCATGGGCGTATCCAGGACAGTCACTGCCACAGCGATGCTGAAGATGGGAAAGCGGAACTCCTCACAGGAATCACAATACAAGGCTGACGCCTCATGGGGCTGTTCTTTCAGATGCAGTTTTGTTCCGCACACAGGACAGAAATGTATGTTCATTTGAAATCCTCCTCGCGGATCATTCGTAGTATGCAATGATAACGCATAAGGCGGCGTGCGGTCAACATGGGACGCTGGTCTTGCAGAGGAAAATTTTGGAGCGGCAGGAACTTGTTTTGTCTCGACATCGTCTACCTTCAAGGATGAAGGAATTCATAAAAAGAATACTGCTCCCACCTTTTTTGCGGGAGACGTTCATGCAAAGGGGATGGTAACAATGGACAGGTGGATCGTCAGAACGAACAAAAAATGAGAACGGAGGTGCATGTTATACGAAAGAATCGGTTTACAAAAGCTACGATGAGCTTCCGCTGTTTTTGAATGCGGAAACCGTCGCAAAGACCTTGGGAATCTCGATCTCCTCATGTTATGAGTTGATCCATGAAAAGGATTTTCCTTCTCTGACAATCGGCAATCGGATTGTAATTCCCAAGGAAGATTTTATTCTCTGGGTACACAGACGCATGGGAGGTGCGGTTGAGAAGGACGACGCCTGAGTACATGCGCGAACACTATTTCCTTTTGCCGAAGATCCTTTTCTCTCACGAGCTCAACTACATGGACATTGCGGTGTTTGTATTCCTGCGGCATGGTGAGAGCCGGAGATACAAACCGGGCTGGCCTACGCTGAAAGGAATCACCAGAGGGGCAAGACTCTGTGAAAACTCGGTGAGGAATGCGCTTCGTCGTTTGGGAAACGAGAGGCTGATTGAAAACGGGCAGACAGTCTTCAACGGCATGGATGCGCAGCAATGCAGCGGACGATATTTCTTTCTGCCGAGGCAAATTGTTTTTCTTGATCTGACCAGCAAAGAGCTTGCAATCTATGCGTACCTCATGTATCTGGAGGATCGCTTCACGAATCAGTGTTGGCCCAGCTACAAAACCATCGGAAAACATGTGGGGGTGAAATCTTCTAATACGGTCCGAAAGTTTGTTCGCATGCTGGAATGGAAAGCGTTGATTTTTACGGAGCCGACTTTCCTTTTGCAGGCAGACGGTACCATCCGCAACGCAAATCTGCGGTATACGATTCGCCCGATCACAGACGCCCTCGACTTCCGTCATCAGAGGCAGCTGCGACTGCTCGAACAGAATACCCAGGCGCAATTCGCACAGCAGCAGGTGCTGGCGTACACAGCCCAGCACCCTGAAACAAGGCTTACAGCGAGTTTTGCACGAGTGGAGGAGTAAATGCCCATCCCAAAGGAAAACGCGAAATTGGCCCCGTGTGGGGCGCATTTCAGGGAAGCGAGAGGACAAAACGGAGGACGAAAGGAAAAGCAGGATAAAGGGCGGCGTCTTAACCGACGCCTCCCGGAACACATCTTCCCGCAGTGCGGGCAGTTTATGGGAGATTTCAGCGGTGACAAATCCGGCATCTTAATCCGGCGTTTTGGAGGACATAGGCATCGAATATGTGATTTGTTGAGGAAAATCAAGAGAATTCATGGCATCTATGTGAAAAAGAAGGGGGAATCTGCGGAGAATGCTGAATAATATGACCATCCGAATGGATGAGGAGAAACTCAAGAAGGTTGACGAATGGGTTGCCCAATCCGGCGCAAAAAGCCGAAACCAGTTTGTATTGCAGGCGCTGGATTTCTACATCAGCTATCTCGCGTCGAAGGACGCGACTGCGCTGCTGGCTCCTGCAATCACGAAAGTCATCGACGCAAGGCTGAAACGTTTCGAGAAAAACCTTTCGACAGGACTGTTTAATATGGCGGTGGAACAGGACATGGTGAACGGCCTGCTTGCCAATGTGTATAACCTGAACGAGGAGTATCTTCTGGAGCTGCGCAGCGAAGCCATCTACAATGTAAAAAAGACCAACGGCCAGTTATCTCTGGAGCAGCACGCCGAGAAAAAATATGAGGATGACGAATGGCAAAGCTGATCGTCAAGAGCGGATACATAAAACCCGGCGGCAGCAAAAGCGCAGGCGGGTACCTGAACTATATCGGTACCCGCGAGCGTGTTGAAATCCTTCCGGATGATCGTCCGCCGACAAGAAAACAAGAGCAGCTGATCCAAAAGCTCATGAAAGATTTTCCTTCGGTGAAAGGCCTTCCGGAATATGATGCGTACTCAGAGCAGCCGATAAAATACAATGCTTCGCAGTTGATCACCCAGGCGCTGGAGGAAAACTGGTCGGAGGTTTCTTCGGTCGAAGGCTACGCGAAGTACATCGCAAACCGTCCTCGCGCGGAACGGATCGGGAGTCATGGCCTGTTTGGTGATGAGGACTATGTGAATCTGGACACCGCCATGGAGGGACTGAAATACCATGGTGGCAATGTCTGGACGCACATCCTTTCTCTGCGCAGAGAGGACGCCGCGCGCCTCGGTTACGATCACGCGGACGCATGGCGGGATCTCCTTCGATCCAAACGCAACGAACTCGCAGCCGCGATGAACATTCCGGTGTATCACCTGCGGTGGTATGCAGCCTTCCACGACGAGGGCCATCACCCACATGTCCACATGATGGTCTGGTCGATTGATCCGAAGGAGGGGTATCTCTCAGAAGAAGGACTGCGGCAGATCAAGTCCCAGATGACTAACGAGATCTTTCAGATGGAGCTGCTGCACATCTATGAGGACAAGTCTCAGACGCGTGATCAGTTGGTCGCGCAGGCGCGTAAAGAATTGTCGCAGCTCACGCGGGAGCTGTCCAACTCCATCGGGGACAGTCTGCGTCTGGAATTGAAACTCATGGAGTTGGCAAAGGAGCTTCCCGACCACGGAAAGAAAAGCTATGGATACCTCCCGAAAGCGCAGAAGAAGCTGGTGGACGAAATTGTTGATGAGCTCACAGCATTTCCTGTTGTGCGAGACTGCTATCGGAAATGGATGGAACTGCAGTACCAGGTGGAGACCTACTACAAGGATGTACCCATGAAGGAGATTCCGCTATCGCAGCAGAAAGAGTTTCGCTCGATCAAGAACGCGATCATCCATGAGGCCGAGCGTATCCGTATGGGGCGGCAGTCATTCGAGGACAGTGCATCCAGACTGGAGGATGAAGCTGAACGGTCACTCCCCGGCAACGCTCAACTCCAAAAGCTGTGGCAGAAAACGCAAAATGATTTGTTCAGTCTCGCATATCGCCAGGATGCGATGGATGAGATACGGGAATATGCCGAGACGGGAGATGCCTACGCACAGTACTGCATGGGCAAAATTTATCGTGAAGGCAAAATCGTGATCCCGGACGCGGAGATTGCAAAGGCGTGGTTGAAACAAGCTGCCGCGCAGGATCTCTCCTCTGCACAATATGCGCTTGCGGATCTGCTCCTCTCCAATGACTTGACTGTACAGGATCACAATGCAGGGTGGCGTTGGATGAGAGCGGCTGCCGAAAATGGTAGCTGCGCTGCACAGTATCGCATGGGCAAGGATGCGCTGAGAAGCGGGGACAGGGAATCCGCCATGGAATGGTTCAGCCACGCGGCGAATCAGGAAAGTCAATACGCCCAGTACATCCTTGGCAAGCTGTACCTGCAAGACGGTGAGAGCAAAAAAGCCGTTGAGTACTTCTCCATGGCGGCAGCACAGGGCAACACCTACGCGCAATACTTTCTGGATCGGCAGGATCAGTTGCATCATCCCTCTGCGATGTTGGCGGCGACAAGATTGTTCCGATCTATGGCGAACCTGTTCCAAGACAATGCGCGGAAGCAGGTCGCACCGGGACTGCACATCGATCAAAAAAGGCGCAGGGAACTCATGGCGAAACGCCAGGCGTTGGGCATCCGCGGTTCCGTTCAGGACGAGACATATAACTACAACCAGTCCATGTAAAACACGCTGCAAAACGACAAAACACCTTTCGTGTAAAAAGTAGAATAACAGCAGAGGAGGCAGAAAAGAATAGCTATTCTCAAAGATCTGTGGTATGTGTTTGTGCTGCGAAAGGACGGTGAACACATATGACGAAAAGAGCTGCCGGCGAAGGCAACATCCGCAAACGCACAGACGGACGCTGGGAAGGGCGCTATATTGCGGGCCATGATTCCGCGGGCAAACCGATCCGCAAGAACGTACTCGGCAAAACACAGGCAGAGGTGAAGGAAAAGCTGCGCAAGGCACTGGACGAGTGTCAGCGCATAGACTTCTCCCGTGCGGAGGATTTTACTGTGGAAACCTGGCTCAGACTTTGGTATGAGACATACTCCAAACCCAACATCCGCGAGGCGACACAGGAACGATACTGGAACCACATCCGGTTTCATATCATCCCCGAGATCGGCAGTATCAAACTGACCAAGCTCACTGGCCGACAGGTGCAGACCATGTACAATAACGTGCGTGACCATGGCCGGGTTAAACGCGGACCCAAAGACAAAAGGGACTCCTCGCTCAGCCCTTCCTATATCCGAAGTCTGCATCGGATGCTGCATATGGCCCTGGATCGGGCGGTGAAAGAGCAGCTGATCCTGCGCAATCCCTGCGATGACGTGATTCTGCCGAAGGTGGATCGGAAAGAGATGAAGATCCTGAAGCCGGAGAATATCAAGGCATACTTGGAGGAAGCTGATCGGCGCGGCGTCCTGCCTATGATGTTCCTCGAACTGTGTTCGGGACTGCGAAAAGGAGAGCTGATTGCGCTGCTCTGGTCAGATCTGGATGTGCAGAACAGGACCATCTCTGTCAGCAAACAGGCCGTAAGAGTCAAAGGAGGCGGCGTGAAGGTGTCGGTTCCTAAAACCAGCACCTCCGTCCGCATAGAGCCGATCCCGCAGGAGGCAATTGATCTTCTGATCGCGGAGCATGAAAAGCACCCGGATAATCCGTACATGTTCCCTTCACCGGTTACGGGCGGCATGTACTATCCGGACGCGGTGAACGCGCTGAACACGAAGATTCTGAAAAGCCTCGGTCTGGAGCATATCCGCTTCCACGACCTGCGGCATACCTTCGCCACCATGGCGCTCCAGAGCGGTGTTGACATCCGCACGGTCTCCGGCATGCTGGGTCATGCCGATCCCGGCTTCACGCTGCGCACATACACCCATACGACAGACCCTATGCAAGTCAAAGCCGCCGAAACCATCGGTAGCATCATGGGCCAGAACCTGTGAGCTCATGAACTGAACCGCAAAGCAAAGAGAAACAGGCCTGCCAGAATGAACGCGCCCCCGCTTGTAAAAAACACAGGTGGGGGCGTGCTTTGGGCCATTACGGCGTTATGGTATCGCCAATGCGTCCGACGCCCACCTCACCTATAAAGCTTGAAAACAGCCGGATTTTGATATATTATATCATTACAAGAATGGTAATTGTGAAAAGGAAACCAGATCATGGACCAACACGGAGAAATCATCCTCTATCAAACCGAGGATGGGCTTACGAAAATTGATGTGCGCTTTGAGGACGAGACCGTCTGACTGACGCAGCAGCAGATGGCCGAGCTGTTCCAGTCCTCCCGCAGCATTATCGTGGAACACATTCGGCATATTTACGAGGAAGGCAAACTGGATGAATCCGCGGCCTGTCGGAAATTCCGACAGGTTCGCACTGAGGGCAACCGACAGGTCACGCGGGGATCAATCTCGGCTCGGCGTATGAAAGCGTGGTGGCCCAGGAGCTGGCCGCGCACGGCTGCAAGCTGTTTTATTACGATAACCGCAACAAGGGCGAGGTTGATTATCTGATCGACGATTACGACAGCCTGTCCGCCGTTCCCATCGAGGTCAAGTCCGGCAAGGATTACACCATCCACAGCGCGCTGAATGCTTTTGTAAAGAATGAGGACTATCATGTAAAGAAGGTTTATGTTCTTTCTAACTCGCGGGAGATCACGACGAACGGCAAGATCACGTATATCCCGATCTATGATGTGATGTTCCTGGGGGCATGGGAGGCTCCTTATGATATGTGAACATTGTCGTGAGGAAAACCGCCTTCACAGGTGATATCAGTCTGGAAAAGATAGTGAGGTGTCAATATTGGCAAGTCAAAACAATGATGAAATCATAAGCATTGCTAAACCGCACACGATCAAAAAATTCGAGTTGATCGAATCTTATGTAAAAACATGGGCGCAAAAGCTTCTGCAGAACAAGTTCTGTGAGGGCATCATCTATATTGACTGCATGTCAAATAGCGGAATATACGAAGATGCCCAGGGAAACAGAGTTTTCGGATCGCCGATAAGAGTTGCCAATATACTGAGAGATGCTGCCGGACAGTATCCCTCAAAGAAGATTTATCTTTACTTCAACGACAATTCGCCAGAGAAAATTGCACTTCTTAAGGAGAATCTCCCCTCCGAAAAAAGCAACTTCCGGTATTGTATAACATGTAAAGATGGAAATGTCCGATTAAAGGAAATGAGCGCGAAACTGGACTCTTGTCACAATCTACATTTCTTTCTTTTATACGATCCGTATGTAGCCGCTATTGATTGGGATGCACTTGCCCCGTTTTTTCAGCATTGGGGCGAAATCCTTATAAACCACATGCTCCACGATCCTGTGCGCGCTATTACTTCGGTAACAAGGCCTGAGACCAAGCAGAAATACGAAAACACATATTGGGCAGAATTTGGAGATCTCGTACCGTTGGGTAGCGATAAGAAGGCGTATGAAGAAAGAGTTTTTGAAATAATAGCATCGCTGAAGAAGAGCCCCACAAGAGATTATTATGTTTCCTCTTTTCCGTTTTTCTCGACAACAAACTTTCTTATGTATGATTTGATCCATTGTACAAGCAACGTTGAAGGGTTTAAGCTATACAAGAGCACAGCTTGGAAGGTTTTTGGCGGAAAGTCCTCTGCTAAAAACACACACGGTCGAGAGAACCTGTATTCTTTAGATCTTTCTGGATCTGGAGAAATTGTAACTGAGACGGACGAATACTGCTATTACATAAAGGATATAGCAGACTACTTGCAAGACACCTTCGATGGTATGGCTGATATTCCGCTAGATACACTATGGTCACTCTTGGACGAACATCCCATCTTTCCTTCCGATGGTTTCAGAAGAGAAATCAAAGAAGAATTGAAAAGGACATATGGTGCCAGAATTGGCAGAAGCACAATTACTTTTCAAAGTAGGAGTCAACAATGAAAAAAGTCGCTGGATATATCGAACGCAAGAGCATGCTATACAAGACGGGCGTTGAGTATGGCGACTATACGATGAACCATGTCCTTGGATGTTCACATGGATGTAAGTACCCTTGCTATGCTTTTGCACTTAAAAAGAGGTTTGGGCAAGTCCCAACATATGAACAATGGCTACAGCCGTATTTGGTCTCCAACACACTCGAGCTGCTGGATCGTGAGATCCCCCGGCTACGCGATAAAATCGAATCAGTAGAGCTCTGCTTTACCACCGATCCTTTTATGTATGAATACAATGAAATTGCAGAAATGAGTAAAGCTGCCATCAGACGGTTGAATGCAGCAGGCATCCGGTGTTCTGTATTAACAAAAGGCATTCTTCCTATTGATCTGGCCGAATATGCTCCGGAGAATGAGTACGGTATTACATTGATTACGCTCGATGAAGCTTATCGAGAAAACATGGAGCCTCACGCTGCCCCTTGTGCAGACAGGCTTGCTGCCCTCCGTGCTTTACATGATAGAGGATGCAATACTTGGGTAAGCGTCGAGCCGTATCCGACGCCGAATATGATCGAGCAGGATCTCCATGAGATATTGGAAGCGGTTTCTTTTGCAGACAAGATCATTTTCGGCAGGCTGCATTATAACAAAGTTGTCTCCGCCTACCCTGAGCACAAGCAGTTCTACAATGAGCGTGCAAAAGAAGTCATTGATTTCTGCGAACAACGCGGGATAGCCTATCACATCAAAAAAGGAACCATAACCGAGGAGGCCGCACATGATTAAAGATACAATTGCTGCGAACGAGGCTGTGACGCCGAACAGCCGGGAGATGGCCGTTCTAAAGGATACTTTTCCGTCCTGTTTTCATGCGGATGGCAGTTTTGATCTCGACCGTTTCAAAGAGTTCCTGAGCGACAAGGTTTCCGTTGTCAACGAGGGATATGAGCTGCGTTTTCTCGGGAAGAACTATGCCCGCCTGCTGGCCTCCCTGGACACCACGACGGTGGTCGTGCCGGACGAGGAGCACAATGCCAAACCAGAGAACGCCAACAGTGAGAACATCTATATCAGCGGCGATAACCTGGACGGGCTGAAGCATCTGCTGAAATCCTATGCGCGCAGGGTGAAGTGCATCTATATTGATCCTCCGTATAATACAGGGTCAGATGGCTTTGTATATCAAGATGCGTTCAATTTCACTGCTGAAGAATTGTCCACGAAGCTTAGGCCTTGTTTGAAAAATAAAACTTGCACAAACGGCAAAAATTATGTAAACTGAATATGTGGGAACGAAACAGTATGAACTCACAGAAAGTGAGTGGCTTCGGATTAAAGACATGCTGCCGCCAGAACACCCAAAGGAAGGAAAACGCGGACGCCCGGCAAAATGTGATAACCGCAGTGCAATGAA
>Ga0247609_10004704_pt1 | contig 13511 bp, 10 predicted proteins | sample 172DNAGHGlowgp2_FD_193487 | JGI IMG/M metagenome (GOLD analysis project Ga0247609, IMG submission 193487) | Sheep rumen microbial communities from Palmerston North, Manawatu-Wanganui, New Zealand - 1728 DNA GHGlow gp2 | ecosystem: Host-associated > Mammals > Digestive system > Stomach > Rumen ...
GGCGTGCACGTGGGGCAAAGCGATATTCCCGTTGAAGTCTGCAGAAAATATTTGGGCGCGGATTCAATCGTGGGCTTAAGTGCACGGACAGAAGAGCTTATCGACTACGTTAAGGCGGCGGACGTTTCACAGATAGATTATTTCGGAGCGGGACCACTTCACGAGACTAAGACCAAACCTGATTGCGGAAAAACAGCGGACGGTCGAATCATTACGCACGACTTCAAAGAGTTTGCTGAACTCGTTAAGGTTAGTCCAAGACCGATTGTCGTAGGCGGCGGCGTCAAGGTAAAAGATATTCCCACGCTTGCCGCTACGGGTGTTGACGGATTCTTTGTAGTGTCGGCGGTTGCTGATGCAAATAATCCTAAGCTGGCAGCTCGTGAACTCGTCGAGGCTTGGCGCAAAGCTGAGCTTTGAGGCAGTGGGTGTCCCCATTAAGCGCGGTTATAAGATAAATTTATTGGCAACGTGAACGCGTTACGTTTGCTCAAGCTCACAGCTTGCGTCACGTTGCTTTTTTTTGTTGCTTAGCTGAAGATTTTCTGATAATATTTCTGCCGTGAAAGGAGGTCGATAAATTGGAAACTCAATCGGAAATTCTCGCGGAGGAAACAGAGCAAGAATCAATCGCCGCGACGTTGGAAAAAGTTTTGGAGCTTCAACAAAAAAATTCTCGGCAACTGGTTCAATCCTTGCGCGAGAACGTAAACTTCCAAAATCAAGTGCGGCAGGGAATGCAACGCGAGCTTGAGAATTTAAAGGAGCAACAACGCGGCGAACAATTCACGCCGATATTAAAATCAGTGGCGGCGATTTGTGTGGAATATAGAAAGTTACTGGCGGACGAATCAATATCGCGGCGAACACGGCGGACGTTAAAGTTGATGTTCGACGAGCTGGAAGAAATTTTATCAGAGTACGACGCAGAAATTTTTACGTCAACAGTTGGCGAACCACGACGCCCGCTCCTAACCAAGATAGTCAACACCGTCACGACTAGCAATAAAGATTTGCACAACACCATAGCCAAGAGCCGACGACCCGGCGTCATGCGTGACGGGCGGACACTCTATCGCGAGTTCGTTGATGTTTACGTTTACGACAGCAACGCGGGCGGCAAAAAATCTGAAGCTGTTCGCAGTGAATAAAGGAGATAAAAATTTATGAGCACATACGGTATAGACTTGGGCACAACTTATTCATGCATTGCGCGTTTGGACTCGAACGGCAACCCCGAAGTCATTCGCAACAACGAGGACGATTCAAACACTGTGGCAAGCGTCGTCTTCTTCGAGAATGAAAATAATGTCGTCGTTGGTCAAGCAGCTAAGGAAAATGTCGAGACAGATGGCGATCGCGTCGTGCAATTCGTTAAGCGTGAGATTGGCAAACGGGACACGCGCACTTACGAATTCGACGGCAAGACTTATACTCCGACAGAGATTAGCGCGTTGATTCTTACACGGCTGAAAAATTTGGTTGAGGCTCAAGGCGGCACGATTGAAGACGTGGTTATAACTGTTCCGGCTTACTTCGGGCTTGAGGAACGTTCAGCGACTAAGCAGGCGGGCGAACTTGCCGGACTTCACGTGCTTAGCTTGATTAACGAACCGACAGCGGCGGCTTTGAGTTATTGCGCACGTCAATTCCAAGAGGACAGGACGATTTTAGTTTATGACTTGGGCGGCGGTACCTTCGATGTTACTGTGCTTAAGATGTCGATGGCGCAAAACAATTCGGGGCGCGACGTTCAAAAAATAACAGTGCTGGCGACGAGTGGCGACGATAGACTTGGCGGCAAAGATTGGGACGACAAACTTTATAATCATATCTTAAGCACCTGTTGCAATGAAAACGGCTTGACGCCCGAAGAGATAGAGGCGGAGACTCGTCAAGATATTCGTAGCAAAGTCGAAGAGGCAAAACGTAAGCTCAGCAAGAAACAATCGGCAAAGGTTCGTATTGACGTGAACGGCTCGCGCACTGAAATTGTTATCAAGCGTTCGGACTTTGAGCAAATGACTTCAGACCTTGTGGCAAGGACGATGAACTTTGTTGACGCGACGTTAGAAAAAGTTTCTGCCGAAGCGATTGATACTGTCCTGCTTGTCGGTGGCTCAACTTACATGCCGATGATTATAAACGCCGTCGAAGCCCGATTCCCTGGCAAAGTTCAACAGCACGATCCCGATCAAGCAGTTGCCAAGGGTGCGGCGATTTATGCAAGCATGTTGGTTGAGGAAGTCGGCTCCAATTCCGCGCAGGGCAATGAAACTTCAGGCGATGATAATCTTCATGCCGAACAGCTTACGAGTAAATTCACTGTCGAAGATCAAACTCCGCGTTCATTCGGACCGGGTGTTGTCGACACAACGGGCGCGAAGCATAAGTATGTTTTGGAGAACTTTATTAAGATTGGGGAGAAGATGCCCGCCGTCTTCACGAGGACTTATTACCCGCTTGAAGACAATCAAGAACTCGTTCGCCTGCGTGCCTTTGAAAACATGTCGACCGATGATACGCTGATTCCCTGCGTCGACGAGGAAGGCAACCCTCAAGCAACCGACCCCGCGCACAACGTCAAACTCTTGGGCGAACTTATCGTTAATCTGCCGCCGAACACCAGCCGCGATACGCCGATTAAAGTTACGTTCAAAGTCGACGCGTCGGGCGTTCATGTCGAGGCAGTCAACACTAAGACTAACGAGATCTTTGAAACTTTCTTGCGTACAGATTCGGATATTGACATTGAGAAAAGCGCGGTTCATCAGCTCCGCATTTCCTCTGACTGAAAAAATTTTATTCCCTATGCTAATCCTTAAGGAGGATTGAATTTGGCGAAACGAAATATCTTTGAAATGCTCGGCTTGGAATTTGATCCTCCCGACAACGTGAAGAAAATCCGCGCCGCCTACGAGGCTTGGAAGAAACGCTTGACGACCGAGCAAAATACAAGCGTCGACCCAATACGCCTTGCCAAGATTCGTGAGGAATTGGAACTGCAAATGGATGGCTACGTTGCAAGGGTGCTAGATAATCCGATGCTTCGTCAGCGGGAGGCTGAATCACTCAAACAACAGCGCGTAGAAGAGTTGCGGCTTTACATAGACATTCAACGCGGCGAGACGCAAGGCACTTTGCAAGTCAATCAGTCACAGATTCGGCAGATACGCGACAAGCTCAAGCTTAGCCCCGCAACGATTGAGACGACGTATAAGGAGCAGGGCTTTGAGATTAAACCCGCTAAGACCGCGCAGACAATTCTTGCAACGTTGAATAATTTCTTCCTTGCCGATTCGGTGCTAGAAGAGTTGCGGAAAAATTTTGCGACGTTTCAACTGGTGCCTGACGAAAAAAATTTCTCGTGGTCAAAGAATGTTCATGACCTGTACGAGCTGGCATATTACATTGAGAATCAGATTGAGCCGTCGCCGCATTTTTATTATCATCGTTCAGCGGAAGAGTTGCGCGAAATTTTCCGGGAGGCGGCAAAGAAATTCTCTGCGCCAATCCCGCAATGGCATTCGATTAAAGTTCTACTCAATCTTGCACAAACTCAAGTCTTCAACACGGACGATAATCATTGGCGATATAATCATTCGTTGAAGATTGAGACGCTTACGAAATTTTTTGCACAGATAAAAGCCGCGCCCGAAGTCTTCAAACGCGACAGCCATTTTGCCGACAACTGTATTAATCGAATTCATCATGCCTTCCCGAACTTCCTAACCTACGAACTGAGCGTTGCCCTCTACAACAAGGCGGCGGGACTTTTGCGCGACCCTTACGAGGCGACTAACGACACGGGCGAGAATTCTTTTTACGTGACGTGTGCTAATTGTGGAGCCTTTGAAAGTTTCAGGACACGTGAGGAAAGTTTAAAGGCGCGTTGCAAAGTTTGCGGCGAAAATTTTTATGTCGAGTGTCCGAAGTGCGGCAAGAAAATTCCTGCGACTGCTAAGCATTGTCCCGCGTGTAAGTTCTCCTTTGCCGAGCTGAAAAATTTTAATCGCTACGTCGACGAGATAAACACTATGCTTGACGAGTTGGAGACCACGCCGCTTGCCGAAGAAGTCATTAATCATATCGCCGAGCAAATCTTTGAACGTCTTGCCGAAGCCAAATACCTTAAGCCCGAATCCGACGAGCTGAAAAAAATTGTTGAACGCATGAAGAAGATTACCGACGCCATTAAGCTTAAAAGTTTTGATAGATACGTTGACGAGATAAACACCATGCTTAACGAGTTGGAAGGCACGCCCTTTGCTGACGAAGCCGCTAACCTTATCGCCGCGCAGATTACTGAACGCCTTGCCAAAGCTCAATCGCTCAAGACAGAATCACACGAGCTAGCGAAGATTGATTGGCGACTTAAACGGATTGCCGCCGACATTAAAAGACGCGAGCTTTACTCTTGGGCAGAAAAAAAATTGCCGAGCATATCGATTGCGCCCGTCAAAGCAGTCAGCGATTGCGTCGAGATTCTGCGCAAGATAAAAGACTACAAGCCCGCGATTGAACGTTTGAAACTTATTCCGCCGAAAAATCCTCCGACGCTTGCCGCCACGTTCCGCGAGAATTATTCGCCCGTCAGCAACTCAATCATCAGTAAAATTTCCGTCAAGGCGAAGTCAACGAGCATAGGCAACCCCGAATCGAATTTGATTTGTAATGTCGCATGGCAACCGGCGAATGATTTGGAGGTAAAGTACACGTTGATAAAAAAAGTCGACGGCGTACCCAAAACTCATCGTGACGGAAAGATTTTGCTTGAGAACACTGACCGCCTTGAATTCAATGATACTGACGTTATGCCTGGCGTCCTCTACGGTTATGCAGTTTTCTCGACGCGCCTTGAAACATTTTCTGCCTTGACCACGACAACTGCCGTTCATTACAGTGACCTTGACGAGAAAAAATTAATCGCGAAGAATGAGGACGGCTCATGTAAATTTATTTGGCGGCTTCCGTCGGAGAATTGTCTTGGCATTCGGATTTTACGCTCTGACAGCGCGGGCAAAAGCGTCGTCGTGGCGGATTGTGTGCAGTCTCCTTTCGTCGATAATAGCGTTCGCAATCGCAAGCAGTATCAGTATCGTCTACAGTGTGTTTATTACGGAGCAGAGGATACCGCGACTAACAATCAAAAATATTTTTCGCGCCAGAGCACGGATAAAATCTTTAACGGCGTGTGGAACATAGAGAGGACTTATAAATATAGTCACGGCTTGACGGTGACCTTGACGCCAGAGAAATCTCCTAAGCCTTTGGAAAATTTAATTTGTAGCGTGCGTGGTGGACGGGTCTCCTTTAAGTGGAAGTCAACGGGAGACTTTGCGATTTGGTTTAAAGAGGTCGTTAAGGACGTGACGATTGACAAGAAAATTTTCGCGCTTGATAAGATTGATGAGCTTTTGGGTAATGGCGTTGTCTATAAAAAAGCGGAGAGTGTCGACGAGGCTTGCGAGTTCGCATTGAATACTGATAACGTTAAGATAGCTGTCGTCAGTGCCACGCGTGAATTTGGCATCGTCAACGAGATTATCACTTGCGCGAACGTTGAACCTTGCGAGATTGACGCGGCTAAGACTCAGATTGACGCGAGCGGCTTAAAACTTTTCCTTAAGAACGTGCCCGCTAGTCTTTATCAGGTGCACTACAAGATAAACACCGACGACGCCGACGAACTTTATGCGACGATTGAGACGGCTAAAGCGCGGCAGATGAATCGCATTTACGCGACAAAGTACACGCAAGACACTTTTATTTTACAGCCGCATTTGCCACCTAAGGAACTTTTCATCACGGTCATTGGCGAATACAAATTTAGTGACGGCAAAGAATTTTTCTCCACGCCGAGCACGTTGACACTTGACAATCGCCCGAAGGAAATTATTTCTTATCGTTTGGAATGGGGCACGAGTGGATTCTTTACAAAGGAAGCGCACGCTAAAGATTGCAAGTTGATAATCGAGAGCAACGCTAAGCCGACGCCGAAACTGTTTTTAATTTGTCGACGTGATGGACGCATGAATATTGAGCTGGAAGATTCTTCGACGCGCAAACTTGGCACTGTTCGCGAATATCCTCAAGGTTACGACGGCGGACGCTTGGAAATTCTTTTGCCGAATGATACCTGGAAAGATATTTCGTCGGGTACAGTCGTTAAGTTGTCGACTTCAAAAGAGGACGAGCGAAGATTTGAATTAAAGCCCACGCGCCCCGATAGTTTAATCGTCCCTAAGAAGTGAACGGCTCGGAGGTTTTTATAAATGTCTATGTTCAGCAAGTCAGCGGCAGTTTGTCCACATTGCCTTAGAGAATTAACGTTAAGCGACATGAAATTTTATTGCGTGCCCGACGAAGACAATCGCCACGAAGTCAAACGCTCCTTTGCCGATAAAATAAAAGGACGGCTCCCCGTGTGCAAAAGAAGATACTGCATGAATCACGGCTTGACGATTCGCGAGGCGGCTTGCAAGCATTGCGGAGAACCTCTGCCGCCGCAACTCCTCTTCCACGACAAATTTTTAAGCTTCTGCGCGGTAGGTGTCAGTGGTGCGGGCAAATCAAGTTATATGACGACACTTTTGCACGAGCTAAGATATTCGGATTTGCCGTGGGTGCTTCAGGCAATGGACGTGGAGACGACAAAACGCGCTCAACTCAACGAGCAATATGTTTACGAGGAGCGGCAATGTTTAAAGGGCACGGAAGCGGGCGTTTCACCTAAGCCGCAACTTTGGACGATACTTGACAACTCCAAGAAGGGCGATAAGGTTCCGACGTATGCATTGACGATTTATGACGGCGCGGGCGAGGATTGTGAGCGAATCGATTACACGCCGCTGGATTCAAAGATAAGTCATTACCTTTCAGGCGCGAAAATGCTTTTGATAGTGTTCGACCCGCTGTTATTGCCGAGCGTGCGCAGTGAACTTTCCCGCGAAACTTTGAACGCGTCGATGGCGACCGAGCGTCAGACGAGTGCACCCGCCAATATGGTTAGCATGGTCAACACGTTAGCGAATTATATCCGCCGAAATTGCAATATCCCGCCCGGAAAGAGGATTGACCGCCGAGCCGCCGTCGTTTTAACTAAACTTGATGCCTTAATGGAAATGATTAACGGATTTGCTTCCGGTTCGACGATTCTTAAGGAAAGTCCCCACGTTCAGAGCAAAGGCTTCGTTCAATCTGATAGCGAGATGATTGATTTGGAAATTCGCGATTGGCTCACGCGGCAGGGCGAAACGGCTTTCCTCGGTGCCATTGACGCAAATTTTAAAGATGTAAGAGTTTTCGGCGTCTCAAGCTTCGGAAGTCCGCCAAATGCTAGAAAACGCCTCGCCAGAGTCCGTCCGCATAGAGTTTTAGACCCTTTGATGTGGTTGCTTGCCTCTGAAGGCGTTATCCCAACGATTTAAGGAGTGATTCGCCTTGAAAAAGTTTATTTTCGCCCTGCTAGCCCTGATTTTATGCTCAATGACGGCTCAAGCGGCTCAACCTGTAAGAATTGCCCGCTTACCCATTATTTTTTTAGGCTCCGTGCCCGATTCAGAGACTTGCACCGCCCTCGAAACGAAAATCCAACGCGCAATCCACATTCCATTAAACGGAACTCTGAAATTAGCCGATTATCTGCCGCCAAACGACTCCGCGCAGGCTTTGAACGATATTTGGAACCAAAATAAAAAAAATAGGCTCGCAGAGGCAATAAAACCCCTCGCAAACCAACTCGCCGCCGATATTGTCGTTTGCCCTGTGCTTATCGACTACAATCAACGCGAAATGAGCTTGTTTTGTGATGAAACGATTATTGATACCTATGTCCGCGCCGAATTGATTGTTTTTGACCGCCGAACCGATATTTTGACCGATAAAAAGGCTTCGCGCATGTATCACGACGTTTATACCATGTCCGGCACCGCTTCTTACCTCGCTAAGGAGTGTTTTGATAAAATTATCGCTGAAAGTAAGCTCCGCGAACTCATTCGGGCTATCAGATGATTAATCCGCGTCCTCGTTCAGCGTTTCAAGCAAAAAACTAACCGGACGAAAACCATCATTGCAAGATAACATCGCTGACTTAGGATTTTTCATCCAACCCGAATAAAAATCCTCCGCGCCATGCGATAAAGCCATTACAAACGGCGAAATCGTCTCCCAAGCACTTAAACAGAAATTTTCGGGGCGTTCCCAGCCATTTGCGATAAAAATTTCTCCTTCCGTCATGTCGCAGGCATTTTCAAGCGGATTTTCGTAGCGGGCAATCAAATCATCGTAGCGAGCCTTCCGAATCACCGTAATTTTAACTTTCTTCACGTCATCAAGTCCTTTCATGCTAAAAGCAGCCGACTTTCCTTAGGTCGACTGCTTTTTTCTTGCTTATTAAGCGTTCCTGCAAGTTTTTTTCGGCGACACTCCTTAGAGCTGTCCCACTTGAGGCTTTTTATATGAATTCGCTGATTTAGCGTCCTTACTTTCGACAGAAATTATATCGGAAGATTAAATCGGATACTTTAGCACCATTTTAGCCCCAAATTAAGATTCAATTAAAGATAATCCCACGGGCTGACCGGTTCGCCGCCTAATCTAACCTCAAAATGGCAGTGAGGACCCGTCGAATTGCCCGTTGAGCCGCAATAAGCGATAACATCGCCTTGATTTACGCTTTGCCCGACGCCAACCGCTAAACTTTCGTTATGTCCATACAATGTAACGACTCCTCCGCCGTGTTCAATCATAATTGTATTGCCGTAACCGCCTATCCAGCCCGATTCTATCACAATTCCGCTCGCCGCCGCGTGAATCGGCATTCCATAATCGCCGCCTATGTCTAATCCGCTGTGAAACCGCGCATTTCCGAAGATTGGATGCGTCCGCCAACCAAATTCACTCGTTATCGGTCCCGAAATCGGAAAAATCATTCCTCCGCCGTAACTCGGCATGACATATTCGCTATTTTCTTCCGGAATGAACTCTACATTGCCCGTTTGAGCCGCAGATTGTCTTCTAGCTTCCATTTCCGCCTGTCTACGTGCCTCTTCTGCCGCTCGACGCATTTCTTCCTGTTTTTCGTTGATTAATCGCGTAACTTCTGCTGAAGACGCTATCATTTCATCGTATTGCCGGTCGTAAACGTCTTTATCGTTCTGCATTAGGTCGATTAGTGCCTGTTGCTTCGCTACTTTCTCTAATTTTACCTCCATTGCCGATTGCGCTTTAGTTTTTAGCTCCTCTTGTATGCGTCTGTCCGCTTCTAACTGCTTGCCGACCTCTTTTATCTCCGTTTGATACGCTAAAACGTCCGCAACTAGCTCTGAATCTCGAATCACGACCCTTTTTAGCAAATCCATGCGCGTTAATAGGTCTGCGAAGTCTTGCGCCCCAAATAATACGTCTAAATATGAGATTTGCCCGTTAATGTAGATGTCCCGCACCCGATTTTCTAAAACTCCGTGCTTTTCGTTAAGCTCCACAGTCACTTCGGCTAGTTTTTGCTCGTTCTCGTCAATCCGATATAAAGTTTCGTCTAATGCCGCTTGTTTTTCCTCGTAATCGACCGTCGCAACGTATGCTTGCTCGTCTAATTCGCGTTTTAACTCCGATACCGAATCAATTTTGCCTTGAATTAACTCCGCCGCCGCTTTTGCACGTTCTGCAGCCGCATCGTAGGCATTTTTTTCCTCTTCCCACTGCTGAATCTCTTCATCATCGCTAAAATCTTCCTCATCGTCGTCTGCGAACGCCGGAACGCTTATCATCAGCATTATCAGCATTGAAATCAGAAATTTTTTCAACTTTTAGACCTCCATAAACCTTTTGAGCGAAATTGTGCTTCCGAGTATGCCGATTAGTATTCCTGAGGCGATTAATGCGATTGTAACGTATTGCATGAACGGATATTGCTCCACCATCGGGAAAAATGCTAGTGATTCGTAAATTTTCGCCGTCATCGCCGAATAAAAGCTCCGAAGTGCCAATGCACTCACTCCGCCGCCGATTATCCCTAATCCTATGCCTTCCAAGATGAATGGCCAGCGTATAAACCAGTCTGTTGCCCCGACATACTTCATTATCGCGATTTCTTTGCGCCGTGCGAACACTGTTAGCCGGATTGTGTTTGAAATTATAAAAATCGTCGCGAATAACAGCAATCCCATTAGTATAAGTCCAAAAAATCTTAGCAGATGAGTTAATTCAAAGAGATTTGCGGCTACATCTTGCCCGTATTTGACTTCATCGACGCCGTAAAGGTCAGAAATCGCCGCCGCAGTCCGTTTTACGTCGTCCGGATTGTTCACAGTCACTAAAAAAGCGTTCGGAAGTGGGTTTGACTCGCCTAGAGCGTCTAAAATCTTTTTATTATCACCAAGTCGCTCCTGTAACTTCTTTAAAGCCTCCTCACGCGGCACAAATTCGACTTTCGAGACGCCTTTAAGGTCTTTAGTCATGCGTTCAATCTCATTTCGCCCTTGTTCGGGCAAATTGTCATTAATGTAGACGGAAATTTGCACTTGGCTTTCGAGAGACGCCGCCATTTTGTTCATATTCATGACGAGGATTAAAAAAACGCCCAAAACGAACAGTGAGACGGCGACAGTACCGATTGAGGCGAAAGTCATCCATCTTTTGCGGAACATTGATAAAATTACTTCGCGGAAATAGTATTCGATAGTTTGAATCTTCATTTGAACCCTCCTCGCCGTTGATTATAGCACAAAAATAGTTTTTGGCATGAAATTTTCTTGCAATGTACCTGCGCGGTCTTGAAAATAGTTTTGAGATTGATTTTGGGGCTATGAAACGTCTTTGAAATTGATTTCGGAGGTTTGAAACGAGTTTAGAAGCTTGAAACTAGCTTTGAAGCTGTGAATGAGCTTTGAAAGTGATTTCAGAGGCTTGAAACTTGTTTTGGAGCTTTGAATGAGCTTTGAAAATGGTTTTGAGAGTGATTTTGTAGCTTGAAAGTCATTTCAGAGTGATTTTGAGTGTTTGAAGTGCGATTTGAAGGTCTGAATGAGAAATTCCATTTAAATGGAATTTTGAGGTGTGATTTTTCGGTGCGAATGAGAAATTCGCATATATGCGAATTTTAATTTTGGGCAAAAAAAAAGCCTCCGACATGAGCCGAAGGTTTTTTTGAAGTCCTAACAAGTCATCGAGGCGTTATTTTTTACTTTAACTTGCCGATTAGGTCATTTATGCTATTCAAGCCGCAATTTTTGATGTAATTCTCCAAATCATCAGCGATTTTCATCGTGATTGACGGTTCAGAGAAGTTAGCAGTACCAATCGCGACGGCAGAAGCTCCAGCAAGGAAAAATTCTGCGGCATCTGAGTAATTTCTAATTCCACCCATGCCTATAATCGGGATTTTAACTTTTTTAGCGGTTTGCCAGACCATTTTAACTGCGATTGGCTTAATTGCACCACCAGATAGCCCGCCAGTTACATTTCCGAGCGTCGCACGCCACGAATTTATATTAATTTCCATTCCGATAAGCGTATTAATCATTGAAATACAATTTGCGCCTGAATTTTCGACCGCGCAGGCAATTTTAGTAATATCAGTGACGTTCGGGCTTAATTTAACGATAACAGGTTTGGAAGTAGCATTTTTCGCGGCAAAAGTTACTTTCGAGGCTTGTTTTTCATCAGTTCCAAAGATAATTCCGCCGTCTTTAACATTTGGGCACGAAATATTTAATTCGATAGCCTTAACGCCGTCAACGTCGAGTAATTTGGCAAGTTTAGCATAATCATCGACGCTTGAGCCGCTAATATTAACTATAACGTTCATTTTGTCCTTAATACGCGGCAAAATCTTATTTAAAAACGTTTCGACGCCTGGATTTTCGAGACCGATAGAATTTAGCATCCCAGAGGGCGTTTCAGTGATTCTTACGCCCAAATTACCTTTTCTGGGCTTTAAAGTAATACATTTAACCATAACGCCGCCTAAACGCTTTAAATCGACGAAGTTTTCAAATTCCTCACCGAAACCGAAGGTACCAGACGCCGCAAATATCGGAGAATTTAACTTCATGCCTAAGAATTGCGTTTGGAGGACATTTTTAGTTGTCTTGAATGCTCTAGGGTGATTATCAATGAAATTTATGAGGTCGAATAGGTTTTTAAGGCATTGTAGAGCCTCATCAGCGGTAAATTCTTTTTTATTATGGATAGCGTCATTGCCAAGCCGCCTACAGTAATGCAATTTATCTTTTAAATCGTCGTTCAGCCCTGAGTTATCGATTAAATCAAAGAGATTATCGGAATAAGGGCGATTATTTTGGGTGTAAAGGTATTTAATAGCGGCATCGAGTGCTGTACGAGCTAATTTAACGCAAGAATCATAAGAATGGCTAAAAGCGGCTTCTGCATCAATACAATCCTTAGAAAACGAGCGATAGTCGGGGTTTTGAGCTAGAAAAGCAAAATTATCCAATGAAATCACCTCCAAAGACTAAATTGGCATCGAAAACGGGACCATCTTTGCAAACTTTTCGTCTTCCGAGCGTAGTATCAATCGAACAGCTAAGACACGCGCCTAAACCGCAAGCCATACGCTTTTCAAAGGAAACTTCGCAGGGAATTTTACTATTTAGAGCGATTTTGGCGACGCCACGCATCATAATTTCGGGTCCGCAGGTATAAATTGCAGAAAAATTGTTCGCGACAAGAATTTCTGGTAATAAATCGGTTGCGAAGCCTTTTTTCCCATAAGAACCGTCATCAGTAGCGATAAAAATATTTCCGGAGTGATTTTTGAACTCATTTTGCCAAAAAATAACTTCGTCAGCGTTCCTACCGGCAATTAAAACGTCCGAATTAAAGTTTTGAGCGGCACAGAGTAGCGGAGCAAGCCCAATACCGCCGCCGACGAGTAAAATTTTGCTGTTTGGAGTGGAAAAACCGTTACCGAGTGCGCCGAGAATGTTTAAATCATCTCCGACACGTTTTTTAGATAAAATTTCGGTACCGTGACCGACTGCGCGATAAAAAATGGTGATTGAGTCGTTCAAAGTGCCTGCGATACCGAGTGGACGGCGCAAAGTGAATTCGTCAGCGATTTTTACTTGAACAAATTGCCCTGCGCGGGAATTCTTAGCTAATTCCGGTGCGTCGACGATAATTTTAAAGATTTTGGGCGCGACGGACTCATTAGAAATAATTTTTGCGTTAAAAGTGTTCATAAACATACCTCCGCAAGAAAAAAAGGTTTAAAGGCAAGTTCAAAGTCATTTGCTGTAGATGATGAAGGTTAGCAGTGCATTGAGGATAAAAATAACGACAATGGAGGTTACGACGGTTTTAGTAGTAGCTTTTCCGACGCCTTCCGCGCCGTCAGGACAATTTAAGCCATAATAACAGCCAAGCACCGCGATAGCATTGCCGAAGAAGATAGCTTTGATCATACCGCCAGTCAAATCGTGGAGCGTCGCGAACATCTTGATTGAATTAGTAAAAATATAGGAACTGATGCCAGAATATTGCGTGGC
>Ga0247609_10004707_pt1 | contig 13506 bp, 15 predicted proteins | sample 172DNAGHGlowgp2_FD_193487 | JGI IMG/M metagenome (GOLD analysis project Ga0247609, IMG submission 193487) | Sheep rumen microbial communities from Palmerston North, Manawatu-Wanganui, New Zealand - 1728 DNA GHGlow gp2 | ecosystem: Host-associated > Mammals > Digestive system > Stomach > Rumen ...
GAGAGACTGATAGAAATAAGTCAGAGGCATCCAGAGTATGGGATATTAAGTCCATTTCAGATGAATGCAGACCTCCAACACATTGATAGTAACTTCGCAGAAGCAACTTGCGCATGGAAATCGAACATGCAATTATTAAACGACTTATACAATCATGAATTGAGATATATATATTCTGTAGATGGAGTTATGGCCGCGCATTGGTTCATTACACAGAAATGTATAAAGAAAGTTGGAGGATTTTCGCCATCCTTCGCGCATTATGGTGAGGATGACAATTATATAGACAGAGTAAAATACCGTGGCATAAAAATAGGAGTTGTTCCATCGTTGAGAGTTGTTCATGACCGAGGATGGCGTAAGAATTCCAACGAAAAAAAAATGTACATCAACTATACAAGTTCTATACGGTTCTTAAGTAATCCGAGTTCAAATACTTTAAAATCAATAATAGTTGTTCTTTACTTGACAATTAAAGATGCCATTAGTTTTTTTTCTTTAAAGCCTTTGCAATACTTGATAAAAATCATGTTGAGTTTAAATACGATTTTGAAAAATAAGATAATCAGCAAAAAGAAAGAATGTGCTTTCTTGACATAACAGACGCTATAATTAATGATGGATTTAAAGATGAAGAATAAAATGATTGTCGTATACATTTGTCATGATGTATTTACTGGTGGCGCAGCATTGTCTCTTATCAATATGATAAAATCGGTTTCACCATACGTAACCCCAATAGTGCTCCTTAAAGAAGAATCTGAAATATCGTCTTTTTTCAATATTTTGGGAATTAGAATATTGCGTCATAACTTCACTTTAGATATAGCAAATTCGAACAAACTGTTTCGTATTTCCACCACCTTTTTTCGTAGGATTCGTGATTATTATATCAATTCTGTTTGTATTAAAAAAGTGGCAAACGAACTTGATGGCCTTGCAGTAGATGTCGTACATTCAAATTCTAGTGTTATTTCTTTTGGTGGTGATTTGGCAAAGAAGCTGAAGGCAAAGCACGTTTGGCATATTCGTGAATTTATGGACATGGATTTTAATATGAGACCTGTACGGGGTTTTAAAGCATTAGAAAGGAAAATATATAAAGCAGATGCTCAAATCGCGATAACGAATGCTATTTATAATAAATGGAAATTATATAATGCCAGTAATAGTTATGTAATACACAATGCAGTGAGATCTGTTTCTGAAGTTACTTACGTTCCAGAAAAAGAGAAATATATTTTGTTCTGTTCTGCCTCGTTGAGTGACAACAAAGGTGCTGATAAAGCTGCTGAAATATTCTGCAAATCAAAAATTTACGACAAAGGGTATAAATTATATTATATTGGTAATTATTCGGATGGGTATAGGAAAAAAATAGAGCAATTATTCTCATCTTATGGGCAACGAGACGCTTTGGTTCTTTTAGGTTTTCAAAGTAACATCAAGAAATACATGACGAAGGCTGCAGCCTTCATCATGTGTTCAAGATTTGAAGGATTGGGGAGAGTTACAATAGAAGCAATGTTTTATGGATGTCCTGTTCTAGGTCATAACGCAGGAGGTACAGTGGAGGTTATTAATCATAATAAAACAGGTTTACTTTATTCTAATGTGGATGAAGGTTCATATTTACTTGGGAAACTGATTACTGATAATAATTTATCTAACCGTCTAGCAAAAGCTGCAATAAATGATGCAATGATAAGGTTTTCGGAAGAAGAATATGGGAAAAAAATAATGAATGTATATAGAAGTGTTTTAAAATAATATGAGTATATTTTTCCCTTACATTTACTTATACGTAATTGCAATGATGGCCTTCTTGCTTAGTCAAATTACGTATAATTATTATTCTTGTCAAATTAATGTTAGCCAAATCACTCATCAGTTAAACATTAAAAAAGCAAAAAAAACGGAGAATATATTATTTCTAGTAGTCTCTATTGTTGTCTTACTATTTATTTCAACAAGAGATATACAAGTTGGGACAGATACAAAATTTTACGTTGCGTTTTTTGAAAGTCCCAATTTTTTGTACAATGGTGAAAAGACGGATTATCTTTTTGAACAATTTGCCCGTGTATTGAGAACTTTGGGTTTTAATGATAATTCGTTCATCTTTATTTCCGGATTACTATCATTTGTGGGACCATTCTATTTAATATGGAAAACATCGAAGAAACCGACATTGTCGTTAATATTATTTATGATTGTTGGTACTTCTGAAATTTTCTTCTTTCTCTATTTTAATGTAATCCGTCAGTGTATTTCTATTAGCTATTTCCTATTTTCAATATTTTTTTTATATGGTAATAAAGGGAACAAACAATGGAGGTATGCTTTATTTGTTATTTTTTATTTAGCAGCAGTGTTGACTCATGGATCAACATTAATAACTCTTCCATTTATTGCGGTGACATATTATAAACCTCTTACAAATAAAAGGATATGGACAATTCTGATTGTATCTACGTATATTATGTCTGCACTGAATATATCCTTTGTTTCGTCCATCTTGGACTTCGTTTTTAAAAATATAGAATCAGATCATTATTCAGCATATGCTACTGTTGGTTTTGGAATAATAACAGCAAAGGGTTGGTTTAACATGAATCTTTTGCCATATATGGCTCTTGGGAGTATTATCTTATATTTCAGCAATAAGAAAGACCTAAATGATTATAAAATACAGTTTTCTTTATGGTCCATTGTTCTAAATAATATTTTCTTTGACAATTTAATGTGGAGCCGCTTAATAATGTGCCTTTCTTTGTTTATGATTATTTCAGTTCCTAATATTTTATGCAAGAAATCGAATAATATCCAATTATGGTCTTTGGGTTTCATTTTTTTATACTATATACATAAAATGAGTTCCCAGTTAATTTTCAGTAGTTCATTATATGCTACAGGCAATATAATTGTACCTTATAAAAGTTGGCTTTTAAATTTTTGAAATGATTGAGGTTAGTATAGTGATTGTTTGTATGAACAATCTAAAGAATTTGTATCCATGTTTGGAAAGTATTAGAAAGTATACAACAGGAGTTACCTATGAGACCTTGGTTGTTGCTTATCTCTTTTCATCGGATAATCTGGATAAAGTAAAACGAGATTTTCCATGGGTCACATTTATCGAAAGCAATGAAATTCGAGGATTTTCTGAAAATAATAATGTGGCACTAAGAAAAGCCAAAGGCAAGTATTGCTTTGTACTTAATGATGATACGGAAATGAATATGCCAGTTGTTGATTATTTGGTCAAGTCAATTAAGGTACTTCCTGATAATGTGGCCGTTCTTAGTCCTGTTACAGTTTTTCCAAATGGCGATATACAAGTATGCGGAAGGCCTCCGATAAACTGGTGGAATAATATTATCTTTATAAAAAACATATATAACAGATTCATTTCTCCCAAATATTGTAATAAGGATGGTGTTTTCAAAAGTTACAACATTATTGGAGCCGCATTTCTTATAAAAAGAGATATTTTCGAAAAGTTTGGGTGGTTTGATGAGAGATATTTCTTTTGCCCTGAAGACATTGCTCTATCTACAGCATTAAATAAGGCAAAATACTCTTGCTATGTTGATTCAAGCATAAAAGTAATACACAAAGAAGGTATGTCAGGAAAAACTACATCTTTGTTAAAAACAGCTACAAAACCTGCTGGTGATATGGGGACCCTTATTTACTATTCTAATAATAATAGGATAAAGCGTGTTTTATTTGCTCTATTATTTCTTGTTGAAAATTCATTAAAATACATTTATCATTTGTGTAAGTGTGTTTTTGGAATAGAACCTATTTATAATAAAATTCTTATGATCAGTGAGAAGAATACTATATCTACAATAATGACATCGTTAACCCCCAAAGAGATTTTTATGAAATACTATTTAAACTTAAAAGAAGGAACGATGGGATAAAGTCTAAAAACTAATCACTTTGCATAAATACAGTTATTTTCTAAGGAAGAAGTAATGAAAGTTCTTTATTTGACCAACATAGAAGTTCCTTATCGAGTGCGATTTTTCAATCAATTAGCATCGCATTGTGACTTAACCGTTGTATATGAGCGAGAAAATTCATTAAATAGAAATGAAAAATGGGCACATGGCGTGACAAAAAAATATCATGTTATTTTCCTAAAAGGCTTTACTATGGGGAGAGAAAGTGGTTTCTCGTTTCAAATTACAAATATAGTTCGTCAAGAATGGGATGTCATTATCGTAGGGTGTTATAATACCAAAGTTCAAATGATGACAATCCTGATGATGAGATTACTCAACATCCCTTATATTATCAACCTAGACGGAGAACCGTTTATCGGCACGGGCATTAAAGCGCGAGTAAAAAGATTTTTCCTAAAGGGTGCAAGAGCCTACTTAGTGGCTGGTCTGTGCTCTGGAGCTTCCCTGCAACAGGCATTTAGACATGAAATTAATATTTGTCCATATTATTTCAGTTCGCTTGAAATAAAGGAGATTGAAGAAAACCATAAGCAACTTGGCGGGAGAACTAATACAGTTCTCGTTGTTGGGCAGTACTTTGATTACAAGGGTATGGATGTGGCATACCAAGCAGCATGCCAAGACTTAACAATCAAATATAAGTTTATCGGTATGGGAAAACGTACAGAACTGTTCTGTCAGCATATGGGCTCTATTCCTGATAATATTGAAATCGTACCATTCCTTCAGAAGGAGAATTTGGAAGATGAATACAAACACTGTTCAATGATGGTGTTGCCTTCCCGACAAGAGTGTTGGGGACTGGTCATTAATGAGGCTGCTTCATTTGGCACTCCTATCGTGTCCACTTGGGGTAGTGGAGCGGCTGTAGAGTTCCTATCTGAGGATTACCCGCAGTATTTAGCTAAGCCGGGTGATGCTGACTCACTTTATGACTGTATTAAGCTATGTCTTGAATCGGACAACACCAACTATTCACAGTTCCTTAAAGAGAAGTCTGGGCAATATAATATCGAAAGGAGCGTAGGAGCACATATTGCACTTATTAATTCTTACGGTGGTGCCATAAAGACTGTTTGAGAACGATTGTTCAATTAGAAAAATTTTTTATATCATAAATCTGTATGTGCGTAATTAATGAAGAATTACTTAATTCTCTTTGGGATAATGCTTTTCCCGTAGAGGAATATGACCAGGACTTATATCGCCATGATGCATGTGGAGCATGGATTATGAAGAGCAAATATGGTGATAGAACGAGCCCTTATGGTTGGGAGATTGACCATATCTTTCCACAATCTAAGCTCAAAGACAGAAATGTGATGCAAGAAGAAATAGACGACAGACGAAATCTAAGAGCACTTAATTGGCAGAATAACGACTCAAAAGGTACAGATTATCCAAGTTACCATGCAAAAGTGCGGGCAGAGGGTAATAAAAATGTTGTTGATGATCGAGAATTAGTCGTGAACGAGGCAGCACAACAGTTGATACAGGGTCTTTTTGGAAAATATTTGAAATGATAAGTGATCTCAATACATATATACAGTATCTTGCAGCCTTATATTTTACAATCTGTATAGATGGAGCTTTCTTCCGACGGTTCTGGTCGCCAGATTACTATAAGCTGGTAACTGATACTATCGGACATTACAAGTTTCAACAAAGCCAAATTCTAAAGGATAAATTAGACAAAGCTATTAGGGAACAAGCCAATCTGTTGCAAGACAGATCTGTGAAAAGGGGCGTGTTTATGCTAGTCGTATGCATATTCATTTTGGTGTACAGCGCGTTTGAATTGAATTATCAGAACGATGCATCACGGTGTATGGAGTGGTTCCCATTGCTGTGTGGAACGGAATGGGTAACTCTATCTGTCATTTTATCTGCCTATTTCCTTGTTCGGTGGAGGTGGGTCGGAGGTAATATAGCCATAGCAATAGCAATCTTCTTGTTAATGAAATTTGTTGGAGTTGTTACAACAGAAAACAACTCATCCTTTTCGTGGGTCTGTTACTTGAAGGTTTATTTGGTCGTTTTCCTAATTGCTCCAATTGTCTATCAGGTATACATAAACTGGCTATATTCACAAGCATATGTTCAACACTTGGTATCTGAGCTTAATAGTGAATACGAGAAATATTTGAAGACCAACAAGGGTATTAGAAACAAAGATAAAAGTTTGGCGGACGAATGCTATTTGAAAGTCTTCGCAGATTCATATTTTGATAATAATGGACAGGACGTGGTGATAACTAATTTCAATCAAGCGGTTTTAAAACGTTTGATAAATGCTTGTAAGCCTCCTAAAGCCTATGTTTTGGTAAAGAAATGGTTTGCCATAAAGGAATGTGAGGACTACGAAGAGAAGATTAAGAAAATGGAAACCGATTATCAGTTACCAAAGACAGACGAGGTGATACCACAAGAAAGAGATACTCTAAATCTTGAATTATTTGAGGCTTTCTTAAAAGAATATGAGAGTAAAAAGGGCGTTCCACTCGCAAAGTTCTGTAAAGAAAAAAACATAGACTTGGAAACATTCAGGGGATATAGAAAAAAGATAATGAACAATGAAAATACTTCTTTGTAATAAGTTCTACTACCGCCGTGGTGGTGACTGTATATACATGCTCAATTTGGAGCAATTGCTGAAGACACACGGACATGAGGTGGCGATGTTTGCCATGCAATACCCAGAGAACCTGTCTTCGGAATGGAGCAAATACTGGCCAAGCCGGATGACAACAATGAAGGCGTTCACAAGGCCATTTGGGGTGAAGGAGGTACGCGAGAAGTTTATCGCATTGCTTGATGACTTTAAGCCTGAGGTAGTTCACCTTAATAATATTCATACGCAACTGTCACCGGTCATTGCTGAAATCGCTCATCAGCATGGAATTAAGGTAGTATGGACATTGCACGACTATAAGTTGCTGTGTCCAAGATACGACTGCCTACAAAATGGCAGAAAAGTATGCGAAGAATGTATTAACGACAGACGTAAAGTGCTAAAACATTCATGCATGAAAAACTCCAGGATTGCGAGTGTCATTGCCTATTATGAATCAAAGAAATGGCAAAGAAAGAGGCTGGAAGATGCTACGGATGTGTTTATCTGCCCCAGTCGGTTTATGGCAGAAAAGATGGCAGCGGGTGGTTTTGACAAGAATAAACTGAGACCTCTTTGCAATTTCATTGATACTGAAAAATGCAAGAGGAATACAGAAGACAAGAGTGATTATTATTGTTTTATTGGCAGGCTCAGTATAGAAAAGGGCGTAAAGACATTGATAGAGGCTGCTAATGATTTGCCATATAAATTAGTTATGATTGGCGGTGGCCCTTTGGAAAACAATCTGAAAGTGTTGGCTAAGCCGAATGTTGAGTTTGTTGGTTTCAAGCAATGGGATGAAATCAAGGAACTGGTGGGCAAAGCGAAATTTTCGGTGATTCCGTCGGAATGGTATGAAAACAATCCTCTTTCAGTTATTGAGGCTCAATGCTTAGGGACCCCAGTCCTTGGTGCTCGGATAGGCGGTATTCCCGAACTCATTGAAGAGAATGTTACGGGTATGACTTTCGAAAGTAGGAATGTAGAAGACTTAAAGTATAAGATTCAAGCAATGTGGGAGGCTAAGTTCGACTATCAAGCAATAGCTAAGCAATTGCAGGAACATTATAATGCTGAGAATTATTACAAGGAATTAATGAAATTATATCAATAGTAAGAATTATGAAAACAACGGTTCAAGGAAGTCTGATTACGACTTTCCGTTGCAATGCGAAGTGCAACATGTGTAACATCTGGAAGAACCAGACGAAGCCAGAGGAGGAGATTGACTATCACTATTATGAGAAGCTACCCGCTGGTCTTAGAATCAACATTACGGGTGGCGAATCTACAATTCGTAAGGATATTGATGACATTTTTCGTGTGCTTTATCCTAAAGCCAAACTGCTGGAGTTGAGCACAAATGGCTTCAACACGGAAACTATCGTGGCTTTGGCTAATAAGTATCCTAACATCCTGATTCGTGTGAGCCTGGAAGGTCTCCCCAAGTTGAATGATGACAAGCGAGGTACGGTGAATGGTTTCGACCATGCCCTGCGCACGATGCTGGAGCTGAGAAAGACAAAGTGTAAGAACATTGGTTTCTCAGTGGTGATTTCACCCGACAACTACAAGGACCTGCTGCCGCTCTATGAGCTGTGTGTGGCACTTGGTGTGGAGTTAGGTAACTCGGTAGTACATAACTCTTGGTATTTCCACAAGGAGGATAACCTGCTGACAAGCCAAGATGCATTGAGGGCGCACGATGAGTTCACGAAGGCTCTGCTGACCTCTAAGCGCCGTGGGCTGAAAGCCAAGCTGAAGGACTATGGCCGTGCCTACTTTAACAAGAGCATCCACCGTCGTCTGCGTGGCGATGAGCCTGGTTACCGCCCGCCTTGCGGCGCGCTGCATGACTTCTTCTTTATTGATCCTTGGGGCAATGTCTCTCCTTGTAATGGCTCTGCCGAGGAATGGATTATCGGAAACATAAAGGAAGACTCTTTTGAGAACATCATGAACTCAGAGAAGGCCAAGGAGGTGGCGAAGAAGGTGGCAACCTGTGACAGGAACTGCGCTTTCATTGTGACTGAGCGTCATGACATGGTGCGCAAACCTTGGAAGCCTGTCTGGTGGATTATCAAGAATAAATGGCGTATTGCCAGAGGTAAGGAGATTTGTTGGTAAAAGGTTATGAGAATCTGTGTGATTGGAACCCGGGGGTTCCCGAATATACAAGGTGGGGTAGAGAAGCATTGTGAGGCTCTCTACCCTCTATTGAATAGCGATGACGAAATCATCGTGTTTCGTCGGAGACCATACGTACATGACCAATCAATGCCTTACAAGAACATCCGTTTCATAGACTTGCCTTCTACGACGATTAAAGGATTGGAAGCTGTACTTCATTCTTTTTTGGCAACTGTCTATGCTCTTTTTCTGAACCCCGACGTGGTACATATTCACAATATCGGGCCAGCCCTTTTCTCTCCAATTCTAAAAATGTTCGGAAAGAAGGTCGTGCTGACCTATCATAGCCCCAATTATGAACATAAGAAATGGGGATGGTTTGCTAGACATCTGCTGCTGACAAGCGAAAAGATTGCCTTGACTTGTTCTGATGCCATTATCTTTGTCAATAAGTTCCAAATGGGCAAATACGAAAAAGCGGTACTTGCAAAATCATATTATGTACCTAATGGAATACCCAAAAAGAATATATGATGGATTATCTTGAATCAATGGGGCTTACCCCTCGGAAGTATATCCTTGCAGTAGGGAGAATCACTCCGGAAAAAGGCTTTGACTACCTTATACGGGCTTATCAAAAGGCTGCAATAGAAGATTTCAAATTGGTTATTGCTGGAGGGGTGGAGGCCGAATCCTCGTATGGGGATGAGTTGAAAGAGTTGGCCAAAGGGAGAAACGTCGTTTTTGCCGGTTTTGTACAGGGAGAGAAATTGGAACAGTTATACATGAACACAAGACTTTATGTCCTATCTTCCTTAAACGAAGGTTTTCCTTTGGTACTTTTAGAAGCTATGAGCTATGGCCTTGATGTATTGGTGAGCGACATTCCTGCAACGCATTTAGTTGAATTGAACTCCGATGATTATTTCGAGAAAGGAAACGTAGATAGTTTGGCTCAGGGGCTACGACGGAAATTGTCAGGATTGTACACGAAAAGGGCCTATGCATTGGACGATTTCGATTGGCAAAAGATTGCAGATCGCACGGAAGAGATATACCGTTCTGTAGCTGTTCGGTGACCCTGGTCATTGCCCATTAAAATAATGTTTGTATCTCTGTCGCCGTATTTTAACTTCAAAGTTATGACGACAATGAATAACAAGAAAGAATGAGGCCTGCAAGACGGTCTTCACCAAACAATTACCATTTTAATAATGAGACATAATCGTTATCACATCATGGGCTATGCATTTCTTGTGATGGAGATACTGGCGATATTTGGCATCTTGGTGATGATATATTTTTGTAGTTAAGTAAGCATCCAACTCCCTTTCAGGTGGTGTGTAACTGTTCGGTGAAACCTGTCATTGCCCATCAAAATAATGTTCGTACCTCTGTCGCCGTATTTTAACTTCAAAGTTATGACGACAATGACCAACAAGAAAGAATGAGGCCTGCAAGACGGTCTTCACCGAACATTTACCATGTCAAAAAAATGCAAAAATATAAGTAAATAAATTTTTTTGCATTGAATTAATTTCTGTTTAAGAAATAATTTGTACCTTTGTACTCTTGAAATACAAACAGGAAATAGTGTTTTGTTATAGCTATGAGTCTAGGATGTACTGTAAATAAGGAAAAGAATGGGGTAAACGACCATTTTAGCGTAAGGTCATTCAAAATATAATATTTACCTTTGTCTCCAAATTCAAATTCTAATCGATTATGGAGACAAGAGAGTATTTTGAGAAAGTGATGCAGGACTACAACCAGAACCGTAATGGAAGGAGCCTGCGTAAGTATTGTAAGGATGAGGCAGTGGACTACAACTGGCTTATGGAGTTCAAGAAAACCTATTCTGCTAGTAAGCCGGTAGAGCAACAGTCTTTCATTTCCCTCTCTTTGGAGGAGGAAACTCCGAAGCAGATGACCTGGGAGGTGAAGGTGTTGCAGTTGCAGAGTCCTGATGGTGACAGTATTGAAATCAAGAGTAATAACCTGTATGCAGTGTCAGAACTGCTTCGTAAACTGTCGTAGCCATGATCAACTTCACATCGAAGACTAAATATTTCATAAGCAGTAATCCTACTGACATGCGCAACGGTCGTGAAGGTCTGGCAGGCATAGTACGTGAAGTGATGGGGCATAATCCAAAGTGCTATGACGAAGCATTCATATTCTACTCGAAGGATTACAGGAAGGTGAAGATCTTGCATTATGACCTTAATGGTTATGTAATGTATCAGAAGTGGTTTGATAATGGTAAATTCTTGAAACCTGAGTTCACAAAGATGCAGCGTAGCCATGAGATAAGCCGTGAGACTTTGATACTTTTGTTATCGACGGCCATTCAGACAAAGATTGCGATATAATAATGAATAAGTTATATACTCTCGATGACAACGGTGAGTGTATGGCAGAATTGAAAGCCATGCATGAGGAAATGCTGCTGATGAAAAGGCGTCTGGAGTGTGATGAGATAACTCCTGACGAATGGAGACAATGGCATGCGGGATACAGAGCACGTCTTGATGAGATCAAGGAGGCTGTTTCCGGGATGCATGAGGAATTATCTCTCAGAAATGCAGATTTGGAGCGTCAAATGAGTGAGAGAGCAGCAGAACTGAATATGACATTTGAAGAGTACAAAACGTATCTTAAGTCATTGAATATCAAGTAGTTATATTAATATTTATTAACTCTAGACATTTGCGTAAGTCGCTGATTTTCAGTATCTTTGCAATATGGAAGTAAGGGACAACAAAGACAAATTGCTCTTCAATCTCCAGATGGAGAATGTGAGGCTTAATAATGAAAAGGCTTCACTGAAAGAGTATATCTCTTTGCTTGAGAACGAACTGAAATCTATAGATGAGGAGCATGCACAGGAACTGGCTCTAAAGGACGAGTTCATAGCAGATCAGGCGGAAACCATATCTAAGCTACATAAGGAGAAAGATAGCGCAAAGGCAGATGCGGCCGATGCCAGAAAGGAACTTGACGAAGCTCGGGCTGTCATACTCTCTTTGCAGGGGCAGATTATAGAGTGCGATTCCGACAAGAAACAACTCGAGAAAGAAAACGAGGACAAGCAGAAACTGGCAGAACTTGCATCCAAGGCAAAAATGGATTTCAAGGATATCGTCAACCTTCTCCAGAACCGCATATTCAATACAAACAGTGACAGGACCAGATACCTGAATGGTGCCATCGACCTGAACGACCCGCTGATTGGCGAGATGGGCTTTGAGGCTATTATCAACGAGGTACTACGCCAGTCGGATGAGGCAATAGAACAGGAAGGTGGCAATGCTGATAAAGAGAATAAGGAACGTCCGAAATACCAGAAGAGGGTAAAAGCCAAGAAGAGCCAGACAGGCAAATCCAAGAAGCATCATGTGTTCACGAAAGAAATTCTCCGGAAGCTTGGCATGGACACCTCCAATCTGCCTGAAGGCTCAAAGCTTATGCACAGAAAGGACAAGGCTAGTGGTGAAGATGTGTGGACGGTGGTCCTGCTGCATTATCAAGGTCCTAAGACGCTTAGGACAGAGCAGGAGATTGGACGATTCAATGTCCCCAAGAATGATCCCATGTGCAGCAAGCATCCTCAGAGCATCATTAAGGGTAATCCTGTTATGCCTAGTCTGGCGAGCTTCTATCTTAATTCGAAGTTTGGCTATTCCCTAAGTGAGAATAGGATTATAGAGATGCTGACAGAGTCTGGAGCGGACATTCCTCAGTCGACATTGAATAAGTGGATGCACGAAATCATGACTCTGATGCGTGAGCGTCTTCAGAGCCGTATGCTAGATGTTATAAAACTGTCATATTTTACCCAAAACGATGAGGTGCGCGTCCTTGTTCGCTCTAGGAAGGACAAGGACAGTGACTTTGAGTATCATGTCGAGTACATACATGGCTGTTTGTCTCCGGAGATGAAGATGGTGGTAATGCTCTATGACGATGGGACTCGTGGGCATTCCGTACCTGAAGAGATGATCTTCCGTGATTCCAATATCAAATGTTTCATTGCAGATCGGTTGAGTGCATATACCACAATAGTAAAGGACTTGGAAGAATACAATCTCGTTCGTGCCTGCTGCTATTTTCATGGCCGTCATTATTGGTGTGACGCTTATGTTTCAGACAGCAGGGCATTGCCAGTGATCAACCTTATAAATTCTTTGTTCCTTGTTGACAAACAGGCCAGGGATGAGGACATGGATAAGTGGCAACGGCTGAGACTTAGGTTGAAATACAGCGAGCCAATCGTCAGGAAGCTTTTCAAACTACTTCACTTGATGAAAGCAAATATAGATGACTACGGTAGTCTGATGCGAAGGGCTATCAACTATATGCTGGATGATGAAAAAGGCTTCAAGGCTTTCCTTACAGATGGTGCAATTGAACTCTCGAATAATGCTGCTGAACGGATGTTCAGACATATTGCCATGGGCCGCCGTAACTGGTTGCACATAGGTAGCCATATGGCAGCTCAGAATGTAGCCTTCATGTATTCACTATACGAAAGCTGCAGGCTTAACAATATTAATTTCGGAAAATACCTGAATGACATCCTTACACGTATGATGAAGGGTGATACCAATTATATGGCTATGCTTCCTTGTAATTATGTAGCACAGGAGCATGAGGATGAACTGAAGGTAAAACAGTGTGCCTGACGCAGCCAAATCAGGAAAATTTAATCCAAACAGAAAATTTTTAAAATAGTCATTCTCGTAACTTGTTGAAAAACAGGGGTACGCTAGAATGGTGGTTTAC
>Ga0247609_10004708_pt1 | contig 13505 bp, 14 predicted proteins | sample 172DNAGHGlowgp2_FD_193487 | JGI IMG/M metagenome (GOLD analysis project Ga0247609, IMG submission 193487) | Sheep rumen microbial communities from Palmerston North, Manawatu-Wanganui, New Zealand - 1728 DNA GHGlow gp2 | ecosystem: Host-associated > Mammals > Digestive system > Stomach > Rumen ...
GTAGCTGACGGCGATGAAGGCGTCCATGTCCTTGATGCCTTCGTCTTCGAGCAGGTCGAGGTTGCGGGCGTCGGCGTTGACGACCAAAGCCTCCGAGAGGTAGTTGGTCAAGTCCATGCAGCGCTCTTTGTCGATTTCCAAAATCTTGATGTTCAACTCCTTCTCAAGGCGTTTGGCGGTGATCCTACCCACGCGTCCGCCGCCCACAATCATCACGTTGTGGACGTTGATGTGTTTTTTGCCGCTCAATTTGATGATGTCTTTGATGGCGTGCGGCTTGGTGACCACATACACCATGTCTGACACCTGAAACACTTCGTCGCCTTGCGGGATGAATGTGGTTTGGCGGCGATGTATGGCGGCCACACGAAATTCAATATGCTCGTATTGGTTGATGACTTCGTCGACGGTCTTGCCGAGGATTTCGGCCTCGGGTTCCAGCTTCACCATGAAGAGTTGTAGGTTGCCGCCAGCAAAATCGTAGGTCTCAGAAGAGGCGTTCTTCTTCAACAGCGAGATGATCTCTTGTGCGGCGATGTCTTCGGGCGACAGCAGTCCGTCGATGCCAAGGTCTTGGTACATGCGCCACACCTCAGGACTCAAGTTTTCCATGGTGTTGACGCGTGCGATGACCTTCTTGGCGCCCAGTTTCTTGGCAATGATGCCTGTCAGCAGATTGATGTGCTCGTCGTGAAGCACGGCGATGACTAGGTCGGCGCGTTTCACATTGGCACGTTGCAGCACAGCGGTCGAGGTGGAGTCGCCCGTGATGGTCATCAAGTCGGTGTGCGATTCCATCATCTTCAGCAGTTCCTCGTGCGGGTCCACGATGGTGATGTCATGGTTGCTGCGCACCAAGGCTTCCGCCAAGTGCATGCCTACTTCTCCGTCTCCGGCAATAACTATATTCATGGTTTACAATATTTCAAAACTGCAAATGTATGGATTTTTTCGAAATCCTTACCAAATATCCGACCAAGTCACGGAAATGACGTGGTTGGTGGATTTTTCGCCTTCCTTGAAAACATTGGCCATTCCGAAGGTATAGCGCACCTCGACAAACCAATAACTCAACGCTGCCGTAACGCCGTAATCAATGCGATTGAAAGTGCCTGGCTCCCAAGGCGTGATGTATTGTTGTTTTTTTTTGCCTTTCACTTCCTTTACCTTGTTGCCGCCAATGCAGAAACCGATTTGAGGTCCGATGCGTAAGCGCGGAATCTTGGATTCGTCTTCGTCGTCCTCGTGCCATTTGCGGAGATAGATGTTGAGCAGCAGCGGCATGGTGATATAATGTGACTTCTCCAGGAAACGGACGGTGTTGTTTTTTTCGTCCAAACCTTTCTTCGAACTCGTTCCTTGCCGCGAATACAGCACGTCGATTTCAGCACCAAAGACAGATCGTTTTGGGATAAGCGCAATGCGTACGCCGCCTGTGAAGTCGGGGCGAAAACGAGTGCTGTCGTTGCCGCTGATGCTCATGGTGCTGAAGGTCGGACCAAGCATCAAGCCACCGCCGAAGCGCTGGGCAAAGAGTGACGAAAACGTCACCAACGAAAGCAAAATCAGAAATATCAGTCGTTTATCAGTCATCCAAAAACCAGTTTAGACTGCAAAAGTAAAAGATTTGGTTGGATTGGCCGTTTTTTTTCAAGGATTTGCGTGTTTTTAAATTGTAGGAGCATACCTTTCCTCCGTTGGTGCGTGTTGGGCATCAGCCGCAAGAAAAGCAATTAAGGCTATCAGTTATAGGCATGAACGCCGCCCAAGAGCATGTTTACGCCGAAATAGGTGATGAGCACGCTCAGGAAGGCAAGGATGCCATAGATGTGGAAAAACAATGGTTTTTGGAAAGATTTCCATATCTTCTCGTGCAATGGAGCAGCGTAGATGAGCAAGGTGATGAGCGCCCAGACTTCCTTCGGATCCCATGACCAATAGTTACCCCATGAAACATTGGCCCATATCGCGCCGATGAAGATGCCGATGGCCAACAAAGCCACAGCTGGGTAGAGCATCGCCATGCTGAGGCTTTTCAGGCGCTCCATACGAGCCTTGTCTTTCGGCTTGACGAGGGCGATGATGCCGACCACCAAGATGCCGAACAGCAAGGCGTAGGCCGTGACGATGGTCGAGATGTGAAGGCTGAAAAAGGGCGAGCGCAGCACGGGCAACAGGGGATGGGTGAGCATCCTGATGTAGAGCACCACCATCAAAACGACGAGCACCGCCAACCATGACCAAGTGACGGCACGGAAGGTCTTTCGCTTTTCGATAAGTATCGCAATTAAGGCTATGAAAAGCAGCGCATAGCCCGCGTAGGTCACACCGATGCCCCAAGGGTCGCGGGCGACGTCGAGGACGGAGTTGCCCTGTTCGTCATAGTCGCTCTGGTAGAAACGGTAATGCTTGTGCCTCAAGATGTTGTTCATCGAGATGACAACATCCTCTTGGATGTCGCCGTCTTTGAGTTGAAGATAGCTCACATAATCCCTCGGCTTGTTGCTGTTGGGATATTTCTCTATCTCGAAACGGTCCAAGGTGAGGCTGAAAGGCAGTGCCTCTTTAGTTATCTCGCCTTTGTCCTCGATGAAGAAATGGCTGTTGGGTCGGTTGGGCTCGAGTTTCATCCTGCCGTGCTGGCCTGTGAGCATGGTGAGCAGTGCACCCAAAAGGATGAGCAGGATGGACAGATGCAAGGCGCAGACCGACAGTCTTTTCCACATACGGCATTTCACATTCATAATGATGATGAGAACGGCTAACACTGCCCATAGCCCGACGAACCACCAAGCCGAATAGACGTGTGCTAGCGCATAGTCCGAACCGTGCAGTTTTTCGACGACGGTGCCTGCGGCGAGTACGGCGATGAGTATGATGACGAGTACTGATGTGATGTGACGAAGATATTTCATGGCATTTTAAATTCAATTACGCTGCAAATGTCCGAAAAAATTCGCTTGTCCAATCTCCCCATATGTGGCGATTTTTAGGTGGAATTGTCACTATTAATGATGGATATGATAAAAAAATAGTTGGTATATACACCACTTAGAAAGTTATAGGTGTTTTTCAGTCGTATTAAAAAAACAATGCAATGCTAGGCTCCTAACGTAAACTTAATCGTCAGTCCACCGCCAGGCGTGGGTAGCGCCGTGATGGTTCCACCATGGGCGACAACGGTGTTCTTAACGATGGCCAGACCGAGACCTGTGCCGCCGAGTTTGCGTGAGCGGCCTTTGTCAACGCGATAGAAACGTTCAAAAAGGTAGGGAAGATGCTGAGGCGGAACCCCTATGCCGTTGTCGGAAACAGAAAAATTGCCGTTGTTGTAGGTGATGAGGATTTGGGTGGCTCCCGTGGCGTAGGCAATGGCATTGTCCACAAGGTTGCGAAATAGGCTGTAAATCAAACCCTCTGGTTCGGCAAAAGGTGAAGATACAACGATGCTTTCAGGGAGTTCAACGATGGGCTCAATGCCTTTGTCTTTTAATTGCAAGGCCGTGTCTTCCAATACATTGTGAATAATTGGAACAATATCGATGGCGCTACTGTTTTCAGCGTTTACGGAGAAATTTGTCGGCATTTCATCCAGACGTGTCAGTTGCGACATGTCCATAAGCAATTTGCTCATGCGCTCACTTTGGGCATAGCAGCGTTCCAGGAAATGCTGGCGTTTGTCCTGGGGCATGTCGGGATGGTCAAGGATGCTCTCCAAATAGCCGTGTATGCTGGCGGCGGGCGTTTTCAGCTCGTGGGCAGCGTTTTGTGTGAGTTGGCGTTTGATGCGTAGTTTATCCTCTTCACTATGGCGCAGTTTCCAGTATAAGGTGATGATGGTATGCGAAATCTCGCCCAATTCGTCATCCGGCAAACGCCGTTCCAATTCGTGATCCAGTTCCTCGCCTTCCTCTGCTTTTACCGCAAACTCTCGCAGATGCCTAACGTGACGGCTGATTCGACGCGTGTTCAAGTAGAGCGCAAACGCCAACAATAAGGTCAGAGCAATGGTGAAATAGATATAAGTATTGTCTGCTTTCAGCGATTCCGTCAGTTCGGCTGAATAGGGCACGGCGGAACGGATGACAAGGTCACCAAACCGTGTGGCAGAATAGAAATAGGTTTCGTGGGTGGATTCTGAAGTCCGCTTGATGTCATACCCGTTGCCGTGAGCCAAAGCCTCTTGCACCTCAACGCGTTTCAGGTGGTTGGACAGTGAGTCAATTTCTTGATAATTGTTGTCCTGAAGCACTAGACCTTTGGTGTTGATGACAGTTACACGCATCTTGTCAATGCTATGGGATTGGGTGTAAGCCTCAAAAAGGCTGTCGCAGAGGATGCCTTCCTCACCCAAAGACTGCATCAGCTCATAATTGTACATCTGCAAGCGTGAGTGCAGAATGTCTATTTTGTATTCTTTTTCGCGTTGGTATTGGTACACACTGAAACAAACGGCAAACAGCAGAAAAATGCCGCCAATGCTGAAGAACAGGTTCTTCTGAAACGATTTACTCCTCAAAGCAGTAGCCATAGCCGATACGTGTTTTTATCTGTTTGCCATAACGGCCAATCTTTTTTCTGAGACGCGTGATGTTGACATCTACGGTACGGTCAAGCACATATACATCTTGCGGCCAACATTGTGCAAGCAAATCCTCACGCGAAAACACCTTGTCAGTGTTGCGGAGAAAGAACGACAACAATTCAAACTCCAATTTGGTAAGCGCCAATTCCTCGCCATCGAGCGTGGCTGTTTTGGTATCTAGGTCAATGGTGATGGCTCCGTAACAAATCTTATTATCAGCGACTTCTCCTTGATGAGTTTGGGAATTAACCCTCCTCAGTACCGCGCGAACTCTTGCCTTCACCTCTTTCATGCTCAACGGCTTGGCAATATAATCGTCAGCACCGATATTGAGTCCTTTGACAGTGTTGTCCTCGTCGTCGAGAGCTGTGATGAAGATAATCGGTATCTGTGCCGTTGCAGGGTTTTCTTTTATCTTTCGCGCCATCTGGAACCCCGACATTTCGCCCATCATGACATCCAAGAGAATCAAAGCATATTCCTGCAAAGGAAGATCGAGTGCCTCTTCCGCAGAATTGGCTGTCACGACCTCATAACCTTCGGTTTCAAGGTTAAATTGCAGAATCTCGCAGAGATCCAACTCGTCATCGACAACAAGAATCTTCATAAACCAATTGATATATTGTGTTTTAGAATCAAGGCACTAAAGAAGCGCAAAAGTACATTTTTTCCATGAAACAAGAGTCTGGGGATGTTACAATGTTATTACAATTTTCAACATACGGTTTAGCACGATAACAAAAGGCGTATTTTTGCAGACAAATGGACTTTACTAGTATTTTAATTGCAATCTTAACGTTGACGGCGGGCATAGGTGTATTCCTCGTGGCCTGCCAGATGATGAGCGCCCATCTCGAGGCGGTGTCGTCGAAACGGCTGAAACAGTTGTTTTCCAAAACGGGCAATAACAAGTGGCTCGGCGTGGGCATTGGCACAGTGGGCACGGCGGCCATACAAAGCAGCGGTGCCGTCACAGTGATGGTGATAGGCTTCGTCAACGTGGGCATTTTGTCGTTGGCGCAAGCGGCCACTATCATCTATGGTGCCAATATCGGTACCACCGTCACGGCGCAGTTGGTAGCCTTGGGTATGTTTGGCACCAACAGAATTTCTACCACCGTTGTTTTCGCGGCTTTTGCAGGCATCGGTGCGTTTATTACCTTGTTTAGCAAACGCAACACAACCAAGCAGATAGGTGGTATATTGACGGGCTTCGGAATGTTGTTCGTCGGCCTCTCGATGATGGCCAACGCGATGGATGAATTCGCTGCATCGGAAGCCGTCAGAAGTTTCTTGGCTAGCATCAATAATGTCGTACTGCTGGTTTTGGTTGGCGCCGTGCTGACCGCCATCATCCAGTCCTCATCGGTGATGACCTCCATTGCCATCACGATGGTTGTTTCGGGTTTGGTCACCCTCGACCAAGGCATCTATCTGACGATGGGAAGCAATATCGGCTCGTGTGTGGTGGCCATCATAGCAGGCGTGACAAGTGGCACATCTGCCAAACGCACGGCATTGATACATTTGATTTTCAATGTGATGGGTGTGGCAATCTTTATGCTGATAGGTTTCTTGCTGCGTATGGTAACAGGCGGAGATTGGAGCTTTGGACAGTTGTTTGAGCGACTGTTTCCCGCTGCGCCACAACTGCAACTGGCTATGTTCCACACGGTGTTCAACATCTGTACCATGTTGGTAGCCATGCCGTTGACCGATGTTTTGGTAAACGTGGCTTGCAAAATCGTGAGCGAACCTCCAATTGTCAACGACAGGGTGCCGCATCTGCGTTTTCTCAACGAACAGATGCTCCGTACGCCTGTGATTGCCATCAGTCAAATGAAAGCCGAAATCGAGAACATGGCCGAACAAGCCATACAGAATTTCCAGCGTTCTATACGTATCGTCACCACCATGGATTTCAGTGAGGTGGAAGAATTTCGAAAGACGGAAAACTTGTTGAATTACTTGAACAAGGAGTTGGTGGACTATTCGGTGAAACTATCTGGCAAACGGCTCAACAGTTTCGACCAACGTTATATTTCTTCAACGATACGTACGGTGAGTGACCTTGAGCGCATCGGCGACTATGCGGAGAATATAGTAGAATATGCCGAGGCCTTGAAAGAGCAGAACGCTGCTTTTTCAAAAGATGCCGTTTCGGAAATCCTGAAAATGGAACAATTGATTCTCGCCTTGTATAAGGAAACCATGCAGGCCTACCACAAACTCGATTTGGAAGCCCTCGGTCGCGCCAATCAGATAGAGGAAGAGGTTGACGACTATACCGAGCAGATGGAACGCAACCATATAGAAAGGCTTGTCCAGGGCGTGTGTACCCCTTCAGTTGGCGCGGAATACCTCTCTTTGGCACAAAACTCCGAGCGTATCGGCGACCATCTTACCAATGTGGGTAAGACGATTCGGGATTTGGTGTGATAAGTCTTCCAGCTAACCGAATGGTTTATAATCGCCCCCTGGGATTAAATGTCCCACTGTCGATTTTTTTGAAAAAATAAATATCATCGCTTGTGATATAGATGATTCGCTAATTTTGCATCGTTATAAATGAAAATTATCCTATTATGAAACGCATTACTTTAATTATTGCCGCTTGCTGTATGATACTAGTCGGCTGCGCGCAGAACAACAACAAGAAAGAAAACAAAGAAACAACACAAAACACGGAGACAAAGGAGGATAAAGAAATGAAAAAGACTTTGATCGTTTACTTCTCGGCCACTGGTACAACCAAGGCTGCAGCACAGAAATTAGCCAAGGAATTCAACGCCGACCTCTATGAGATCACGCCCGAACAACCCTACACCGATGCCGACCTCGACTGGCGTGACAAGACCTCACGTTCGACCATCGAGATGAAAGACAAGACCTCTCGTCCCGCCATCAATGGTCGTTGCGAGAACATCGCCGACTATGACACCGTTTGGATCGGCTTCCCCGTGTGGTGGTACACCGCCCCGACCATCGTGAACACTTTCATCGAGGCCCACGACTTGAGCGGTAAGACCTTGAATGTGTTTGCCACCAGCGGCGGCAGCGACGTGAAAGGATCGGCCAACGACCTGAAAAATGCCTATCCTCAATACACTTGGGGCGAAAGCAGATTAATGAACTAATATTGAACCACTGCCAACTCCTAAACACTGCCACCGACGGCCATTTGCCCTTGGAGTTCACTGCCACGCATCATGTGCATATCTTGGTGCGAAAGGGCGAGATGCGCTTCTCCGACGGGCGAAGGTCATTCGTCTCGAAGAAAGACGACTTGGTGATTTGGCAGATGTCGAACACTATTCAAGGAATCACCTATTCTGCTGATTTCGAGGCGGATTTCTTGATTGTCACGGGCGAGTTTTTGTCGCAGTACAACCCCGAGATGGTGTGGGCTTCGAAAGGCTTTGTGTTCATCCGCACCTGTCCGTCGTTCCATCTGGACGATGAGAGTCTGCGCCTCATCAAAGGCGACTTCGACCTCTTCTGCAATCGGTAGGGGTCGGAGTCGCCTTTCCGTCGTGAGGTGTTGGGGCGCGTGCTGCAAATCTTCCTCTACGACCTTTGGACGGTGTATCAGCACGGCTTGGCGCAGATGGAGACCTCCGACCGCACGGCGCAAATTTTCTTGAAGTTCCTCGGCTTGGTGCAAACCCATGTCCGCACCGAGCGCGAGGTGTCCTTTTATGCCGATGCGCCCACCAACTTTGCCTTGACTGCTTCGGGGACGCTCTCCGTGACGGGCATCACTTTGGTGATGATGGGCTTGGATGTAGTAGCCTTCATGGTGGGTTTGGTCTTTGGCGCGATGATGAAACGCTTTGCCGCCCAGATGAAATATGCCGCCCCGATTGGCTTCATGGCGGGTTATCTTTGCCTCGCTTCGGGTTCTTCGTTGCCTTTGCTATTGTTGGGTTCAGCTTTCATCGGCATCGCCAACGGCATCGGTGTGCCCTATCTTAACACGATTGGCAGTGTGAAGGCAGGTAAGGAAGCAGCCACTACTGTGATGCCACTGCTTTCAACGGCGCTTTATTTGGGGCAGTTCCTTTCGCCGCTTATCGTTTCGCCCATTGCATCGGCGGCCCATGTTTCGCCTTATCTGATTGGTGCCGCGATTGGTTTGGTATATCTATTTCAGGCCATTATAACGCGAAAGGGACAGATGCTGCCGCTGGGGGAATGACAACAATATGCGGTATAGCATTAAATCCGTGGTTTTTAGGCTGTAGATTTTTCTATGATTTGGAAAGCAAATGCCCGTTCCGGTACTTCAACGGCGCCTGTCCAAGATGTTTTTTGACATATTTGCAGAAGAAACTCACATCGGGGAAGTCCATTTTGTAGGCGATTTCCTTCACCGTGAGATTGGTCTGTATGAGATAGTATTTGATGTTGCGGACGGTAGCCTCGGTGATCCATTCCAAAGCGGTGCGACCGCTTTTCTCCTTACAGACGGCGCTGAGGTATTTAGGCGTGACAAGGAGTTGGGCGGCATAGGCTTTCACTTCGCGTTCGGTGTTCTCGCGCTGGTTGATCAGCGACATGAAACGCTGAAGAAGCAAGTCCTTCTGTGATCTTTCCGACTTGGGGGTGATTTCAGTTTCCTCATCGGCGACCACCCCGCTCATCTCGTGCAGAAACTCAACGGCCATCGACTGGGCGGTGAACCGGATGATGCGTTGCCGATATGGATTGTCGGGGTTTTCCATGAAAGTCATCATCAGGTTGAAATAAGCCTGGAATAACTTGTTTTGATGCTCGTTGAGATGGATTACAGGGTTCTGTTGCAAAAAGAGAAACTTCTTCCACCACTGTGGGTCCATGTGAAAGATGCCTGCTAGCGTGTCGTCGAAAAGAGGCTCACCCAAACACATCAATTTGCCTTTGAGGTCGGGAGTGCGCATAAAGGAACGGCCAGCCATGCCATTAAGTTGGCCTATCATCAGGTCGCCTTCGCCGATGTGGTAGGTTTGACCTTCAATCGACAGTTGGAAGGCGCCTTGCTCGCAATAAACCGACACGAGGTAGTTGGACGTGATATCGTTGTAAGAAGTCGTCACATCATCCAGATTGTCGGAAATGGCTAAGTCTTTGAACAGCTTCAACATGTTCTATATTTCTTTCGCGTTGCAAAGTAACGGTCATTTTTTGGATTATACAATGGTGTAAAACACTTTTTCTATGTTCTAAAATCCTTCTAATGGAAAAATAAACCATATTAGTTCCTAAATTGAACGTTTCGGATGGTGCAAAATACTGCTATTTTGCAAAAAAATTCATCAGAATGGTACAAGGAGAACAAAAAGAACAATCGAAGCGGATACAGACTTCGCTATTGAATGGTTTGGAAAAGAAGGCCCTCGTCTGGTTGGCTGAACGCCAGCCCCGTTGGGTTGATTCGGATATGCTCACCTTCGTGGGCTTTGTAGGGGCAGCTGTCATCGCCTTAGGTTTCGTCCTGTCGAATTTAAGTGTGCATTTTCTTTGGGTGACTATTTTGGGTTTTGTCATCAATTGGTATGGCGACTCGCTCGACGGCACTCTGGCACGTGTGCGACGACAGCAAAGGCCTGTCTATGGTTTTTATATCGACCACACGATTGACGCCATCAATGAGACTTTCATGTTCATGGGTGCGGGTTTGTCGTCTTTCATGCGGTTTGACCTGGCTTGCGTTCTGTTGGTCATCTATCTGATGCTGACGCTCAACGTCTCGATGAATGCACACCTCAAAGGGGAGTTCCGTTTGACTTATGCCAAGCTGGGACCCACCGAGTTCAGGCTGATCTGCATCATTGCCTGCATGCTGTTGATGTGGGTGTCCGTTATCAGGGATTTTTCGCTTGTGATACCTTGGACCGTGGGGACGCTCCAAATTGCCATACTCGACATCATTGGCGGCATCATCCTGCTGGCTTTGGTCGTCATCTATTTGGTCACCATCTTCCAGGATGCCCGCTATTATGCCAAAATCGATCCGAAGCACAAGAATGATTAATGCCAAAGAATTGATATTAAAGCGTGTGCCGAAGTTTTTTGTGGGCAACATAGCAGGTACTATAGTAGATACTTTAGTCCTGTGGCTGTTCTCTCATTTCGTGTTCAGACGGTATACGGGTCAAGTCATTATTTCGCCTATCATCTCTTTTGAGTGCGCTGTGTTTACCAACTACATGGTAAGCTATTTCTTCACTTGGAAAGACCGTATCACGCAAAAAGGGAAAGGTTCTTTTTTCCGCCGTTTTGCCCTCTATAACGCCTCGTGTACAGGTGGTTTCTTGATTAAGTTAGGCATCCTGATGCTGATTCAATACCTCACAAAATGGGATGTCGTCGTCTGCAACCTGTTGGCCCTCTGCGTTTCGGGTATGTTCAATTTCTCAATGAACGAGTTTGTGATTTTCAAGAAGAAAAAGGATTGCGAGACACGAGACTGTGATGTTTTGTCCCGCGTCCCCAAGTCCAGCGTCTCGCGTCAATAGAATAATTGCTTATGGCACTGATAACAATGGAAGACATAGAAAAGTTTTCGCCTGTTTTTCAAGGTGATAAAGGCAATAAATTGGCTAACAGACTGTTGCATTGGACAGGTGTCGACCAGTTGGCCGAGCGCTATGGCCGTCATGAGGACTTGACTGGTCCCGAATTTATTGACGCCTTCTTGAAAGACCTGGATGTCAATTACGCGATTGGCGGGTTGGAGCATCTGAAGTCTTTGGCAGAAGGGCCTTTCATTACCATCAGCAACCATCCATACGGCGGTCTCGACGGGCTTATCCTCATCGACCTCATCGGGCATTTTCGTTCCGATTTCAAGGTGATGGCCAACCAGTTCCTCTCTTTGGTCAAGACCATCAAGGACAACTTTATCACTGTTATCCCTAATACGAAAGATGCTGCCAAGGCCACCAAAGAGAGCATCGCGGGTGTGCGCAAGGCAATATCCCAGTTGCATGAAGGGCATCCGTTAGGCCTTTTTCCCGCAGGCGCCGTTTCCAACCTCAAAGGTTTCAAGATTTGCGACCGCGAGTGGCAAGAGTCGGCCATCCGACTGATACAAAAGATGAAAGTGCCGGTGCTGCCTGTGCGTTTTTTCGACCGCAATTCCAGTTTTTTCTATTTCCTTGGCATTATCAATTGGAAAATCCGTAACTTGCGCCTCCCTAAGGAAGTGCTTAATAAGATCGGAAAGCCAATCAGGGTAGGCCTCGGGCCTGTCATCACTGCCGAAGATCAGCAACAGTTTAACTCACAAGAGGCTTTAGCAAAGTTTTTGCGGGCGTCGGTTTATGACATGGAGTGGTCTGAACGGTTTATCAAACGAAACGAAATCAAATTTGACTTATAAACTGAAATATTATGCAGGTTGTTGTAAAGCAAGTTTCTACGAGAAAGGAATTAAAGGCTTTTGTCCATTTTCCCAATGAGTTGTACAAAGGCAATCCGTATTATGTGCCTCAAATCGAGTCGATGGACCGCGATACGCTTGACCCGAAGAAAAACCATGCTTTCGAGGTTTGCGAAGGCAATTGTTGGTTGGCCTACGACGAAAAAGGCGAGGTGGTCGGTCGCGTGGCAGGCATCATCAATCGGCGTTATAATGAGAAAACGGGAGAGAAGGTTTGCCGCTTTGGATGGATTGATTTTATCGACAACCAGGATGTCTCGAGTGCCTTGGTTCGAACGGTGGAACGATATGCCAGAAACAGGGGAATGACTATTGTCAACGGCCCGATGGGTTTCTTGGAGTTTGACCCTGCCGGTGTTTTGGTGGAGGGCTTCGACCAACTGCCGACGGCCTATGGGAAATACAATGCGCCCTATTACGAAAAGCACTTGCTGGACTTGGGTTATGCCAAGGATGTGGATTTCGTGGAGTACCGTATTATGGTGCCTGAGGTCATCCCTGAACGTTATGCCCGAATGGCCCATTTGGTTGCTGGCAAATACGACTTACATGAGGCCTCCATCACCAATCGTTCCGAGCTGGAACCCTATCTTGACGGGGCGTTCAAGTGTCTCAACGCAGCCTATTCCAAACTGCATGGTTTCACGGAATTGACTCCCGGCCAGTGCGAGGACCTGAAAAAACGGTTTGTCACCAATATCAATGTCGACTATTTGTCAATCATCCTCGATGGTGACGAGCAAGTGGTCGGTTTTGGCGTGGCATTGCCTTCGCTTGCCGTGGCGATGCAGAAAGCCAACGGCTGCATGTTCCCTTTTGGCTGGTATCACATGTTGAAAGCCTTGAAGAAAAACGACACTATCGACCTGCTCCTCATTGCCATCGATGACAAATACAAGAACAAGGGGTTGAACGCCATGATTTTCGACAAGTTCGCCCAAGGCATCACCAAAAATGGCATCAAGTACATCGAGTCGACGCGCGAGCTGGAAGATAACACCAGCGTGCAAAACCTATGGCATTACTTGGAACACACCTTGACCAAAAGAGCAAGAACCTATAAAAAACGAATCGAATGAAGACGGTTGTATTGATGAGAAACTGGCACGTTGATAGGCGAGGAAGATGCCGTTTGCTTCAGCTCGGGATTCCAAGTCAACCTCGACGTGGTTTCGGCACTATGTGGCCGCAATGATTATCTTGCTTTTGGATAGCCTCGACTATGCTTCCATCATCGAAGGCGGTCGCCTTTCGTTCGGTAAAGGTGTGAAAATACAAGCACAACGACATGGACTCTATCTAGAAGTCTATGAAATAATCATCCAAAAGTGTACTTTTGCAAGCGAAATTAGAATTAGACCTATATGAAACAGATTCTCATCCTTGCAGCAGTGGCAACACTCATGACCGCCTGCAACAACCAACCGCAAACTACAGAAACAGAAGAAACAAAAGAACCCAAAGAAGAAATGAAGCAAGAACTGAACCTCACGCAGG
>Ga0247609_10004709_pt1 | contig 13504 bp, 13 predicted proteins | sample 172DNAGHGlowgp2_FD_193487 | JGI IMG/M metagenome (GOLD analysis project Ga0247609, IMG submission 193487) | Sheep rumen microbial communities from Palmerston North, Manawatu-Wanganui, New Zealand - 1728 DNA GHGlow gp2 | ecosystem: Host-associated > Mammals > Digestive system > Stomach > Rumen ...
TGAAGGGAAGCATTATTATGTCGCTGTATCCCATGCGGCGAAGAAGCTCGTTAGACTGATATATCAGCTTGAGAAATCTCATCAGTCATACAACAAAGTAGCTTAACTAATTCCGTACAAATCTTCTTTCAAGAGCATCTAAAACGATGCTCTATTTGTCATACAGTTTTCAAGGTGCTAATTACGATGAATGTGTCATCGCCACTTTATTCAAAATATTTCTGTTTTAGAACATTTTTATTGACTTTCTTTAATAGTTAGTCTCCCAAATCTATAACTAAATTATAGTATATTTTTATCGTTCTTATAAACTAATTTTAGGGAATATAGCCTTAAGCTATATTCCCTAAAAAAACTAATCAGATATGTATAAAAATATCACTTATGATGCCGGTGTTACAGTTACTTGCACTGTCGTATTTGCTGAATCATTAAACTTAACAGTATACTCACGAGCAGCTGTAAGAGCATCCACATGCTCAGCTTTAAATGTCAATGTTCCATTAGCAAATGAATAAAATGCTGTATCAAGTGTTCTTGTATCGCCATTCTTTACAAATGTAATGCCCGAAATACTTGTTGCTGCTAAAGTACCTGCTCCAAGATTAACTGCAAACGTTACATCCTGACCATCAGCTGACTGAGTAGCACTTGTTGTAGCAATACTAGGTGCTGCATCTGTAGGTGCTTCTGCATATGACCATGTTACATTAACAGTAGGAGCTGTAGCATCAGCTGCGATTGGAAGATTACTTACTGCGCCTTCCATGCTAATATCAATGGTCTTCCAGCCGGTTGCATCAGATTTTGCTGCATAAGCATACGCACCATTATCAACCTTCGTTTCAAAATTACCAGGAATACCTGCTATATTCGCTGTAATAGTCTGTTCTGTAGCTGAAACTACTGTTGTCTCATCTCCAACTTTAAGTCCAAGATAAAGATTAGGATCGCCTGTTGTTGCAACTGTACTACTTTCAGCAAGTGCAATGTCTTTTCCACCGTCTGATGCTGTTGTTTTTACCTTAACTGAAAGTGTTACATCACAGCTACTTTTATTAGTTACTGTAAGTGTATTGCTTTTATTAGCATAAGTATTGGCAGCAGTGAGGAAATATACGCCTGTATCTCCCTCTGCAGCAGGGAACGTTGCACCTGAATGTTTTGCACCACTAGTCGCACTAATAAGTCTTTCAGGATCCATTGTGTAACTAAACGGAGTTGCTCCTTCTGCTATTGTAGGAAGATCAACATTTATAACTTTCTTTTCCAAATGTCCTTCTGATTTACCTGCACCATCTGATCCACCACTAGTTACCGGATCATCTGCAAATACAGAAATGCTACTTCCAAATACCATTGTTGCTGCAAGAGCAGCTGCTAAAATTTTCTTTGTGTTCAACATAACTCATACCTCCTTGATATCTTTCTGGTTATGCTTATTACTTTTACCGCATCTTCCTGACGCGATATGTTACCATGATCATTGTTCTATGATTATCGTAAAGGCTACTCTCAACGTACTTACAGTGTTCTGATTTTCGTCGATAAGGTGATAAACCATAACGCAATCATATGTACCTGCATCTAATTTTTTTTCTAAGGATATATCAGTCATCTCCGATCCTCTCGGTATTACCGGAGATTGCAGAATGGGCTCATTTTCGTCGCTTGCAAGAAATACATCAAAGAATACGTCATTGGTATTTCCTGCATCATTTTTTACATAAGCATCTTCCGATACAGCATCTCCTGTAGCAAAATGCCATGTAGTGCTCATCTGCGTACTATAATATCCGGGCGCAACATACTGCTCATTAATAAGCTGTTCTGCGACCTGTTCAGCGTTATTACTGTTTACCACAACATTACGCTTCACTTCATCTCTTACTGCGCCATTCCCCTTGACCAGGAGAATTATTACAGTCACCAGCAATGCGACTATCACCACGCCGCCACTGATGAATGCTACCTTCGTTCCTTTACCCATAATCTTTTCTTCTTTTGCCACCTTAGTAGCCCTCCGAATGTAATATTTACATTTCTGCTTTGCCACATTTACATCATACGTAGGGAGGCTCTCTTCCCCACGATTTGAGATGTATAATCTCAATACTCTTCTGCGAGTCTATTTCTGCCACCACCCGCACTTTCTGACTTCTTAACAGTCTGAATCTTATGAACCGCAGTAGTTCAAGTTAATAAGTTTCATATCAAGCAATCATCATCGGGTCATGGATTCCTGTTTCATAATCCGGGCCGTACAAGGACTTTTTTACCCTTGAAAATCATGTAGTTTAAAGTATTCTGATTATACAAAATTGTACGTCATAGCGTCAATAAATGCACAGAATACAACTTTTTACGTAACATCCGCTATGGTGTGTCCGATATAACGCACCAATAAAGGATTTACTAATTCACATATCGGAAAATTGTATTGAGATATTTATAGTATTGCGTATGATTTTATAGTTTTTTTATATTTGACTAAAAGGTAGTGTACTGACACGCTTCCTCCATTAATGGTTGCAAACAGAAAATCCCGCGGAATCTACGTACTTGTAAACTCCGCGGGAAAGATATTTTTATATAGCATATTGCTGCAAAAGCACAATCATCACTCAATATAGTGCTTATTCCATCAGCCATATACCTTTTTCATCATAGCCTTAAACTCATCAAGTGTTACTCCTGCTCTGTCTGCTGCAACCTCTATGCTCAGCAAACCATCGTGCACCAAAGAAATCAAAGTATTGTCACGACCTTTCTCTATTCCTTTTTCTATTCCCCTTGTTTCAATCTCATCAAGAACTGTACACATACTGACACGCTCCTTTCCTTTTATACCTTCATATACATCCGAAAATCTATTATCATCCGTTAAAGCACTCATTAAGCTAAGCATTTCCTGAACATGCGTTATCTTCTCATCCGGTGCGATATATCTTCCTGTCTTGCGCATCTGCACAAAATAATCTGCAACAAACCTAAAGTCACTCTTAAATTTTGCTACAGTATCATCGTCCAGATACGCTATCTCAAACAGATTCATGCCATAGTCAAAAACGTATTCTTTTAACTTATCCGGCACTTCCAATCTGTCATATAATGTTTTTGCCTTGCTCCATTTTTTCTTGTAACCATAGTATAGCACAAGTGATACAACCGGGTAACGCCTATCATTTCCATTGGAAATCTGTGCTCTGTAGCCTGCTGCATCATAACTCATAACCCTGAGCGGCATATCTGATTCTTCCGCAGTTTCATTCTCGAATCCTATTGCTGCCAACCTGATCCGGCTATTATTCCAATACTTATAAATATCCCGCTCCTGATCTCTTATTTTACCATTTTCCGTATAGTTACTATATGGACTCCCTTCTGTCAACTCTTCCTGCCGAACATAATCAGCGCCATCAAATAGCAGAACATTAACGATATCCGCAAATACATCGTTGTAGTCTTCAAGCGCTTTCTCTGTAATATCTTTTGTTCCCATTTCTACTAATCACTTTCTATAAATTTATACTACTATACGGATTTTATATCAAAAATAATACGCTGTCAATATAACATCTTTATAAATCTGCGCACCGATTGGAATTACACATTATAACACTTTTGCTTTCATCAATTATTCTGCCCTTGCTCCCCCTTGCTCATTTTAAACCATTTATTCATGCGACTTTTCAGTATTATGCACTAAAAAATACTATAATTTTTGGCGTTTTTTCGATTCAAAACTCTTGTAAGGCGCATAAAAACATTGTAAAATCTTGATTAGTAGTTAAAATACTCATTTTGAGGGAGGTATTATCATGAATAAGACAGAACTCGTTGATGCTATTGCAAAAGAGACCGGTCTTTCTAAGAAAGATTCTGAGAAGGCTGTAAAGGCTTTCACAGAGACAGTTTCTAAGGAGCTTAAGAAAAAGGGCAAAGTTCAGCTTGTTGGATTTGGTACTTTCGAGACAGCTAAGAGAGCTGCCAGAACAGGTAAGAATCCTCAGACAGGCGCAGCTATTAAGATTCCTGCAGCTACCGTTCCTAAGTTCAAGGCCGGCAAAGCTCTTAAGGATGCCGTTAACGGTAAGAAGAAATAATTTATTGAGCAGTTTATAGCGTAGCATTTGGCTGAAGTCAAATGCTACGCTTTTTCAATACCTAGAACAAAGAGTTGCTTTGCAACTCTTTGCGCGCCTTAGATAAAAAATAAAGCTCGCTCCGGATGTTGAATCCGGAGCGAGCTTATATATATATCAGTGGGTTATGTTTTCTAATATTTATCTTACTGAAGGAGTGAGAGAACACCCTGATTTGTCTGATTAGCCTGAGCAAGCATTGACTGACCTGCCTGAGCAAGGATATTGTTGTTGGAATATCTAACCATCTCCTCAGCCATATCTGTATCACGGATCTGTGATTCAGCTGCCTGTGTATTTTCAACGACGTTATCAAGGTTCTTGATTGTATGCTCAAGTCTGTTCTGAACGGCACCGAGGTCAGCTCTCTGGCTTGATACAAGCTCAAGTGCATCCTTAATTACCTGAATGGAATTTCTTGCATTTACGCCGTTTGAACCTGTAACTTTAACCTTTGTTCCGTCAATTGAAAGTCCTGTTGCTGTAAGTGCAACAATGCTGATTTCAATCTGATTGGTGTCTTTAGCTTCTGATCCAACCTGAAGCTTCTTACCTGTGAATGATCCGTCGAGAAGATTTGTGTCATTAAACTGAGTAGATGCACCTGTTCTATGAATCTCATCAACAAGTGCTTTAATCTCTCTCTGGATGTAATCACGGTCTGAAGTCTGAAGAGTGTCATTAGATGCCTTAACTGCAAGTTCGTTCATTCTCTGAAGCATATCATGTACTTCATTGAGCGCACCTTCAGCTGTCTGTACTGCCGAGATACCGTCCTGTGCATTTGCGGAAGCCTGTGTAAGACCTCTTACCTGACGTCTCATCTTCTCTGAAATTGCAAGTCCTGCTGCATCATCTGCTGCTCTGTTGATTCTGTAACCTGATGAGAGTTTCTCACTTGACTTTGCCTGTACATCTGTTGTGATTCCAAGCTGTCTGTTTGAGTTCATCGCTGTGATATTGTGCTGTACTACCATATTATAATCCTCCATGAACGGGGCCGCTTCCCTGCTGCCTTTTTTCATCCTTTAATATTGTGCAGCTTACGCGGACTCCCTTCCATGGCTGCTTGTTTTTTTGTTTTACACTATTATTATCGGCTGTGATTCCGTTTACTTAACCCTTTTTTTAATTTTTTTCAAAAAAACATACAATAATGAATTATTTTTGACTTTTTTCGTTTTTTTCCTAAAGTAAAAGAGATCGCCTGCCGATATATGGCAGCGACCTCTTTGTATCATTCTTATACAAAATTCAATTTTTCTTATCCAAAAACTGCGGCGGGATTTCCTTAAAGTTATTCATTGTCCTATAGTAATTAAATGCCGCAGCGGATGTCTGCTTACTGGTGCTCATCTTGCGACGTGCCGTATCGAAATATTTCTCGGCAAGCCTTTTATTTCGATGCTCCGCAGCTTCGATTGAAGCACTCCTTGCGGTAATCTCTTGAATAAGTGACTGCATACGCCTGATCTGATCGGCGTATTGGTCTTTATTGGCATTAACTTCTTCTTTTACCCTGTCAAAAAGAGACTGAAATCCATCATCAAGAGAACTAAGTTTATCGATAAGTTCACTCTTTTTATCAACGGTATCGTCAAATGCATTTTCATCAACATTATCGGGATCGGAGAGAATCTCTTTTTGTTTCTCATTCTCTGCCTCGATCTCCGACATAATGTCGATTTTCTTAATAAGACTTTCTTCCAGCATATCCATACTTGAAGATAACATCTATTATGCCTCCTTAACGGCGATGTTGTTCGCCTTCATGACTTCTACCCAGTTGTCCCTGATGGCATGCATATGTTTATTGACCTCAGCGACTATCTCTCTGTCTTTGCTAATATTGGCTTCGACAAGTCTTCTTCCTATATAAGAATACATATTTTCAAAGTCCTGTGCAACAGCATACTTCATATCAAGAGTGCTTCTGAGATAATCGATGATGCGCTCCGTCTTCATAATGTTTTCATGCGCCTTTGGCACATCGTTATTCTCAATCGCATAATCCGCGATATTAAGAAACTTTATTGCTCCATCATAGAGCATAAGTGTAAGTTCAGGGCCGCTTGCACCCATAACCTTATTATTTTTGTACTGAGCATAAGCTTTCTGTTGAGTTGTCATTACCGGCATATGTGTTCCCTCGCATTCTGTAAAAAAATATCCGTATAATCATCAGTCATTGTTTTTTATGCCATTACTGTCCTCCACCAAAGAAGCCTGCCAGAGAAGAACTGTTGCTGTTTATCTTTGAAAGAGTCGTCTCCATAGTAGAAAACTTCTTGTAATACTTATCCTGTGCAGCCTCAAGTGCTTTCTGCGCATCCGAGATCTTAGTCGTATAGGCACTGTACTGTGAAGCCATCAACTTATCTTCATAGATAGTAAACATACTTCTGTATTCCGTACCCCTCATAAGATTAAAGAGCTTATCGGAAAGAGTGCTTGATAACTGCATAAAGAAGCTCTGAACCATATCCGGATCCGTTGAGATTGCTGCACTCAGAAGGTCCGGATTTCCGCTGCTTACAGTATCATCTTTGTCACCATCTATGTGAAGCATCTCTCTCTCATTCTCATCTGTCGAAAAATAACTTCCCGTCGCAATACCAAATGTCGCAAGAGTGATATTACTTGTAGTGCCATCCTTCGATGTTACTTCAAAAGCCTTACTCATGATATCTTTAAGAGCATTTCTTACATTGCCGATGTTCTCATCACCGCTGAGGATTCCGTCTTTGATTTTCTTTTCCCACTCCTCAACCTCTTTGTCAGACATCGCCTCTTTCTGATCGTCGGTAAGCATCTTGTACTTCTTTGCTTTATCGGCATTATAAAGAGTAGAAAACTCCTTCATAAGATCGTTGTACTCTTTGAGCATCTTCTTGATGTTATCATAAATACCGCTTGTATCCTGCTTAGTAGAAAGAGTTATTCCCTTGACTTCCTCGTTAACGGTAATCGTAAGTCCGTTGACCTCAAAGGTATTTGAATCGGAAGTATATTTTGTTCCGTTAAGAACTATCTCGGCACTGCTTCCTTTAATGTAATTTGTTCCCGCTGCATTTACGACAAAGCCAAGCTTTAACATTGCATCGCCTTCGGTAACTTCGAATGATGCCGCTTTTCCCATCTCCTTGGATGCCACATAAAATCTTCCGTTACCTTCATCATAGTTAAAATCAAGCTTCGTATGTGTTTTGGAAGAATCTGCGCTTTTAAGCTTACTGAGAACACTCTCAATCGTATCATTTTTTCCGATTGAAACTTCAATATTGTCCTGATCGTCTCCGCCTATTTTAAATTTAAGCGTCTTTGTTTCAGACTCATCACTGTCCTCGGAAAAGATACCAAGTTCTGCCATTGTAGTTGTCTTGGAAGCGTTTTTATCGCCTACCTTAACCTTCTCACCTGTCAGATATGCAGCCTTTGCAAGGCCTATAACATCCAGTGTCTGAGTGGCATTCATTGCAGACTCGCCTGTTACTACAGTTACGGCATTTGCATTTGAAGCCGTTGTTATCTTCTTGGAATAAGCAGACGAAAACTTCATGGAAGTCAAAGTGCCGTTATAAAAATCATTGACCTTTTTATTAAGAGCCTTTAACTTATCCTGTTTCCAGGTAAGCTTCTTCTGCTCTCCCGTATATGTATCAACTTTATCTTTCTTTTTCTGCGTAAGAGCTGTGATGATGCTCTCTGTATCAAGACCTGAGTTCATTCCCGTAATTCTGATAGGCATAATGTTTCTCCTTTCTCAATCCGTGAGACATAATCGGAAATCCTTTTCCTGATAGAGCCGCTTTGTACGGCTTACTTTTCACTCATGCATTTACTGCTGCTTAGAATATTGCCGATTACCTCTTTTCGTCAACAAGTATTCCCGCAATTTCCCAGACTTTGGCGATCATATCAAGAGTCTCATCCGGCGGAAACTCTTTAATAACCTTCTTCGTTTCCTTATCCACCATCTTGATCGTCACTCTGTTGGTCTTCTCATGTATACCAAAAACAGCTTCAGCATTGGACTGAACCTTCTTGGTCATCTCCGAGATTGCCTTCTTGATCTTGGCGTTATCTGCCTGTATCTGCTCCTCTGTCTCAGCTCTCTTATTTTGATTGCTTGCAAAATTCTGAGCAGATGACTCATTCTTGGAGCCTGCGGCATTGTCAGCTGCTTCAACAGTAAGATCCATATTCTGTGCTGCAGCATTCGCTTCATAATCCGCAACTTCACTCTGAGCTTGGCTCTGATTATTAATCTGTGTTTTTACCTGTGGCTGTACCTGCTGAATAAGCGGGCCAAATCCGTTAATTCCATCCATTCCCATAATCCCATACCTCCATGTCAGAATCAGGAATCACCTGTATATATCAACATTTACGTGCGTCTATAACTCATTCCGTTATAAGCTTTTTTTGTAATGATATGAACATAGTATTTCTTACTGATTATATCGGCCGATGTACTTTATTCTTTAGTTATATGGAAAAGAAAATTGTAAATTTTAGAAATTTTTAAGACTTTTATGTCCGTTACGATCATATTTCAAGTATCTTCGGTAGAAGTTTCGTATATGCAAATTTCTCAAACACCTTCTTCTGTCCGTTCTCCGCGATAGCCTTTCTCTCATCTTCATGCTCAAGATAATATGATGTAAGCTCAATCATTTCTTCAGGCGTATGTGCTATCACAAGCTCTTTTCCATTCTCAAAATACTCATCGATTTCTTTCTGATATGTGGTGATAAGAAATCCGCCTGCTGCCAGAACATCAAGCACACGAAGCGGAACTCCCGAGATGATAGACCGTAGCGTAATATTAAGGTTAACTTTGCTACGCCTAAACACCTGCGGCATCCTGGTCAGATAATCCGCAATCCCCAGATTGATGACACCTTCAATATGCTTTGCATCCGGCATTGTATACAAAACCGTATCGAATCGCTCACCCATCTTCTCAAGAATATGCCTTCTTTCGTTGACCGTGACTTTCTTTCGCAGCATATCACGGACAACCCTGTCATAATCAAGATCGTAATTTCCCGTATCTTCAAATCTGATATATTCGCGAAGCCTCTTTATATGCTCGGGTGTTATCGCCTTTTCATCTGTAAAAAGGTCATGACCGTATATCTTTTCCTGAAGAGTTATCACCGTATCTATATATTCTTTAAGATCGGGCGGAAGATACTCCACCTTGTCATAAAAATTATATTCGTTATCATACAGATTTCCCAAGAAACAGACATCATGCAGATATACTATTTTTCCGTCCGTCTCCGCATCAAGTTCCTTACAAAATCCCGACAGTCTTTTTTCATTAACTCCAAGAGGCGAGTATTTAACGGTATCTATTCCCTTGGCCACCATCTCTTCGTAGGTTCCCCTGTCAAAGACATATACTCTGTTCACCGGATTTTTTATGGTATGTGAATCAAGCGTATAATGCGGACAATCAAATACCCACGACACGTATGGCGTATCATACTTCATACATGCTTCGGAAATGCTCGGGTAATAGCAAAAGCTGTAGACTATGTCGTAATATCTTTTGCCCGCTTCTTCCTTGGTCAAAAGAGCTCTGAATCCGGCATCATCTTCATCTGTAAGTTTATAACCATGCAGCTTAAACTTGATGACATCGACTTCGTGCCCAAGCCTTTTCATTGCATCCATGCAGTCTTCGCCGTTAAATTCATCCCAGTAGTAGTAAAGTATTCGCATTCCGTCCCTCGTTGTGTACCATGTATAAAAAGTATTACGCAAAAACTAACGGCTGCCCCATTTCCGGTAGCAGCCGCTGCAATTCACTTCGATCAAAGCAATTTCTTGAGTTCCTCGATTCCGGATACATCTGTTGCTTCTTTATTCTCATTCTGAATCTGGATATATACTTCTTTTCTATAAATCGGGATATCCTTGGGAGCCGCGATTCCAATCTTAATCTGGTCTCCTCTGATATCAAGTACAGTAATCTCTATATTGTTATTAATAACGATAGCTTCGTTCTTTTTTCTTGATAATGCTAACATATCCTTTCCCTCCCTATGGTATGATCATGCTTTAGTTGCTTTGTTGTTCTGCAAAATCTCATAAATAGGGAACTTTACAGGATATTCCTCATTATCGATAATTGTCTGGGTAGCTTTCATCTCTTTTGTATTGATGATGAAGGGTCCCTTAAGGTTTACTGTCATCTGCTTAAGATCATGCGGAACCGTAACCGTTACAAGCACGAGCATATCCTCATCCTGCAGATCTCCGATGTCAGCTACAGCTTCCTTATCTACCATAGGCTGATAATCCGGGCAAACAAAGAGCGGATCCATAACAGGCATTGCAAATCCGGGTTCCTCTACTGACTGCAACCACTTAATAGTATTTGTTCCCTGCTCCTCATCGTGCATAAGTGTGAATCTCTTAAGATCAGGAAAACCGATTATTCCATTTGGAAAAGAAATGATCTTACTATCTTCAATCTCAACCTCTCCAAAGATTCTAGTGTTTAATTTCATGCTGTAACCTCCATAATCCTGATAAAAAATGTTATTTATCACTATTTAATTATATACGCAAAAACGTACAATTACCATACTATATGAAAGAATTAAATGTAATTCATAAGCGATGTCTGGCTGATCTTACCTGTTGCCATAAGGCTTGCCTCATATGTCACCTGCGCAGATGTAAGCTGCGTAACCGCAGTGGCAAGATCGATATCCTCATTCTCAGACTTAAGTGACTCGAATGTCGTTGTCTGTGTCATAAGTCTTGAATTTACAAGGTCAAGTCTCTTGGATCTTGTTCCGTTGTCGGTAACGGCTATGTTCGCAATATCAAGAGCGCCCTGGAGAGATGTAAGCTTGTGCTCAAACTCTTTCTGGATATTTTCTCTCTGGTAGTTATATGCCTTTTTGGCTGCGGAAAGCTCTGCGTCGATTTTTTTCCATTCAGCAGATTCCTTGGCTGCACCGGACAGTTTTTCTTCAAGTGTCTTGATCGTTGAATTTATCTGTTTGAGTGCTCCGAGCACATTTGAAAGATCGTCGATATCTCTTTTTACGCTTGTTGTGAAAACCGCATCAGCTGTGGTATTAACAACAACCGATTGTGCGAATCCCACATCATAAGCGATGTCGTGCGGTGCTGAGCCTTTATTATAAAGTATTTTCTTGCCATTGTCATCGGTATACGTACAGTTGAAGAGGTTCTGCGGTCTTATGTCTCCGCTGTCCCACTCTTTTTTGTCATATACAACATCGATTGCATTGGCGTTGATAAGCTTGGGCAGTGTAGCGAGCTTATCAGACAGTTCTTTATTCAAAAGAACTTCTCCCGTTGCCGCATTCAGATATGCAACCGATCCTTTCGGTGTCGAATCAATGGTCTTATATACCCTGTCAATTTCATCTTCGCTTGTAGTTGTGAAGATCATGTTTGACGAAGGTATTTCCAATATCGTCTCTTTATATGACGAATACACACTTCCGTTTGCGGTAACATTGATAATATTTTTTGTGTTTGTTCCGTCGGGATTTTTTACGACTCTTCCGTCAGTAACGGTATATGTACCGTCGCTGTTAACTACAGCCGTTGCGATCTTTCCGTCATACTCAAGCTTCATGTTGTAAGTCTGACCGATTGCATCAACCAAAGGAAGCTTAAAGCTTACTCTTTTGCCCTCGTCATTTGTATATGTAAGTGTTGTCTTCTGAACCCTCTCAGTCGAAGCGGTACCCGACTCGATATTGAAGCTCTGAAAAGATGTATCGTAAACCCCGTTCTTATCTATACCAAACTGATATTCCGTGCCGCCTTCCGTAGCCTTTATGCTATGAGAACCGTCGGGATTACTTGTAACATTATATATAATTCCTTCACTTGTAATCGTATATGCTTCACCGTCCTCAAGTCCGTTGGGTGACGGAAGCGATACATGATGAGTTGCTCCGAGCGCCGTTGTATATGTAAGATTTATAAGTTCTACGTTTCCGTTTACCGAACTTGTCGCAGGCTGCTTTAAATTCTCTCTCCACTTAAGCGAAGGAGCCGAGAAATCGTTGTCTCCGCTTCTGTAATTCAGGTTGTCGTAAGAAAGTCTTATCTTGCCAACGTTGTATTCTACAATATTGCTTTCCTCTACGGCAGCCTCTGTGCTCTGTCCCAGAAGATTTGTGGACTCAAGCTTGCTCATTCCGGCCACTCTGCTTGAAGATGATACATCTATAGCGTTAAACTCATCATTTATACCTGTGTAATCGGCAGTTGTTGTCTCAGAAAAAGTAAGCGACGTATCTGTTCTGTAGCCTGTAAAGATATATCTTCCGGCATAATCAACATTTCCTGTTGCGTAATACTCTTTTGAAAGAGCCTCCATCTGAGCAACTATCGTATCAAGATCGTCCACCGTAAGATCCTTGTTTGCTCCCTTTGTTGCCTGCTTTACAGTATCTGTCAGTACCGATGTAACCGTAGATAAAGCATCTGCTGTTACATCGAGCCAGCTTTCGGCATCTTTCGCATTCTTCTCATAATATTGTGAGAGCTGAGTCACATTGCTTCGAAGGCGCAATGCTCTTATGGCGATAATGGGATCATCCGAAGGTCTTGTTATCTTCTTTCCCGTTGCCAACATGTTATTGAGCTGATCCTCGGTGAGCTTGTTGTTATTGATATTATAAAGTGAATTATTCTGCATTATCTTATTCGTGATACGCATGGCAAAAAGACCTCCGTATGAAGACCATCCTTAGTCAAAAAATAATGCGCATCCGTGCAGCATCTTGCTATTGTATATTAGTTCACTATGAATATCGGCTGGTACGCCCTGTTTCTTTATATCAATCAAGAAAAAAGCTAAAGCGTGGTTGAACTTGCTTTAGCTTTCTGTTTGTTATCATACTCCGGTCTGGAGTATAAGTCTGTCGTAAATCTCAGTGAGTGTCTGTATCATCTTTGATGAAAGATTGTATGCATTCTGGAACTTAACGAGGTTTGCCGCTTCCTCATCTTCATCTACACCGGAATCTGAACATCTCTGATTATTGATAGTCACTTCGAGCGCGCTATAAGTCTTTTCAAGAGTGCCTGAATTGCTTGAATTCAATGCCACATCGCCGAGTACCTTGGTAAGAAATTCTCCCGATGTCGCTCCTCTGAATATCTTAGCCGTGTTAAACATATCTCTTAATTTCGTGAGGTTTCCAAATTCTGATTCACCCTCAGTAACGTCGGCTCTTGTCGTAAGTCTGCCTGCATCCTTAAGGAGAACACCATTCACCTCAAAATTGCCTCCGCGAAGCATGTAATATCCCTTATTCTCAGATTTTTCCGTAAGCTGATCATATGAA
>Ga0247609_10004710_pt1 | contig 13502 bp, 6 predicted proteins | sample 172DNAGHGlowgp2_FD_193487 | JGI IMG/M metagenome (GOLD analysis project Ga0247609, IMG submission 193487) | Sheep rumen microbial communities from Palmerston North, Manawatu-Wanganui, New Zealand - 1728 DNA GHGlow gp2 | ecosystem: Host-associated > Mammals > Digestive system > Stomach > Rumen ...
GGGATTGTTGCCGCGACGACTCGAACCAGGTACTGGTCGTGCTGTCATCGCCTTGGCGATACTGTCGGGGGTGTTATCTACGACATTGTTTACATCCTTCACTCCATTTCGGTCTGTCACCTGGGCTGCAACTGTCACAGATGCTACTACAAGCAACGCTGCTAATAATTTCCTTAATTGATTCATATTTTGACTTGTTTTAGTAAAAAGATAGTGCAAATTTACACTTTTTTTTTGAAATCCGCGCAAATTAACACAAAAAAAGGCAAAATATTTTCAAGATTCTAAAAAAATGTTTATATTTGCACCGCTTAAAGAGAAAAAGTATATCTACTAATAATAACTGTATGAAAAAAGCAAATCTTTTGAAGAGGACTGTCATGCCTATGGCATTGATGTGCTCTGCCATGCTGTTTACCCCTCCGATGTTGGGTTTACAGACTGCTTACGCAGCCGAACAGCAGCAGGGAACTATCAGTGGTACGGTGGTCGACAGTCAAGGTGAACCAATCATTGGTGCCAGCGTTATTATCGTAGGTGGTCAGGCTGTTCAGGGAACAGTAACCGACTTCGATGGCCGCTTCACGTTGAAAGTAGCTCCTGGTACCCAGTTGAAAATTTCTTATGTCGGCTACAAAGAGCAAATTGTCAAGGCTTCCGACAGCATGTTGGTTACGATGGAAGAAGAGGCAACCATGCTGCAGGGCGTCGAGATTGTGGCTTACGGTGTACAGAAGAAAGTCACCGTCACCGGTGCCCTGTCATCTATCAAGGCCGAAGACCTGACACGTACGCCGGTATCATCGGTCAACAACGTGCTGGCCGGTCAGCTTTCGGGTGTGACCACCGTGCAGTACTCTGGTGAGCCCGGTAGCGATGCCGCCAAGGTTTTCGTCCGTGGCCAAGGAACATGGGCTGACTCATCACCCCTGATTCAGGTGGATGGTGTGGAACGTGACATGTGGGACATCGACCCCAACGAAATCGAGAGCGTCACCGTGCTGAAGGACGCTTCCGCTACTGCCGTATTCGGTGTGCGCGGTGCTAACGGTGTCATTCTGATTACCACCAAGCGCGGTACTGAAGGCAAGGCCAAGATTTCGTTTACCCTGTCGTTCTCGGCCCTGACACCTACCAAGATGGTGGAGCAGGCCAACTCTTACGAGTATGCCACCTTCCACAATGCCATGCGTGCCAATGACGGCAAGGAAGGCCACTTCTCTCAGAGTATCATCGACATGTTCAAAAATGGTACCGACCCCATCCGCTTCCCGAGCATGCAGTGGACGGACTACCTGATGAAGGACGTGACCCTGCAGCAGCAGCATAACGTCAACATCTCCGGTGGTAACAAGACCGTGAAATACTTTATTTCTGCTGGTATGTTTACGCAAGATGGTATCTTCGAGGAGTTCGACCGTCCTTACGACTACGGATATCAGTATAAGCGTTTCAACTATCGTACCAATTTGGATATTGATGTCACCAAGACCACGAAGATCAGCTTCAACATCGCCGGAAAGGTGGACGAGTCGTGCAAGCCCCACACGGGTCAGAGCTCCGACCAGATGATCCGTGAGATGTACTGGGCCTCTCCTTTCAGCAGCGCAGGCTTTGTCGACGGCAAATACATCGTCACCAGCGTCTCCGATGCTGACAACTATGTAGACAAGCTCCTGGTGCCACAAGGCGAGACCGCTGCTGTTCTGCCTTTTGACACCAGTTCGCCAATGGCATACGCCATGAACCAGCCCGGTGCATACCAATATAATAATAACAAGCTGCAGATGGACCTCATCCTCGACCAGAAGCTCGACTTCATCACGAAGGGTCTGTCGCTGAAGCTGAAAGGTTCTTACAACAGCTCCTATCAAGTTCGTAAGGAAATCACCCACAGTGCAGCTACCTATACGCCCGTCTATCAGAAGTATGCGCTGACCGATGCTGAAGGCAATCCCATCCAGACAGGTACGACCACCATTATTAATAAGGATGGTCAGGAAGAAGTTATTCCTGTCTATGCTTGGGGCGAGCGTACTGACCTTCGTCTGAGCGGTGACGATACCGAGCCCGTCTACTCCAACTCATCGCCCAGCAAGGGACGTAACTGGTATGTGGAGGGTTCTCTGAACTACAACCGCTCCTTCGGTGAGCATACCGTCACTGCCCTGGCCCTTTACAACCAGAGTAAGGACTACTATTACGGCGATATGGAATATAACGATATTCCCCGTACATACGTTGGTTTCGTAGGCCGTATCACCTACGACTGGAACAACCGCTACATGGCTGAGTTCAACATCGGTTACAACGGTTCTGAGAACTTCGCTCCCGGCAAGCGCTTCGGTGTATTCCCTGCCGGTTCTGTAGGTTGGGTGATGAGCGACGAGCCGTTCTTCAAGCCCATCAAGAAGGTGGTCAGCTTCCTGAAGCTCCGCGCTTCATGGGGTCTCGTCGGTAACGACAAAATCGGTGGTAAACGCTTTATGTATATGGCTGACCCCTACGTTGTCAACCAGACAGCCACCTTCGACCGCTTCACCTATACCAGCGTCAACGAGCCCGGCTTTGCCTACCTCTTTGGTATTGAGAACGGCACACCGACCAAGGGTGCCTATGAGTCATCCAAAAACAACCCCGAAGTATCATGGGAAAAGGCCTTCAAGCAGGACTACGGTTTCGACATGAACTTCCTGGACGACCGTCTGCGCTTAGTGTTCGACTACTATAAGGAACATCGTACGGACATTCTGGCCCAAGACATGACGGTTCCCGGATTCCTCGGATTCACACCGCCTTACACCAACTTCGGTATCGTGGACAGCCATGGTTGGGAGGTGTCTGTCAACTGGCAGGACAAGATCGGCAAGGACTTCCGCTACAGCGTCAAGTTCAACCTCTCGCACAACCAGAACGAGATTATCGAAGACCGTCAGGCCCCGCAGGAAAACGAGTATATGTATACCGCCGGACGCCGTATCGGTTCTCGTCTGCAGTATAAGTTCTGGAAACTCTATTACGAGGGTGCCGAGGCCGACTACGAAAAAGAGTTCGGCTCTCCCTACCCCACCCAGCTGAAGGAGCTGAAGCCCGGCGACCCCATCTTCGTCGACCTCGACAAGAATGGCATCATCGATGCTAACGACCAGAGCCACGATTACGGTTACACCGACGATCCACAGTATATTGCCGGTCTGAACCTGGCCGCTTACTATAAGAATTTCTCGTTCAGTGCACAGTTCACTGGAGCATGGGATGTCAGCCGTGTGCTTGGCGACGTTTTCCGCCGTCCGTTCCAGAACCGTTCTACTATTCTCAATGGTGGTCTGCTGAAATACCACCTGGAGAATACCTGGACGGTTGAGAATCCAGACCCGAATGCTGAATATCCCCGTGCCACATGGGACAATGGTGACCAGAACTATGCTAATTCTACCCTCTTCGAGAAGGATGCCAAGTATCTGCGCCTGAAGACCATCCAGGTTGCCTACGACTTCCAATTCCCGTTCATGAAGAAGCTGGGTATGACCGGTTTGCAGCTGGCACTCAGTGCTTACAACCTCTTTACGATTACGCCGTATAAGTTTGGCGATCCTGAGGCCCGCGCCAGTACGACGCCGTCTTATCCGCTGCAGCGTACCTATACCGCAAGTATTAAGATCGGATTCTAATATATAAATATAATAAGGTATACAATTATGAAACTACATCATAAAATCATTTCGGGGGTTGTGGCGCTGATGATTGGCAGCATGGCGTTCACGGCTTGCACCGACGAAATCAAGTTCGGTGACGCCTTCATCGAGAAGACTCCTGGTGGAACCGTGTCGCTCGACACAGTGTTCAGCAGTGCTGAATACACGAAGCAATTCCTCGTGGGACTCTACGTGCTGCAGTACTACGGCCTGCCTTTCAAAAATGCAACTGAAGCTCCCTGGAGCGTCAGCTACTGGAATTCGAAGATGGATGCCATGACTGACTGCTACCAGCAGCACTTCAGCGGCGGCGGTGCTTTCGGCAAATACTATGGCGGCCTGCTGACCTCGGCAGACATTGCCAAAACAGACCATCCGCTGATTTCCTACACCCACGACTTTGTCTGGGAGACGATACGCCGTTGCTACCTGCTGATGGAGAATATCGACAATGTGCCCGGACTGACGGATGCAGAGAAGAAGAACATGATAGCCCAGGCCAAGTGTCTGATTGCTGCACGCTACTTCGACCTCTATTCCATCTACGGCGGTCTGCCCATCATCGACCACACCTTCACTGGTCTGGAGGGAACGTATGAAGTACCCCGTGCTTCTGCCGAGAAGACGGCCAACTTCATGGTCGGTTTGCTTGACGAGGCCATCCCCGACCTGCTCTGGGCTTACAATGGTAATACCATTGAAACCGATGCTGCTAACAACGTAGGCCGCTGGACAGCTGCCGGTGCTATGGCGCTGAAGGCCAAGATTCTGCTGTTCAACGCTTCGCCGCTGTACAATGCCGATCAGGGCTACTATGGTGGTACGACACAAGCCGAGAAGGACAGCCTGGTGTGGCACGGTGGTTTCAAGCAGGAGCGCTGGCAGCGTGCGCTGCAGGCCTGCGAGGACTTCATGAACCGTAACGCCCAAGAGGGCAACTGGTACCAGCTGAACCAGGCTACAGGAATCACTCCTGAGGACTACCGTCAGGCTTACCGTATGGGGTATATCTATCAGGGCAGTCGCGAAATCATCCACTGTACCCGCGTAACTGGACAGACCAGTAACAAAGCTTCTTACCAGTGGGCCAACTTCGTAGGTCCTTTCGGCAACAGCAAAGGTCCGTACCGTCACTCTTATAATCCCACTGAGGAATACGTAGAGATGTTCCCCTGGAAGGATGGCCGCCCATTCAACTGGGAGGTGGACTCTATCAACGGCAATATCGGCGGTCAGCACGGTCAGCTGTTCTACAAGTGGACCAAGGGTAAGGTGACCAAGAAGGAAGCCTCGCGTGACCCGCGTCTCTATGAGAACGCCATCGTCTGCAGCCAGACACTCTCGCTGAACTGGACCACCGGCAAACCCGAGGGTGACGTCTACGAGCTCTGGGTCAACGGTGAGCACGAAGGTACCGATGCTGCCATGGTTGACGAGAAGACCGGCGAGGTGAAGGTCATGGAGAAAGACCTGGGCCGCTTTGCCACGGGTTATGGTGTCATCAAATACTACTTAGGACAGGAGTATTACGGCAAATACACCCAATGGGTTTACCTGAGCTACGACGAGATGCTGCTGATGTATGCCGAGTGTCTGGCCCAGTGCGGTCAGCTTGAAAAGGCCATCCAGCAAGTAGACCTGGTTCGTGACCGCGTCGGTCTAAAGGGGCTGAAGTATGGCCAGGCCGCCTATAAGGGTGACAAGAGCAAGCTGCCCGACCTGTCTACCAAGGAAGGTCTCTTGGAGGAGATCCTCCGTGAGCGTGCCTGCGAGCTGGGCATGAGCAATAACCGCTACTACGACATGATCCGCTACAAGCGTACCGACTGGATGACCAAGAAGCTGCATGGACTGATTACCTTCCGTATGATGCTGAACTCCAAGCGCGAGCTGATTCAGAACAACAGTGCCTATATCGGAACAGACAAGGACGCTGGTGTAGAAGAGCCGAGCATGTTCACCTATCTGAAATTCCAAATTCAAAATCCGGCCCGTTATTTGTGGAACTATACGCCTGATGACCCCGAAGTCAAGAAGTGGCTGCTGATGCCTTTCCCACTGTCTGAGATCAACAAGGGTTACGGACTTGTCCAGAATCCGGGATGGTAACCTTTAAAGGTAAAAAAGTAAAAAGGTAAAAAAAACGAAAGTTATGAAGAATAGAAATATATTTCTGCTGTCGCTGCTTGCAGGCCTGAGCCTGCCGGCAGCAGCACAGCAAGACAGCACAGGCATCAGCTTCGTGGACCAGGTCATTGAGGTAGGAGCCAACAAGGACTTCACCCGTGCCCAGTCTACCGCCGCTGTGTCGGTCATTACCAATAAAGATGTCGATAAGCGCTCTGCCAAGAATATCGGTAACTCCATCCTCGGCCAGGGTAACGGACTCATCTCCCTGCAGGGAACGGGAACCTACTTCGAACAGAACCCGACATTCTACGTCCGTGGACTGCAGAGCCTGAGTACCAGCACCCCCCTCGTCTTGGTGGACGGTATCGAGCGCGACATGAGCTTTGTCAGCCCCGAGGAAGTCGACCATGTCAGCATCCTGAAGGACGCTGCAGCCGTGGCCCTCTATGGTTACAAGGGCGCCAACGGTGCCATCCTAATCACCACCAAGCGTGGTCAGTATAACTCGAAGAACATCCGTGTCACCTACGACCACTTGTTCAACTTCCAGGCCAACCGTCCGAAGTTTGTCGATGGTGCTACCTTTGCCAGTGCCGTCAACGAGGCTTTTGCCAACGAGGGAGCCAGTCCCCGTTATACGCAGGACGAGCTGGCAGCATTCCAGAGCGGACAGTATCCTTACCAGTATCCCAACGTCAATTGGGTGGACGAGACCTTCCGCAAGAGCGGCGCTACCAACAAGATCAACGTGGAGTTCAGCGGCGGTGGTGAGAAGTTCCGCTATTTCACCATGCTGAACATCCTCTCTGACAAGGGATTCATCAAGACGCCAGATGCTACCGACGGCTTTTCCACTCAGGACAAGTACGTACGCGGCAACCTGCGCACCAACATCGACATCGACCTCACCCCAACGACCTTGCTGAAGGTCAACATGCTGGGTATGCTCAGCGAGATGTCACGTCCTGGCGGTCCCACCTCTGTCGGCAGCTCATCGTCGACGGCTAAGGCCGACCTCTGGGATATGGCTTACAGCATTCCGTCGCTGGCATTCCCCGTGAAGAACGAGGATGGCATCTGGGGTGGCAGCTCTGTCTACAGCGGTGTCAACAACCCCGTAGCAGAGTCTACCGGTGCTGCCTACTACAAGTTGCACGAGCGCGCCCTGTTTGCTGATATGACGCTGCACCAGGACCTGAAGTACTGGACGCCAGGCCTGAGCCTGACAGCCCGCTTAGGCTATGACACCTTCTCTACCCTGTACGAGGACCACAGTATGACCTACCTTTATGGTAACTATCCTTCAACGGGCATAGTAGGCCAGAAGGGTGACCTCTGGACCTCTGGTACTCCGGGCACCATGAGTAAGAACTCTGGTTCTGTCGACTGGGCCCGCCGACTGACCTTCTCTGTCGGTATGAACTACGACCGCACCTTTGCTGACAAGCACTACGTCTATACCCAGCTGAAGTGGGACTATGAGTACCAAAACACCACGGGTAGCACGGGACGCACCGTCTATCGCCACAACATCTCCTGGCTGGGACACTATGGCTACGACAACCGCTACATCGGTGAGGTAGCACTGGTCTACTCGGGCAGCAACCGCCTGGCTCCCGATACCAAATGGAACCTCTCACCCACGTTCTCTGCTGCCTGGGTGGCTTCCAACGAGTCATTCATGAAGGACATCAAGTGGATTAACTTCCTGAAGCTCCGTGCCAGCTTCGGCATCATCAATGCCGACTATCTGCCGGGCGACAACGTCTGGAACTACTACGAGCTCTCCTATGCTCAGGCTTCTTCGAACACGGGCAGCTATCCCTTCGGATCAGGCTACGACCCCGTCTATGCCAACTCTACGCTTGGCCTGCTGCCTACGGCTAATCCGAAACACGAGAAGGCCAACAAGTTCAATATCGGTATCGATGCCACCCTCTTCGGCGGTCTGAATGTCGAAATCGACTACTACTCGCAGGTTCGCAAGGACATCTGGGTAGCCGGTACGGGTGCCTACACCGCCCTCATCGGTTTCGATGCTCCTTACATCAATGCCGGCAAGGTCAACAGCCACGGTTTCGAGGCATCGCTCGACTATACCAAGACGCTGGGCGACCTGACCTTCAACGTCGGTGGTATGCTGAACCTCAACAAGAACGAAATCAAGGACATGGCTGAGGAGCCGAAGGCCTACCCCAACCTCGTAGAGACCGGCAACCCGCTGAACTCTACCTACGGTCTGGTGGCCATCGGTCTGTTCAAGGACCAGGCTGACATTGACAACAGCCCCAAGCAGAACTTCTCAACCGTCTATCCTGGCGACATCAAGTACAAGGACATCAATGAAGACGGTGTCATCGATGCCAACGATAAAACCAAGATCGGCTACAGCGCCTATGCTCCTGAGTTGTACTACAACTTCCATGCCGGTGTTGAGTACAAGGGTGCCGGTATCGACTTCCTGTTCCAGGGTGTCGGACGCTATACCGCCAACCTCAGTGCCAAGGGTATGTACTGGCCGTTGCTGAACTCTACCTCGCTGTCACAGGAGTATTATGACGGCCGCTGGACGGCTGCCAACCCCGACGTGAATGCGAAATACCCGCGTCTGAGCACGGAGAGCAATGCCAACAACTACCAGACCAGTACCTTCTGGCAGCGCGACCGTTCGTTCCTGAAGCTGCGCAATGTGGAACTGTACTACAAGTTCCCCAGCAGCCTGCTTGAGAAGACCAAGTATATCCAGACCGCCAAACTCTATGTCCGTGGCGTCGACCTGCTTTGCTTCGACCATCTGGATGATACTGATCCCGAGTGCTATGGTGTCACCGCTCCGCTCAACAAGAGTGTTGTCTTAGGTGTACAGTTGTCATTCTAACCCATAAAACAGATAGAAGATTATGAAACTGAAAAAAATATTTTTAAGTGCACTGGCCGTTCTGGCGTTCTCCTCTTGCAGCGAGCAAATGGACTACAAGGAGTTCAGCATCTACGACAAGGCTTATATGCAGAAGAAGTTTGAGCGTGCCGGTGGCTTCCTGTCGACCATCTATGCCGACCTCGACTCCGACTTCGGCAACTACAATGGTGCCTGCCTGGCATCAGCTACCGACGAGGCTGTCTATTCGCACGACGGCAACGCCATCGAAAGTTTCTTCAATGGAGCCTGGAGCCCCACCAATGCCAACAGTTCCATTTGGACGACATGCTATCACGGCATTGCCTATTGCAACTTGTTTCTGGACGAGTTCACGGACTTGAAGTTCGAAGACTATAAGCTCGACAAGAACTTCAAAGCAGAGATGTACCAGTACAATAACTACCAGTGGGAAGCCCGCTGGGCCCGCGCCTACTTCTACTTCCTGCTGGTGCGTCAGTATGGTGGTGTACCCTTGATTACGAAGAATCTGTCCGCTGACGAGGCTAACGTACAGCCCCGTGCTACGGCCGAGGAAATTTTCAAGTTCATCGACGATGAGTGCGTAGCCATCAAGGACACCATCACCAAGGACTATGGCGACCTGGACGATCTGGCGATGACACCTGCCAACAACGGACGTGCCAACAACCTGGCTGTGCTGGCCCTGCGTGCCCGCGCTGCCCTTTATCATGCCAGCCCCCTGTTCAATCCTGACAACAACCAGGAACTGTGGCGCCAGGCTGCCGAAGCCAACAAGGCCGTCATCGACGCTTGTACCGCCCGTGGCATGAAGCTGTCTAACGACTACAAGGGACTCTTCATCGGTAACACCAGCTGGAGTGATGCCGGTGCTGTAGGCGAAATCATCTTCGGACGACGTATGCCGACCGAGAACCGCACCTTCGAGACCTACAACTTCCCCGTAGGCATCTCTGGTGCCGGTGCTGGTGGTGGCGGTGGCAACTGCCCCTCGCAGAACCTCGTGGAGGCATACGAGAACGGCGACAAGCGCTTCGCCGCATCCATTGCCTGCAATGGCGACTCCTGGCCCAATGCCAACACCCAGCCGCTGGAGACCTTCATTGGCGGTGTCAACGGACTGCCCAACACATACGCCACTCCTACGGGCTACTATCTGAAGAAGTACGTCACGGAGTCGGTACAGATTGCCGGTAACGGTGCCAACACCTGTAAGCACGTGTGGGTGACCTTCCGTCTGGCCGAGTTCTACCTTAACTATGCCGAGGCCATGCTCAACCTCTCAGGCAGTGGCTATTCTGCCGCCACAGGATTCGCCATGACTCCCGAGGCTGCTATCAACGTGGTGCGTAAGCGCGCCGGTTTGGCCAACATCGCCAAGGACCTGAGTGTTGCCGAGTTCAAGGCCAAACTCGAGAACGAGCGCTTCGTAGAGCTGGCCTTCGAGGGTCACCGTTTCTTCGACGTACGTCGCTGGAAGGAAGCTGACAAGTACTTCAAGACCATCTATGGTGTGGAAATCATCAAGAATGCTGACGGTACGTTCACTGAGAAAAAGAAAGTGGTACAGAACCGCCAGTGGGAGGATAAGATGTATCTCTTCCCCATTCCGCAGAGCGATATTCTGAAGTCTGGTGGTGCTCTGGATCAGAATCCTGGCTGGTAACAAGATAACAATGTAGGTGGGGCATAGTGTCCTACCTACATTTAAAAAAAGTAAAAAAACAGGCGGATAATTTGCATTTAGGCATTTTTTCCTTACCTTTGCACGCAAACAAACCATAATTATTTTTATTTACTATCAAAAATTAAATGTTTATGAAAAAATTTTATCTCCTTTTCGCTGCGTTGTTCGCATGGACAATGGTAGCAACAGCTGGTATCAAGAACCTGTACAAGCAGGACTTCGAGTCAGCAGCCACTCCTGCCGATGCAGGTTGGAAATCTCCTAACCTCGCAGGTGGTATGTCGTTGCAGTCAACCGAGTACGGCGTATGGTTCCGTTTTAACCTCGGTGCCAACAACAACCGTAATGCCGTTCTGGATTTCAACTACGGAAGAGAGGCTGGTATTTTTGAAGGTCAGGATGTCAAAGAGTACACTGTGAAATTCCAGTGGGGTTTCGTTCGAAATTCTTTGGCTGCTAAGCCTCAGGATACTCAGTTCTCTACAGAAATCGCTCTTTTAAACAACAGTTGGGTTTCTGCAAATAAGAATACTGGCTATAATATTAATAATGGTCAATATTGTACTTTAGACTCGATTTGCCTCTTCTCTATTACTCAGCTGAAGGGCGCTTATTCTGACACTAACCCTTATTGGATAGACAATCAGGACGTCAGCACTCATGCAACAGAATTCGTTGTAAACAGAGACACCACTAACGCTACCATCACACTGGCAGAAGGCATGTGGTACGACATCGAAGTAACTATTAACACCGAGACCAAGCAGACTAAGTGGAAGATTTCTGAGCTTGAAGGTGCTGAGGTTAAGTCTGGTGAGAGCAAGCTAGCTGACAACTGCGATCCTTTCGTCAAGGGTCTGAACGTTCTGATGGGTCGTCAGAACAGCATTGCCGACATTGATGAGGTGAAGGTTCAGGCTATCACCGAGGGTGATTATGCCAACACTCCGACTATCTCTCTCGTAGAGGTTGACCAAAAGAAACGTACTTTCGATATCTATTTCGAGGAAGGCGAGATTCTGCATGTTAAGAAGACCGAGGGTGGTGAGGATACTGCTGTCGAGAGCCCCTACAGATATATCACTGAGACTTCTGGTACGCTGGAGGTTTGGACCGAGTCTGGCTCTGCTACTTCAGAGCATGTGAAGTATGACGTTGTTGCTGAGGTCATCCCTCTGCCCCAAGCAGCTATTGAAATCATTAAGGTTAGCGAAGGCTATGGAAAGTCTCTGAAGATGACCGTTGACAATTCTACTGTTCCAACACAGCCCAACATCACCCTCACATGGGAATACAGCAATGGCGACAAGTCTAGTGGTGAGGTAGCAAGCGGTGCTGTTTATGCCGCTGAAGCACAGGGTACCCTGACAGTTACTACTCATGCCTATGGCTTTGGTGAGACCACTATCACTTATGAAAACAATACTGATTTCGCCATTGATAAGACCATCGACTTCCAGCATACTTCGGAGGCTGACCTGCTTGCTAAGGGCTTTGCAGAGATTGAAGAACTCCGCGCTGACAATATGTCTGGTGAGAACAACTGGACAGCACGTTCACGTATGTGGTTCGGTATCGAGAATGGCGAGTTCAACGAAGATGGAACTGCCAAGTATGACACCCATGTAGTATGGGGTCCCACCACCAATACTGAGGCTGAGGGCATCCGCCGCTTCCTGCTCGTTCCTTCTAAACTGACGAAGGAAGTTGCTACCACCATCTTTGCTCCTGCATACACATGGTACACTGGCGAGGCAGATCCCGCTGTAGCTGACGGTAGCGACGTACCTGCTATTAAGATGAACTTTGGCATTGGTCTGATTAACACTGGTGTGAAGGGCGATGAGCAGACTGCAGGTATTTCTGTAGGTAATGCAAATATCGGTATCGATGGCTTGACCGATAACGACTTCTACATGGTATATCTTGTTGCTGACTATGGTAGCACTGCTGAGCACCCCATCTTCCCCGCAGGAACATCTTATGCTGATGCAAAGGCTCAGTATCTGGCTATGAACCTGGGTACTGCAGTTTCAAATGGTAACCAGCAGATCAATGGTGAAGCTGCCAAGGCTGAAAAGGCTCTCGTTCTGAAAGGAACCGATATCTTCGGTCTCTATCGTATTGACACAGCTCTCACTCGCATTGACATCTTCAAGTCAAAGAATCCTACTGGTATCGAGACGCTGCCTTACAACCAAATCGTTTCTGACCACAACGCTCCTATCTACAACCTGAATGGTGTCCAGGTAACTACTCTGAAGAAGGGTATCTACATCAAGCAGGGCAAAAAGTTCGTGGTTAAGTGAGAATAAAGCCAAGCTTGCTTGAGCTTTATCGAACGGGAACAAACTCATAATAATCCCCACAGTCACATTGGCTGTGGGGATTCTTTTACCTAAGGCACTACGCCAACACCTTCCCTGCTGTCCGTCACTCTGCTCCCTGCTGTCGGCTTGACACTTCCCTGCTGTCGACCGGAGATCAGGGAGCAGAGCGCCGGACAGCCCGTAAGGTGATAGGACGAACACCGTGCGAGGCTTTTGTTCCCTCAATAAGTGCCACTTATTTCTGAATAAGAGCCACTTATTTTCCGAGAAGTGGCACTTATTAATATAGGGGGAGCCAGCTGGTGATGCTGTATTTTTCTTCACCAGTGAGGCGCGGTTGAGTGATGTTGATGTTGTCGGCAGTCTTGTTCTTGATTTGCACGAAGTACACGCGGTATTCCTTGTCGTTATAGATGGGGTTGTCCTTGTTTTTGCGGGCAAAATTACTGCAAAAGTGTGAAAATGCAAAGGGGGAAAGCCCTATTTGTAGAGGGGAAATCCCTATGGGCTCGTTTTTTTTTTGTAATTTTTCGCTCGCTTATTTGTACTTTTCGCTTCGCGAGCTCTCACTTATTCGTACTTTTCGCTTCGCGAGAAGGTACTCTCGCTCAGAAAAACTCAAATAAATTTGGTTTTTCATTCGCTTATTCGTACCTTTGCAGGCGAAATCAAACTACGACAAATGAAAAAGATATTATTTTTACTGACTTTGGTATGCTGTTTGGGCTGTTCGGAGTCAACGACGGACATGGACGAAAGTG
>Ga0247609_10004711_pt1 | contig 13501 bp, 26 predicted proteins | sample 172DNAGHGlowgp2_FD_193487 | JGI IMG/M metagenome (GOLD analysis project Ga0247609, IMG submission 193487) | Sheep rumen microbial communities from Palmerston North, Manawatu-Wanganui, New Zealand - 1728 DNA GHGlow gp2 | ecosystem: Host-associated > Mammals > Digestive system > Stomach > Rumen ...
TATAAATTCATTCCAATATTCTAATAACTCCTTATTTTGTTCAGCAAAATCTAACACAATATTATTTTTTGTAACACATCCGTCAGTAGCTAATAACCCTAAGAAATAGTCAAAGTCTTCAGTTCCCTCTTTTGATTTTATATCTTCGAGTTGAACAAACCTTCTTGCTACTCCTCTAGTTCTTATTTCTATATTATTTCTTAACAATACTCTTCTAATTGAGGTATTATAAGTTCCTAATAATTTTGCTATTTCGTTTGTATTTTTATTTTCTTCTACATATAATCTTATTATTTCTTTTTCTTTATCTTCTGAAAATTTGTGCACTTGTTTGTGACAAGCTTTGGAACGTTTTTGTATTCCTTTTTCATCTAGTATTCTTCCTACAGTTGTTTTAGGAATTCCTGTAGCTTTACTAACTTCTTCGATAGTAAACCCTTCAGAATACTTATTACAAACTTCAATTTTTTGATTTTCTGAATATTTTCCCATAAAAAATATATTTATTATGAGTAATAATATTCATAATCATCAGAAATCAAAATAACATTTATAAAAACTTATAGACTAATTTTTTAACTATCGTAATCTTCGCTAATCCAACAGTTGCCTTTTTCAGCAACAAAACAAGCCCGAGTTTCAGCATCCTTAGGAATCTGTTGACAATTAACAGCGGAATCTCCTCCTCCAGAACTTAGTCTTGCAGTATCAGTACCTAACTGATGGTAATCCGCATGAATTCTTTTAGTTTTACTATTGATTGCTTTTAACCAATTCTCTCCAAAAGCACTACAAACTTTAGCTGCTTCTTTATATTTAATATAAGAAGCTGCAAATTCTGGACATACACTCTTTTGTGACTTGATGGTTTTAGCATCAGTAGACTTCTTTCTTTTCTTAGTTTTCTTATCAAAACTGTCTAAGTGAAATCCTATTAATTCTAGAAAGGGAATAACTTGTTTTGGACTGGACCAATTAATAGTACAATAGGGTTCAGTATTATATCCATTCCATAAATCTCCTTGTAAATCTTGTTGTATCCACGGGAAAGGAGTAAGTATTCGTTCACAATATAGAAGACCAACTTCTTTAATACCAGAATCTCTAGTATAATACTGTTTTTCCTTTAATTTTGGATTAGTTTCTTTTATTTGATTTTTAGAAATTTTACCAAAGTTAAATCCATATTTTTTAATTTTTTCTTCATCATGAATCCATTGAGAATCAATAATATTTTCAGCTTCAATTGTCTTAGAGATAATATTCCCTTTATGTGAATTAAAATAATTTATTACAAAATCATTTAATTCTTTTATTGCTTCTTCTCGTTTTGCAGAGTCTTTAGCCATTTTAGCTTTCCACTTGTTTTCATCTAGTTTGACTCCACAAAATTCCATATAAGCTAAACACTTTACAAATTCATTTTCTAATTGAACTGCTTTTTGTAAATTCTCTCTAACTATGTCTACTTTCTGAGATTCTTTTATATCCTCTAAATGAGCTACATCAGTACCTGCATATTGAATTACTTCGGGAGTTAGTCCAACTTTTGTAATTTGTCCTCTAATTGATTTATCTAATTCTAGATTTAAACGATTTTTAGATACAGCTTGTAGAGCTGCACTAAATTTATAAATAGTATTTCCTTTATCGGATATTGAAACTAAATAAGGCCATTTATACCCATTATCTTCGTATTCCCAGGATTCAATTCCTTTACGGAAATCTCCCCAACCTAGCCAGATTACTTGTTCAGCTAGCATTGTATCATATATATTTTTAGGCCAAATATCATATTTATAAAGCCATTTTAAATCAAATTTGGCATTATGAATTAGAAATAGTCTATCTGATTCAAATAATTCTTTAAACAATCCTATTGGATAGGAAGAGTGATCGAAGACAAATTGTTTTTCTCTATTACCTAATTGATATGTTAATAACTCTTTTGTATGGGGATCTAATCCAGAAGTTTCAGTATCAAATTCAATTATGCTAAGACTTTCTAAATACTTTTTTGCTTTATCAAAAGATAGTTCTTCATACAGATCAGTTTTGAACAGACTCCGTTGATTGCTTATCAGATAAATCATTTTTCAACATATTGATATCCCTAATAATAGTTATCTTAGGAGGCCATATTTCCCCTACTTTACCTTTATTACATCCAAATCCAATATATTTAATGTCTGTAAAATAAGCAAATATATAAGAAGCTACTAAAGTAGTACAATTAGGAAGTTCATAATCTCCTATATATAATTGAACATGACTACCAGGCCAATAGTATCCTCTAATTGCAAACATATAATTATAGTGATATTTCTTTAAAATATCAACGTGTTTACAATTTCTATCTGCTCCTCCAGGAGTACTAATATGTAATTCGTCTCCTTCCAACCATATAGGTATTCTTTTTTCTAAAAATTCTTGTTCAGTCATTATTTAAATTTTTTATAAATTCATTGAATTGTTTAGCTCCTAAATCATAATCATAATCGAAATGATATTCATCTATAAAGTCGTCTATAAAATAACTATTTTCTAACCAATCCAAAAAGTCACGAGCTGTAGGTAGTATCTCATTAGCTTCGCAATCTTCTAAATACTCTTTTACATACTCTTTAGAAATAGCAATACCATTAGAGATAGTTTGATTAAAGTGTAGTTTATTCATTTAATTATTTTCTTCTCTTATTTCTGTAATTGTCCCAATATCATCTATTCTATAATCATCGATTATAAAATTTCCATCTTCTTCAATCCAAGCTATTTTATCTTCTTCTGATAAATTTTTATATCCTCTATAATCTTCATCATTAAGTTCTAATTCCCAATGTCCGTACCTTAAATGTCCCGTAACATAATCTACATCAGCTATAATTTTCATTAAGTCTTTTATTTAGAAAATTTATAAACCATTCTTCTTTAGGCCATGCTACTTTTCCTTTCCATACATGGCCCCAAGAATCTATATATCTAATTTGGACTTTTATATTATTGCTTGAGAAAGTATTTCTATATTTAGAAAATAATTCTTCAGCAGTTAATCCTTTATCTAAATATTTATCTAAGCCTATAAAATATGTATTAAATAAATCATTTAAAGTACATTTAGCTTTTGCTATCTTCTTTCCATCTGGAAATAAAATTCCTATTTGCCAGATTGGAGTAACCTTAGTAGGTTTTGTTATAGTTCTGCTGGTAATCCCTTTAGCTTTTGCCATTCCAACATAAAGTCACCATAAGTTGTATCCCAATATTCTGTTCCTAATGCTTCTTGATAAAGATAATAACCTTTTTCCATATTTGGAAATTTCATATGTTGATGAATATAATCTTTTATTTCATCATTTAGTTCATCTATAGTAGCACAATGAACAAAATCTTTAGGATTTAATTCCATATCTTCTTCAGTTCTAAGTAACCAATTATTTTCAATTCTAAATTTCATTTAATTGATCTTTAATTACATAAATACTAACTATAGGTTCATCTGATTTATATATTTTTTCATCTGGAAATTTTCTTACTAGTGCTTCTAAATTCTCAGAAATACTATCAATTAAATATCCGCAATCATTTTTAGCTATAGTAAAATAAATCATTTTTGATTATGTAAATACTCGTACATAAAATTAGAAAAAATCTGAGCTTGTTGTTCATCATACTCTTTTCCAGAATAAAATTGGAATACATGATATAGTTCATGTAAGAATGTTCTTTCTTTGGATTCTTCGGATTGAACATACTCTACTCCATCTATCTCTACTATGTCTGCAATTTTTATAGTATCGGCAGCATCTATATATTCTCCATATATTGTCTGTCCGTCTTTATAATCAATTTTATTTTTGTTACAACTAAAATTGTTTTTCCTCCTGCTGTTTTAAAAGATCTTGGAATCATAATAATGTTTTTAATATATTACCACAACGTTTATTTAATTTTTTAACAGCGGCTTTTCTAATTTGCCGTACTCTTTCATCTCCTAATCCTAGTTCTTTAGCAATATCTTTAATGGATTTTTCATATTTACCTTCTAATCCATAATATTCAGTAATTACTTTATACTCTCTACTATTAAGAATTTTTAAAGCACTGCTAATTGTTTCTTTTGTAAAAGTGTCTGTAAAAGGAATAATAGTATCCGCTAAGGTGTCTTCTACAGTAGTTTTTCCATCATCAGTAATAGGAGTATCAATAGATTGACAATAGGACTTATCTAATATAGTGGAATCGTATTGTTTCTGAGTTAAATTCGTCAATTGAATTAATTCTTCATCCGTTGGTTCCCTTTGATTAGCACTTAAAAAGTCTTCATACGCTTTCTTAACTTTAGTTATTTTACTTATATAAGTAATAGGATAACGAATAGTCCTTCCTGTATTATAAATAGCTTTGATTATCTCCCTTCTAATATACCATACAGCAAAGCTTATGAAGTGATAACCTCTATCAGGATCGTAATTTTCAATAGCTTGTATTCAACATATCTATATATTTCTATATAGGTCGGGTCATATCTTTTTTAATAATTTATAATTAATTAAAAATTGCTATTTCGGCATTTAAAGGACTTCATTTCTTAAAATCCTGCTACGTATCAATAGTAGCCCTACTCCCCTGCTCATCACTTAGGGGATGACCTCCACACACAACTTTTTCTGCATTTATAAATTCTACTTTCCCTTTATAATTTGTTTTATATATCATCTTAAAATCTTTTAATTTTTTTAATAAAATATTTTTAAATTGACTATAACTATAGTATTGAAATATATTACTTGAATCTTGTGAAATTTTGTGATGAAAAGATTTAATATCCAAATTGGATTTTATCCATAATTTAACAGTATTTTCAAGTTCTTCTTCAGAATATTTATGGTATTTTTTTCTATATTCAAACGAAGGTTCAGGAATAATTACGTTTTTAAAAGAATTTCCTAATATAGCTCTTTGAAAAGCAGAAAACCCTATTATAGACGCATAATCTTTATATATTTCTTTTATAGGAATAGCTTCTATATAATATTTTTTTCTTATTTCTAATACTAGTTCGTTAGTTAATTTAGATTTTGAAGCATTTTCTCCAACTAAATTATTATTATGATGTTTGTAATATTCAGTAAGTTCAGGAGTATTATATTCCTATCCAACTTCAGTATAAACTTCATAATTCCAAATTTTTCCAAAACCACTTTCTGATATTCTATCTTCATATAATTTATATAAAGATTTTCTAGTGTACTTTTTAGAAGCTCTGAGTTTTCTTATTTCTAATACTTCTTCGTTAGTCATTAGAGCTTTACTACTATTTTCTCCTTTATTAAATTCATAATTTTCAACTCCTCCTCCAGGAGTAGAATTATATCCATTATGGTATGAATCATAATAAGCTATCCAATAAATTTCTCTCTTATTAGCCTCTTCTTGTGTTTCTATACTATCTTCAAGTATTTCAAAATCTTCCTTACTAGTATTATATTTTCTCATAGCTCTATAAACTTTGCAGTTATTATGACGAGCTTCTTTAAGATGATCTGATTTTCTATTATTCAAGTTCTTTGTCTATCCGATATAAACTTTACCACTTGGAAAGTTAATTTTATATATTAAATGCATTATTAAAAAGTTTTGGCTCGGTATTGCCATGCAAAATTTGTTATTCTGTTTAGGTTTCACCGATGCAGTTAAAAATTAAAATATCTATTAAATAATAATTAAAATTATTAATAGCTAGGATTAATCCAAAATTATTTTAATTTTAACCACAAAATCTGATCAGATTTTTAAGCAATTAAGGCCAATATTACTTAGCCCAAGATTTCCACTATTTATTAAATCTATTAAAGAAACTCCTTGTCCTACATATTTCTTGGCGCAAGTTACTACAAAGCGTAGATTAGATAAAATTAATTTATCTCTCGCGATACCATCTCCACTTTTAGCTTTTCTAGCTAATTCAATTTGTTCCTCACTATTATATATAGGATATTTAGATATATCTTTAAAGTAATTTTGAATAAGGGGGTTATTTTCAGTGAGAATAGTCTTCTCAGTGGTTATTTCTTTCACTTAAATTTGATTGGTCTTTTTTAAATAATTATATAATTGAAACTTTGTAAGTCCCTCCTTATATAAACATTCTTGTTGGGATTTATATTGTCTTCCTTCATAAGTACAAGGTTTAGCTTTTTTACCTCTACCACTTACTTTGTAATTTTCAGAAGTAAACCTTGCTATATTGTGTTCTTCTCTTTTCTCTATAACAGATTTAATCTCTTTTAAAGATTCCTTTAATTTTGGATTTTTATAGTGTCCATAAATAGTTCGGATTTCTTCTCCATTAGATTTTATAAAATCAATAAGAAATTTCCAATCACGTCTTTTAATCTTTTCAAATTTCCCACAATATATACCTAATCCTTTGTCCCCATTTTTATCCCAATCAAGTAAGTTTATAAGATTATCTTTAATTACAGAATCTACTGTAATATCATCATCTGATTCATAAAATAGGCGAGCATAGGAATGGATTATTCTACGCTCGTCTATTTCTCTTAACATATTAGTATTTATGACTAATTGAATCATATTCTCTCATCATAAATAATATCTTCTGGTTTTGGTCCTCCAGAAATATAGGCTTGAAGATCTTCTAAAGACATTTCTTCAGATTCAAAATTACAGTCCTGTTTCCAATCCTCATATGCTTGATCATACGCTTCTTCTTCCTCTTCCATAGTTTCGTATTCTTCGTCTTCCAAATGAAGTAAATAAGAATAATCATTCCACAAATCATCAATTACTTCATCATAAGGAAAATCTGGACTATTCAGAGGATCGTCTTCAGAAAATGCACAATAATATTGTTCTGTACCACAAAAAGGGGCTGAAGCTGTTACTAACCAGGATTTAATCATAGTGTTCTTTTATTTTAGTTTTTATAAATTCAATTAATTCATTACTTACTTGATATTCTACAAGCCCATTATCAGTATTTACGAAAGCAAAACAATCTATGTAATCGTCCTCGTATTTATGGAGCATATTTTCTCTTATAAACTGATCTATGCCATTTTCAAGTTCTTCTCCCGTAGGATTATAGTCATCTAAATAATCCCATAAATCATCTTCATAAGTCCATTCCCAAAGTTTATCATAAAATGCTTGTTCAGTAAGATTTAAAAATGGACTACATTGTTTATTTGCAAAAAGTACTAAATTATATTCAATCATTTGGCATATCCTCCTCAATTCTTATACTTGAAACTGAAGGCTGTAAAGGTATATTATCATCTGACATATAAAAATATTTTACTGTAGCATAATGATTTAAACATTCCGATTCAAAGTTCTCTACATACCAATCCTTTTGAGTTCTGTCACCATGAGGTTTAGCTTTAAAAGGTTTCCCTTCTTTAGTAGAAAGTAAGAAGACCATATCTTCATTACCTCTTAATCCTAATTCATATCCAGTGATTAAGAACTCTTCTGAACGATATACTTTTATTTTTACCATATCATTTGTTCGACCATTAGGTCTATATACCTTTTCAGGATCTCTAACTACTAGGCCTTCCCATCCTTCTTCTACATAATCATTATGTAAAGAAAGCATTTTATCATATCCAGAAACTAAAATTTGAGGTACAAATTGAATACGTAATTCATCTTGTTTAAACTCTCTTTCTGGATCAAATGAAATAAATTGTGTTTTATTCAATTCATCTTTTAGATCTTGCATATAAGCCCACCGTTCGTCGAAGGTAGAGTTCATATCTACAATATCATACCAATAGAATTGTAAAATCTCATAATCTACAGCAGTTTTTTGTGTTCTTGCTATAGAATTTAATTGCTGTAAAGTAAACCCGTGATGGTAACATTCCCCATCCATTATAAGTCCTGGATTATCCTTAAATAGTTGAACCAAAGCAGGGTGAGAAAGAATTTCATACATAGCAGCGTCATAGTTCATAGCACCACGAGATGCAGTATGTAATTCCCCATCTTCTCCCATATAAATTAAAGCTCTTAATCCATCAATTTTTCTAGAAGCATACCATTCTTTTTCAAATATTTTTTTATTAGTTACCTTGTCTACTTGTTTAGCAAGCATGGGTTTTGGAACTCCATTCTGTCCAGTAACTACTTCTCCTAGAATCTTATTTAATTCTTCTTGGGTATATTCTCCAGGGTCCTTTTCTATTTCTTTATAGCCTTTGTCTAACTTCTCTTTAACTAAATGCTTAGCTTCTAGCATAACTTGATCCCAAAGAGATCTTGTAGCTTTTCCTCTTAAAACTGTTTTATCTGGTTGAGAAGTTCTTTTTCCTCCCAGCTGTCCAGAAATTCTATGAATTACAAAATATCTGGTTTGAGGATCTTTTGGATTAATCAATTCATAGCTAACAATAGCAATTCTAATTTTACCTTTAGTATCTCTACTAATTAAGTTCCAAGTTTTTTCATTTGGAATTATATCTTGCGGAGAAAACAAATTAGGCATTTTTAAAGTAAATTTTTGTATCAGTTAGAAGAAAATTCCAAACATCTTCTAGAGTTTCTAAAGTATATTTGACTTCTTCTTCTTCATTAAACATATCTTTTTCTTGTTTGATAATAATAGTTTTTGGATCAATAGGCTCAAACATAAAGTAGTAAACTACGTCTATTCCATCTTCAGTGAGGAAAGAGTTTAAAAATGTAGCCAACATTTTATCTACGGCCATGTACCAATCACTTTCAAAGAGATTGGAAGTACTACCAGTAATAGCTTTACCCATTCTATCAACTCTTTCTTCAAAAAGTTGATAAGCATTTAAATATTTAATAAATTCATCTTTAGTTATCATAATTTTCCTGTTGAATTAAATCCACCTTCTCCTCGATCTGTTTGACTTAATGTGTCAACTTCTTCCCAATCAAATTGGATAGCTTTCTTTAAAAGTATTTGTGCTATACGTTCACCATCTTCAATATATCTATCTTCATTAGAGGTATTTAAAATAACTACTCCTACTTCTCCTCTGTAATCAGAATCTACAGTACCAGGAGTATTAATTACAGTTAAACCCTCCTTCAATGCTAAACCACTTCTTGGTCGAATTTGTAATTCATATCCTTCTGGAATTGCAACATACAAACCTGTAGGAATCAAAGCTCTTGAATGAGGAGTAAGCTTTACCATAATTCTATCATGTGCTTCTCCTGCTGTAATTACTTCGGCCCCTCCATATACTTTTATAGGATACTCTTGTATTCTAGAAAAATCTGCTCTAATATCTGCACCTGCTGCACCAGATGTTTCAAATTTTGGTAATTTTTTATTTCCTTTATTTACTACAAGTACTTTCATTGATGATAACCAATTTATTAATTGATGAATAGCATTATCTGTTTCTGAATAAAAAATCTTCAATATTGAATCATTATCATCTTTAACCACAACAAAAGGGTTTTTCCTAGCACCCCAATGGGATTTGACTTTATAAGCTTCTTTTCTTCCCTTTAAAGAGTTGTAATTAATATATTCCACAAAAATAGGGAATCGTGAATCTATTAGATTCAATAATTCCCTATCTTTATTATCATCGTAAACTATTATTGCCTTCATTCTGTAATTTCAAAAGTGTTTGTGTCAATAATGAAAGCTTTTCTACAATCTAAACAAGCCCATTTATCATTAATAAATGGTGCTTTAAGTTGAGTATGTCCGAATACTTGATATATACCTTCTTCTCCTTTTGGAATAATTGTAGTTTTGGAAGAACGTTGTATATCCATATGCTCTCTTAAATCAGCCCATTCGCAAGAACCATAAGAAGAATATCCACCTCTATGAAAAGAAATATTATTTATAGCATTAATGTAATAACTATTAAAGTCTTCCAATGCAGTATCTTTTAAAACTCTTGCAGTTTCAAAGACTACACTATCTTTTTCAAGCACGAGCATATCTCCTTCATCATATTCCATATACGAATAAAGGAAATCTTCAGCCCAACCTTCGGATATTCCAGCATGACTAAATATCACATCATCTTGAATCCAAACCAAGTTAAAATATTTTAAATTTTCTAAAAAGAATTTATGATATTTTTCGTAGTTCCTACGGTCAGTTCTACTTGCAGCTTGAAATGTGGACCATATGTAAGAATCAGTATGATTTCCAGTTAATAAGATATACTTATCAGGTTCATTTTTCTTTAACTGTAAAATATTGTAGAGCATTATTAAAGCATTTTCACTATCATAAAAATCCTTGATTTCCATAGAAGAAATATTTTCCTCATATTCGTTTGGATAAGGATCGAGATAATCTCCTAGAAAAATAACTTTATCTACTTTAGATAAGTTATCATCAATAGCTTTTCTCCAAAAATTACGACAGTGAACATCAGGTATTACTAAATATTTCATATCATTTCAGTTCTTTTCTTAAAATCTTTGATAAGGTCAATTAAATCCTTTTCATCACTAATACTCCAATTATCTGTTTTAATATTTAAGAAGTTTTCTACTCCATTATTTCTTGTAGAAATAGTTATTTCTTGTCCATCTCCATCCTGATCTTCAGTACAATCAGGATTCTGGTAATAAGTAAAAGTAGCTTCCGTAAGCACTATTTGATCATCTTTAGGAAAGCCTTTAGTTATTATTCCAGCCATATTCCAGCCATATTTTTAATATCGTTATACTAATTATAAGAATTAAACATACTAAAGGTGGAACCCATAAAGGAGAAAATACTATCCACCAAGACCAAGTTACTAAATTAAATATTTTAGCAAAGAAGAAAGCTAAAAATATTGTAACAAAAATAGGAGAAATACATCCAATCTTAATTTCTTTCATTTTTCCCAAAATTTATAAGTTAAATCTAACCATCTAGTTTGATTATCTAAATGTTCTATTTTATAAAACTTTTGATTAGTTGAAGGACAATTTAATCCCCCAAATTCTTCTATATATGGTCCTGATTTAACATAATCAATATAATTATAGTCCTTTTTAAGCAAATCCTGTTCCTCTATATTTCCTCCAGTATACCACCCTACTTTTAAAGGTGGATTCACATTTTTTACATACTCTGCCAAAGGATTTATGTCTTTTAAATTTCCTCCCATGAATCCTATACAAGTAATTCCTTTATTAGAATATATAAGCTTATGTAATTCTTTAAAAGTTAATTCAATACCTATATCTTCCCAAAGTTCTGGACTGTGGCATCCAGAACAATGGAAAGGGCAATTTGATATATTGATCAATAAAGAAATTTCATCTGGAAATTCAGAAAATCCGATTTGAGTATCAGTATATTTCATCGTCTATAAATTTTCTCATAGCGTTTTTAATTTGATCTCTATCAAAGGTGAGTCCTAAAAAACAACTACTCATACCTATTATAAATTGCTCAATAGTAGGGTCTTCTTCTGGTATTTCCCAAGATATTTTTTGATCGTTATTTTTAATTGTTATTTTCGTATACATATAAATTACAATGACAAATATTATTTTCTCTATATTCTTTGCAAGGACATATTCTATCTTCTAAAGTTTCTCCAGGGTTATCACAAGGACATTCACCATCACATTTATTAATCCTTTTTATAATAGCTTTAACTACCTTTTCATTAGGATTAAGTTTCCAACCTTTCTTAACTAATATTCTCATTACTCTATGCCTTTACTATATACTCTAGTTTTCTGTTCTATCTGTCTACCTTTGGACCAATTCTTAATTTTAGTTAGGTATCCGATTACACGATCATAAAGAGTAATATGTTCAGTTTCTCCACATTTTGGACAAACACTAAAAGGTTGTTTAGCAATATATCCACATTTATCACATTCACAATTAGGAACATTATAAGTAAAATACTGACATCCATTTTTAGCTGCAAATTCCAACATCTTCTTATTTTGTTCTAAAGATAAATGTTCAGAGAGGTTTATATGACAGGCACTGCCACCGTCGAGATAGTCTCCAATGTAATTTGAGCCATGAAGAATCATTTTTTCTAATGGGGATACATTTGGATCATTAGGTTTAAATACATATGAAGCATAGAGATTGGTATCTTCGGGAACCTCATAATTATCCTGCTTATCCCAATTATAATTTTTATTAGCCAAGCTTTCAGCCAATTCTGTTACGCTCCTTCAGAAGATAAAATATTATTATTTATTTCTTCTATTGGTGAAGGATGATCAAGTAAATAAAAATAATCCCTATTAGGCCCAAACTCTCCACAAATTTCTTTTTCAGCTTTTAATCTAGCCATCAAAGCTTCTGCTTGAGTATTAAATGTACCTAATTGTTTACCTTTATAATTGTGCATTATTCTAGCAACCCATTTTCCAGATTGCTTATTCAAAGTTACTCCAGTAAAAGAGTTCTTTTTTCTAATGTTTTGCATATTTTCTTTAATATGGCATTTCCTAAGATTAGATAAGCGATTATCTAAAGAATTTCCATTTATATGATCCACTACAATTTTTCCATCCCATTCTTCTAAATCAATTATTCCAAGTAAATATCTATTTAATTTAATCTTTTTACCTTCAGAATAATTAATTGTAGCATACGGTTTAGTCCCATGCATTTTTATATAAATTTTATATTTCTTTAAATCTTCTAGTTTATCTAAATCTACTAAAGTACTTCCTACTTTTTTACCATTTTTATCATAAGTGATTATTTCAGCATAACTATCATGTAAAATATATTCATTTTTATCATATATTGTTCTTTCTGATATTTCTCCATGCCTAGTTATTTGAATGTAATGTTTTCTACAATATGGATTTCCTTCGTAAGAAGCCATTTTTAAATCTCCACATATACAACATTTTTCTAATTCTTTTTTATGTTTTCTGGGAGATTTATCGGTTATCTTGCCATATTTTTCTAATTGATTATAATGTTTTTCACAAACAATATATTCATTAAATCTTCTCATTCTAGATTCATCTCTTCCAACTCCACATACACAACAATGAGCATTTTCTGGAAGTTTTTTTCTAGGACTATTGTCTTTTTTTAATCCAGTTAAATTTAATATATTTTCCATAGAATTTAATTTTTAATTCTATTCAAATATACAAACATTCTCCTGGTGATCGAAAATTTTTTTGCACAAATTTTACTTGACGGAGTTTATACTTCGATAAACTCTCTCTATGTTACCATAGAGTTCAGACTATTACATAATTAAAGTTTAAATAACTTTAATTTCTCTTTATTTAGTCGTTCACGCTGCACAAAACGTACAAATGTTTTTGCTTGCGCCTCGTTGTCCTTAATATTCAAGGAGTTTCGAGTCAATTAAAAGAGATTTAATGTGCCCACTGAGTCTAGGCACCATCTCTGTATTAAAAGTTATTTTATGGCCATTAAACTTTCCGTTAGCTTTTTGATTACAATCTTTAATAGTACTAAATATCAATCTACAGAATTTTTCATATTCAGGATTATTACTGCATTTAATTC
>Ga0247609_10004712_pt1 | contig 13500 bp, 8 predicted proteins | sample 172DNAGHGlowgp2_FD_193487 | JGI IMG/M metagenome (GOLD analysis project Ga0247609, IMG submission 193487) | Sheep rumen microbial communities from Palmerston North, Manawatu-Wanganui, New Zealand - 1728 DNA GHGlow gp2 | ecosystem: Host-associated > Mammals > Digestive system > Stomach > Rumen ...
ACCTTGCGTCCAGCCCTTCAGATTATCAAGTGCCAGCCTGGTATCACTTGTGTTAGTGGTGGTTTGCTGCTCATTTCCAAGCAGAAGCAGTATGGTGAGGATGGCGTGCTCGTAGTAGCCGATGTTGCCGTTACCCCAATGCCTGATGCTAATCAGTTGGCACAGATTGCAGTCTGCACAGCTCAGATGGCAAAGGCTGTTGCTGGTTTCGATGATCCTCGCGTAGCTATGCTGAGTTTCTCTACCAAGGGTAGTGCAAAGCATGAGGTTTGCGACAAGGTAATCGAGGCCACGAAGTTGGCTAAGGAGATGGCTCCTGATCTGAAGATCGATGGCGAGTTGCAAGCTGATGCCGCTTTGGTTCCAAGCGTTGGTGCCAAGAAGGCTCCTGGTTCTGACATTGCTGGTAAGGCTAACGTATTGGTATTCCCCAACCTTGAGGTAGGTAACATTGGTTATAAGATGGTTCAGCGTTTAGGTGATGCTATCGCTATTGGTCCCGTGCTCCAGGGTATTGCTCGTCCTGTAAACGACCTTTCTCGTGGTTGTTCTATCGATGACATCTATTATATGATTGCCATCACCTCTTGTCAGGCTATGGATGCTAAGAAGTAATACATTAAACATTAAAGATTAAACATTAATATGAAGATATTAGTTTTAAACTGTGGTTCGTCATCAATTAAGTACGCTCTGTATAACATGGACGATAAGAGCGTGATGACCAGTGGCGGTGCTGAGCGTGTAGGTCTCGATGGCGCTTTCGTAAAGGTAAAGCTTGCCAATGGCGAGAAAAAGCAGATTATGCACGACATTCCTGAACATACTGAGGGTGTAAAATTCATCTTCTCTCTGCTCACCGATCCAGAGATTGGTGTGATTAAGAGTCTTGATGAGATTGATGCAGTAGGTCATCGTATGGTGCATGGTGGTGAGAAGTTCAATAAGAGTGTGATTCTTACCGACGAGGTCCTGAAGGCTTTCGAGGAGTGCTCTGATCTGGCTCCCCTGCACAACCCTGCTAACTTGAAGGGTGTCAATGCTGTAAAGGAACTCATGCCAGGTCTTCCTCAGGTAGGTGTGTTTGATACAGCTTTCCATCAGACCATGCCTCCTAAGGCTTATATGTACGCTATTCCTTACGAGCTCTATGAGAAGTATGGCATCCGTCGTTATGGTTTCCACGGTACCTCTCACCGTTATGTTTCAGCTCGTGCTTGCGAGTTCCTGGGCATACCTGCTGAGGGCACTAAGATGGTAACTTGTCACGTTGGTAATGGTGGTTCTATTGCTGCTGTTCTTGATGGTAAGTGTATCGATACTTCTATGGGTCTTACCCCTCTGGAGGGTCTCGTAATGGGTACCCGTTCTGGTGATATCGACGGTGGTGCTGTAACCTTCATCGAGAAGAAGTTGGGTCTCGACGCCGATGGCATGAGCAACCTGCTCAACAAGAAGAGTGGTGTTGCTGGTATCACTGGCGGCTCAAGCGATATGCGCGACGTGGAGAATGCCGCCAAGGCAGGCGAGCCTCGTGCTATCCTGGCTCAGGAGATGTATTTCTATCGCATCAAGAAGTATATCGGTGCCTATGCCGCCGCTATGGGTGGTGTCGATGTGATCGTGTTCACCGCTGGTGTAGGCGAGAATCAGGTTTCTATGCGCTCTGCAGTTTGCGAGGGTCTGGAGTTCCTGGGTGTTAAGTTCGACGAGCAGAAGAACAATGTTCGTGGCGAAGAAGCTGTCATCTCTGCTGATGACTCTAAGGTTAAGGTGGTTGTCATTCCTACCGATGAGGAGCTGATGATTGCTACCGATACCATGAATCTGCTGTAGTAGATATCCAATATCCTACATACGTTTAGGGAAAACCCGATACTCATTTCGGGTATTTCCCTTTTTTTTATGCCCATATTGCCTTACCTTTGCAGTGTGAAATCAATAGAATGTCGAACTTAAAGATAAGGAAAGGGTTTAGTTATGAAGAAGATGTTTACAATGCTGATGATGGCCATGATGGGTTTGGCTTTCACTTCATGCGAGACGGATGAGAGAATTGCCTACACACTCGAAGGCACATGGAAGGGTAATATGTATATTTCATCTTACTACGATGGTCGTACATACGATGCCACTTATTCGGAAATCACTTTCCTGAAGGATCCCCGCAACTATTCCAGTGGCTCTGGTACATGGGTAGATTACTACAGCAATGCACCTTGGGATTATGTGGCTAACCACATCGACTGGACGGTTCGCGCTGGTACCATCTACGTTCACTTCCTGGAGGATGGCGACGATATCGAAATCCGCAACTATCATCTCGATTACAATCGCTTCTGGGGTACCATCTACGATGCCAGCAACACAGTAGACTTTGAGCTCTACAATACGGCTCGTGTTTACTACGGCAGCGACTATCGCTGGGGCTACGATACCTGGTACGACTACAGAGCTTACTCTCGTGGCGCTACTGCTGATACCACAACGATCGAGAAACCAAAGAGATTCGTCAATCCCGAGCTTAAGAAATAAATCTGTAAAACCAAAGAAAGAAGGCCGCTCAGCGATGGGCGGCCTTCGTTTTATTGAGCTAGCTTAAAAGCTTTCAGTGCTGGGAGGGCTTTGCCCGTATGATTGTCGAAAAGGCCACGGTTTAGCCAACCTTTTACCACCTCATTACCATAGGCATTCTCTTCTGGGAACCACCAGAAGAGACCCGTCACGTTATGATGGCGCTTCAGTTCAGTCACCAACTCACGAGTGAACTGAGTCTGGCCTTCAATCGTGATAGGATAGAACTCTGCATAAGTATCCTCTTTCGACCACGGATCGTTTTCGTGGGAATAGTAAGCCGCTGTCTCTACAATCATTACTGGCTTTTCGGGGAATAGCCATGCCAGATTATCCAACGTCTTACCAAGGTTGGGAATATCCTTATGCCACATGGGATAATAAGATAGCCCGATAATATCATAATCTACCTGACGACGTCGTAATTGCTGATAGTAATTCTTGGTGATGCCCCAATCACCTGCTTTCTCAGTATGAATGATGATCTGCGACTGAGGACAAACTTCCCGACAGGCTCGACTGCCTGCTTTCAAGAAACCACAGAGCACATCCCAACCTTCTGTTGCCGTAGGATCAATCTTGCCCACTGGCCAGAGCATACCGTTGGTAATCTCATTACCCACTTGGATAAACTCTGGCTGCACGCCAGCCTTCTTGAGATGTTGAAGTGATGCCTTGGTATAAGCATAGATGCTATCGGTCAGTGCTGCAGCCCCACAGTCCTTCCACCGCTTAGGCGTGAACTGCTTACCAGGATCAGCCCACGTGTCGCTATAATGAAAGTCAAGCATTACCTTCATGCCAGCCTTCTTAATCTGAAGACACAAGGCAGTCACATAACCAAGATCCTGACAAACGCCTTCATCCTTATGACTACCAGGGGCATTCTGGGGATCGACGAAGAGGCGCACACGGATGCAGTTCCACCCCTGCTGCTTGAGGAAAGGAAGGAGTTTCACCGTCTTTCCACTAAAGTCCTTATACACGGCACCCTTCTCTTCATACGACGGCAACAGGGATACATCACCACCCAAATACTGACGAGGCTGACCATAAACAGTCACAGCCATCAACCATAAAATGAATAATACGCCCTTCTTCATCAGATTGTTTTTGTTTTAAAGATTCAGGCGGGGCACTCTTATCAGTGCTCCGCCCGAATCTATATGAGTCAAGTCTTATTCTTTAGCTACAAATGCGAACTGACCCGTGATGTCGTTGAAATAGACATCATAAGTGCCGGCAGGAACTTTGATATTATCACCATTATTCACGCCTGTTCCACCATAAGTATCACCAACATTGATACCAGTTCCCCAGTTTACACCCCAATCATGGTTAGCACGGAACTTCAGCTCAGTATCGCTTGCAAACGAAGCCTGAAGAACATACCAGTTATGAGGAGATGTCGAAACCTGAGACAATTCAATTTCACCATCAGGACTCCATGAATTGAAACCACCAATGAGAGTAATGTTAGCATACTCAGTTGTAGGAGCATCAATGGCAGCCCATGTATAGGTCTGAGCGTTCATATCGATAGTCAGCGTATACCAGCCACCATTCTCACTCGGTCCAAATGCACCTGCATCCTTATTCACCAGAGGAGCTGTTGCGTCGGTAGAACCGTTTACACCACCCCAGCATGCATCCCAATTTCCGAAATCATCAATATCCCAAATCTTCAGACTCCACTGGTTAGCCCAGTTGGTTGTGTAGCTGTAGGCATTGTTGCCAAGCGGATAGAAAGCACAAGTCTTCTGACTGTCGCTCCAACCATTAGGAGTACCAACCACATAGTAAACAGACTCCAGCAACTCATACTTGTAGTAGAGTTTATTCATGTCGAGGGTAACAACATAAGTCGCAGCACCGGTGATAGTAGGTGTTTCAAAAGCCCAGCGTCCCTTTGCCTGCCAATCCAAGTTAAAGCGTGGGTCATCATACCATACCAAGAGGTTGGGAGAAGCGTCATCACCATTGACGGCACAACCAAGACCATTCAGATCAAGTACGCCCCAGTCTGGTGTTGCACTTTCTGCCCAAGGTGTTCCTCTGTAAAATTTGAACCAACTGCTCTCGCTCGTAGTAGTAACAACAGCCTGGAATACGCCAGGCTCCACCTCCGTCATACGCGTGGGATTAGAATTGTTCCATCCCTGCCAATCGCCAAGCATGCAATATCCATTAGGATCGATAGAAGGAGTATTGGTATACGGTGTCAAAGTAGCCTTAGACGTACCCTCCACAGGAACATATTCACCAGATGCCAGTTTTGCAGCAGCCTCGGTCTTTACCTCAATGGCATGTGCTGTAGCCGAACGGTCAAAACTCTTAAGCTCAATGATGGAGTCTAACTTGGCAGAATTGACAACAATATTATTGCCATCAAGCTCAGCATCAATGCTAACACCATTGACAGTGACAGATTTTAGCTTAAAACCGGTAACATTCTCATTTCCTGCGCTGAGAGAAACCAGCTGAACGGTCTCAGAGGCCTTGTCCATAACAACATTGGCCTGACTGCCTGCGCCAAAGTTCACGCTATAGGCAGCTTCGCTTTCACCCTGGGCATTCGACTGTGGATCTGCCCAATTGGTAAAGTCCTCGGAGCAAGCGGTGAATGCTGCTGCACAGAGCAGCATTCCACCGAATAATATATGTTTCTTCATACGATTCATATTTTTGTCAATTATGAATTATTTACTTAACAGAACCTGTGTTGCGATCGAAGTCAACAGTCAGCGTCTTACCTGCAGAGACTGTCACTGAATAATCAGCACCCACATCCTCAGCCCAGTTGTTGGGGATATCCATGGTACGCCAGTAGAGCTCGCCGTTGTAGAGTGTAAACTCTGTGCGCCACCAATCCTCACCAGGAACACTGATGTAAGCGCGGAGCTCACCTTCGCCTGCGAATGCACTGAAGGTCCAAGGATCCTTGCCTGCGGGAACATCCATCAGAGTACCATCCCAGTTGCCGACACCATTACCAATGACACCAGCTGCACCAGGAGCAACTACCAAGGTAACCTTTACATTGCTACCAACAATCTTGGTGATGAACTCCAGAACATACCAGCCTGCCTTGCTGAAGACGATGTTACCGTCGCTGGCAGCTGTTATCTCCAGTCCGTCGACCTTATTGTCAAATTCATCAATCATGTCGTAGCCGAACCAGTCGTTAGGTTTCTTACCCCACTTGAAGCCGTCGCCACCATTGTAAATCATGGTATAGAAGCGACCATCCTTGCCATAGACAGGAGCCAGAGGTTTCCATGTGCTCCAAGCGTCAGCGATAGAGTTACCGCAAACATAGATGGCTGTCGGCAGTGCCACCTCTGCAGGAGGCTCATAGGCCAATACTCTCAATTGAACGGCGTTAGAAAAACATTCACCCAAATTAGTGCTGTTAGAGAGATATGCACGCAAGCGAACATAGATAGGAAGTTCCCCTGCAGGATCCTGATCATCGTTGGCAGCACGATACTGATCGAGAACAGCGAGGTTAATCTCATCACCATTTGCCTTAACGACTGCTGATGTAGAGGTAGTGCCCAGCTCTGTCCAAGAACCGTCCGCACCAGTGAGTGATACTTGTACTGCATAGATAACAGCTGCAGGCCAACCGCCATAATCTGGCTGAGTTGTCGTCAGTGTTACTGTACTGCTGGGCAGGTCGTAAACATTGTTTGTTGCGAGCTCCGGAGTATTGAGCACAAAGCTCGACGGAACGCTCAGTGTTGGATTGCTGTCGTTATCACTTTCACATGAGGAAAGGAAGGGAACGGCTGCAACCAGCATCATGAGCAGGTTTCTATATATCTTTTTCATATACATAATCTTTTAATATTGAAATGTCAATGAATTAATAACCCGGATTCTGCTTGAGGTTCGGATTGTTTGTCAGGTCGTTGTCTGGCAACGGATAAATGTTACGATAAGCAGGGAACTGTGCACCAGCGGCAATGCCACCCATGAACTCCCACTTGTAATCAGACTGACCACCATACATATTAAAACGTACAAGATCCATGCGGCGACGGCCTTCAAACCAGAACTCCTTAGACCACTCCTTGATGACATCGTCAAGTGTATAGCCGTTCTGCTCAGAGGCATTTGCGCGTTTACGGAGCATATTGATGTAATTATCGGCAGTTGAGTTCTTGCCATTCTTGCGGATAGAGGCCTCAGCATAAGTCAGGTATGCCTCAGCAACACGCATCAGAGGAAGATCAGTGTCGACCTTCACCAATGCAGCTGTACCACGACCATCAGAACGAACATTGCGGAACTTCACACAGCTAAAGCCCTGAGTAGACTCACTCTCATCAGTGATGTAGCGGGTATATCCTGAGCTATAGAAAAGAGCGCGATCGTCACCTGCAGCATCTGTCATGGTCTTCACCTGATCGGTCTCAGGAACAGCATTACCCTCGCCAAAGAAGGTATCAATCAGTTTGCCACGAACACGTGTACACTTACCCCAAGAGTTATCTGTACCAGAAGGAACAGCCTCACTCATTGTAGAGCTATAGCAAGAGAGAATGAGGAAGTTCATACCTCCGTGACTCTGGGTGTTGATACCGTCGAACATCACAGGGAAGATGGCCTCATATTGTGCACCATTCGTATCATTATCAGCTAGGAACAGCATCTGGTAAGGAGAATAAACTTCACCTGTAGAAGGATTAGTTGCACCCTTGGTGTTCAAGTGATAGTAACCATTATTGATTACCTTCTCTGCATACTCCATAGCCTTATCCCACTGGGCTGTACCCGTATAAACTTCTGCGTTCAGGTACATGCGTGCCAAGAGGTTCCATACGGCCACCTTGTCAGCGCGACCATAGGTATTCTGGCCAGCACCAGCCATATCAGCCTCTGCTGCAGCCAACTCGCTCTCAACATAACTGAACAACTGTGTACGTGTATAGTACTCACCCAGTTCTGGAGATACATGCTCAATGAAGGCGCAGTTGCCGTAGTTATCCATCAGTGTGAAATAGTTGAAGGCACGAATGAAACGAACCTCAGCACGACGACGAGCAGTCTCTTCTGTACCATCCTCTGCAATCTCATCAAGATAGAAGTTACAAAGTGTAATGGTGAAGTAACAACGATAGTAAAGACCCATAGAGAAGTCGTTGGTAGCGCCATATGTGTTATGCAACACATCAGGTACACCAGCATCAGTAGCCCAGATCCAGTGAGCCTCATCAGTAGTGAACTCATTCATATACCATGCCATGCGGTAGAAGTCTGACTGACCTTCATCGAATGAAGCAAGGTCTTTATTTCCATCAGGACCCGTCTGTCCCGTCAGCGCAAAGCTGGCATAAATCTTATTGAACAGTGCGTCATAGTCTGCCACCATCGTCTGCTGGGGGTTGATCGGATCAACATCCAGGTCTTTCACGCAAGAAGTCGTGATAGTTCCAGCTGCAAACAGTAAGCAAACAGCAGAAAGCAATGACTTTTTATTATAGAATTTCATAATTGTATCCTTTTATGTTGTTAGAAATTGAGGCTCAGACCCAAGATGCCAGTGAAAGGACGCGGATAGAGTGTACCATCATATCCTCCGTCAACTTCTGGATCAAGTCCTTCATACTTGGTGATAGTAAGAACATTCTGTGCAGTAGCATAGGCACGACCGCTAATATTCAAGCCAAACAGCTTTTCGAAAGAGTAACCAAGAGTGATATTGTCCAGCTTAAGGAACGATGCGTTCTGGATGAAGTAGTCACTCATAGCATCATTACCGTCAACATACTGCCAGTTCTTTGCGGTTTCCATCTTCATAACATTGTGCCATGACTCACCAATAGAGAGGTTTGAGAGAGAGAGGTTGGCATTACCTGCTTCCAACGCGAAGTAATTATAGTTATTCAGGTTGGCACGCATTGAGAAGCCGAGATCCCAATTCTTGAAGATAAGCTTAGAGGTAAAGCCCATGGTTACATCAGGTGTAGACTTCTTGTAGAAGTAACGGTCATCATTGTTGATGACACCATCAGCATTACGGTCAACGAACTGACCTTCAATAGGCTGACCCTTTGCATCATAGACCTGCTGGAATACGTAGTAAGCAGAAGCACTCTGACCAACCTTCCAAGCCTTCACACCATCAGCAGAACCTGTACCAACAGCACGTCCTCCATAGGTAATCTTATAGTCCTCTCCAGAACTTGCTACGAGTTCGTCGATCACATTCTTATTCCATGTTACATTATAACCAAGTTCCCAACGCCAGTCCTTAGTCTGAATAGGACGCCATGTAACAGAAAACTCAAGACCAGTGTTATGCAGTGAACCGATGTTGCTGGTCACCTTCTCTGCAAAGTTACTACCTGCAGAAACGAATACAGTATTAATCAAATCCTTAGTCTTACGGTAGTACCAGTCGAGAGACATGGTCAGACGGTTGTTCATGAAACCTAAGTCAATACCTGCGTTCCAGGTAGTGGTCTTCTCCCATGTCAGATTGGGATTATAAGCATCGGGACGATAAGTAGTTCCATCACCGAGGATGGGATAGTAAGCACCCTTCGAGTTGGTTGTGTAAGAGGCGAAATAGGTATAGTCACCAATACCCTCCTGCTGTCCAGTAATACCCCATCCGAGACGGAGTTTCATGTCAGAGATGGCATTCACATTCTTCAGGAAAGGCTCCTCATTGATCTTCCATGCAAAGGCGGCTGATGGAAAAAGTCCCCAACGATTATTCTTGCTGAAACGAGAAGAACCGTCATCACGTAGAGTGAAGGTGAGGAGGTAGCGGTCCAACAGTGTATAGTTGAAACGACCGAAGAATGATACGAGGTAGTTCTCAGACTTGTAAAGCGTGTTCTCTGAAGGCTGGTACTTTGTTCCTGCCAATGGGTTACCATCGTCATCGCTGCCAGCGGTACTGGGATAAACACCATAGTACATGTAGTCTGTCTTGATGTGGAAGTGCTGCCACTCATAACCTGCCATGATGTCGAAGTGATGGGTGTCGGCAATATCCTTCATGTACTGAGCATAGATGTTGAACGAGAGGTTATAGGTATCCTTCGTGTTCCATCCTGTGCTACCATAGTAGTAGAGACCTGTATCGTAAGAATAAGGAGACTTGTTGACGTTCGACTTACCTGAGGTAATGTCAGCACCACCATTCATGTGGATGTGCAAGTCCTCAAAACCGTGAATCTTATAGTCCATCTCGATGTTACCGAGGTAAACGTTCGACTTACCCACGTCAGAAGAAAGTTCCAGTACAGAAACAGGGTTCTTCGGAGCGGTGTTCTGAACACCATAAGTCCAATCTGAGTCAAATTTGCGTGACACAGGAGTTGCCCACTGCCAATAACCTGCGTAATGGGTCTTATAAGGATCCCAGTTAGCATAGACGGGCTTGGTAGGATCCATGCCTACAGACTGGCCAATGGCACTCTCGTTAGCATAATTGGTCTTAGAGTGCATGAACTTTCCATTCAGATTTACAGAAAGGTGGTCATCGAGGAATGTTGGGGCCAGGTTAACGCTGGCAGTATAACGGTTATAGCTTGAGGTCTTGAGGATACCCTGCTGACCAGTATAACCTGCGCTGACACGATAAGGCATGTTCTTCAGACCACCGGAAACCGTGATGTTGTGATCGGTAGATACAGCCGTGCGATAGATCTTCTTCTGCCAATCGGTATCGGCAAACTGGTGATTGCCGCTGGCATCGAAGTATCCCATACGGGCGTATTCTGGGCTTGCCTGCCAAGTAGCGTCGTCCATACCCAGACGGTTCTGGATATAGCTCATGTACTCGCTAGCGTCCATCACGTCGATGGTCTTCTTAACGGCACTGACTGACACGTTACCATTATATGCTACACGCGCTCTCTGGTTCTTCTGGCCCTTCTTCGTGGTGATGATGATCACACCGTTAGAAGCACGGCTACCATAAATAGCAGTTGCTGAAGCATCCTTCAGCACAGTGAAACTCTCAATATCAGCGGGGTTAACCATTGAGAGAGGGTTTGACGAACCCTGAATACCATAACTGTCCATAGCCAGACCGTCGATAACGATCAATGGGTCGTTACTTGCGTTCAGTGACGAACCACCACGAATACGGATTGAGGCGCTACCGCCAGGAGCACCACCACTGTTGGTGATGTGAACACCAGCCACCTTACCCTGCAGAGCATCCTGGGCATTGGTGATCAGACCTTTGTTCATTTCATCTGGCTTGATTGCGGTAACAGAACCTGTCAAGTCGTTTTTCTTAGCGCGACCGTAACCAATGACAACCACATTCTCAAGAACCTGAGAATCGTCTTGTAAAGTGATTACGAGATTTGGCGCAGCCTTTACTGTTTGGTTCTGATAACCTACGTAAGATACAGTAATGCTTGCACCCTCATTAGCCTTCAGTGCGAAGTTACCGTCGAAATCAGTGATAGTAGCGGTCTGTGTGCCGTCTACACGTACTGTTGCGCCGATAATGGGTTCGCCTGTAGCATCTTTCACATGGCCTTTTACGTCAATCTGAGCAAAGGCACTCACGGATAGGAACAGCCCTAAAATAAGGCCGAGCATCCTAAGCGGAAATTGAATGTTTACCTGCTTCATCATTACATTTAATTAGAGTTAATCTGTTATATTGTTATATCGTTTTTGCTTATTAGGCTCCTGTTTCGTTACTTAGTCGGATTGATTTGCATCAACTTTCCGTTGCAAAGATAAGTTAGAATTTGCAAAGTTGTATTTTTTTTGCTAAAAAACACTTAAATAGTTCATGCAAACGTTTGCATGCGCGCGCAAACATATAATAATTAAGAAAAGATTTGAAGTTTAAATAGTTTTTCTTATCTTTGCAGCATGGTAGATAAGGCGCCTATGACAATGAAGGATATTGCTCGGGAATTTGGAATTTCCGTAGCAACAGTGTCGCGTGCGCTGAAAGACTCGCCTCGTATTAGTCTGGAGCGCCGTAAGGCCATTCAGCAATTTGCACGCGAGCATAATTTCTATCCCAATGCCATTGGTGCTGCCCTGCGCCACAGCAAGGTGCTGCCTACCAAATTGATAGGTGTTATCATACCTGAGTTTACGCATTATTATTTTTCTTCTATCTTAACGGGTATCGAACAGACTGCTGCTGCTAGAGGCTACAGTATCTTGGTGGCTCTCAGTGGTGAACAGTATGAGCGCGAAGCCATTATCTGTGAGAAATTCTTGAGAAGTAAGGTTTGTGGCGTGATTGTATCACAGGCAAAGGATACTACTAATTACGATCATTATCAGAAGTTGATAGATGCAGGCATCCCCCTGGTTTTCTATGATAGAATCTGTACGGGTGTAAATGCCAGTAGGGTAGTGGTCGATGACTATATGGGGGCTTATAATGCGGTGACCCATCTGATAGAAACGGGTTGTAAGCGTATCGCATTTTATGGCGGTCCGCGACAGCTCGAAATCTCAAAAAACCGATTTAATGGCTATAAGGATGCCTTGCTGAAACATGGTATGAAGGTAGACGAGTCGATAGTGGGTATTTGTGATAATCGTGAAGATGCGGAAAGGATTACCCCTAAGCTTATGGCGATGGAGAACAAGCCCGATGGTTTCTTTGCCGTTAACGATGATACGGCTATTGGTATTCTTTACTCTGTAAAGCATGCGGGCTATCGTGTGCCAGAGGATATTGGTATCTGTGGCTTTACCAATGGTCAGCGTGCTGTGGCTTGCGACCCGATGCTGACGACCGTAGAACAGCGTGGTCATCGTGTGGGCGAAGAGGCTGTAGGCATCCTGATGGATAAGGTAGAGGGACTTTCGCCAATGGAAAAAGTAGAGAAGCGTATTGTGCGAACAAGACTGGTTATCAGAGGCACAACGAAAGAGGAGAGATGTTGAAAATTAAAAGAAAACAAATATGAAACAAAAACCGGATTTAAATTTTTGGAAGCTATGGAATCTTAGTTTTGGATTCTTTGGTGTGCAGATAGCTTATGCTTTACAGAGTGCGAACATCTCACGTATTTTCCGTACGTTGGGTGCCGATCCTCATTCGCTTAGTTTCTTCTGGATACTCCCACCACTGATGGGTATTCTGGTACAACCCATTGTGGGTACGTTGAGCGATAAGACCTGGACGCGCTTTGGTCGTCGTATACCTTATTTATTTATAGGGGCACTGGTGGCTGTAGCCGTCATGTGTCTGTTGCCTAATTCAGGTTCTTTTGGTATGGCTGTAGGGGCAGCTCTGATTTTTGGATTGATAGCACTGATGCTGCTCGATACCAGTATCAATATGGCCATGCAGCCATTTAAGATGCTGGTGGGCGATATGGTAAACGAAAAGCAGAAGGCGAAGGCTTATTCTATCCAGTCGTTCCTCTGTAATGCTGGTAGTGTGGTAGGCTTCATCTTCCCCTTTGCTTTTACGGCTATCGGACTGAGTAATGTGGCGCCTGAGGGTGTCGTGCCCGATTCTGTGATCTGGTCGTTCTATTGTGGTGCGGCTATCCTGATTCTCTGTGTCATCTATACCACAATGAAGGTGAAGGAATGGAATCCGCAAGAGTATAAGGAATATAACCCTGTATCAGAGGAAAAAGAAGATTCTGCCAACTGGATTACCCTGTTGAAGAATGCGCCCTCAACTTTCTGGAAAGTGGGATTGGTACAGTTCTTCTGTTGGGCTGGTATGCTTTATATGTGGACCTACGTGGTAGATGCTGTGTCGGAAACCGTATGGGGTACTATTGATCCTACCACCGATGCTTATCAGGAAGCAGCCAACTGGACGGGTGTGCTCTATGCTATCCAGGCGATGGGCTCAGTAGCCTGGGCTACGATGCTACCTCGATTTGCCAATACCAAATTGGCTTATAGCGTGAGTCTGGTGTTGGGAGGTGTCGGCTTCGTCCTTATTCCGTTTAT
>Ga0247609_10004714_pt1 | contig 13497 bp, 7 predicted proteins | sample 172DNAGHGlowgp2_FD_193487 | JGI IMG/M metagenome (GOLD analysis project Ga0247609, IMG submission 193487) | Sheep rumen microbial communities from Palmerston North, Manawatu-Wanganui, New Zealand - 1728 DNA GHGlow gp2 | ecosystem: Host-associated > Mammals > Digestive system > Stomach > Rumen ...
CTTGCATGTAGATTTCCTAGCACAAGCTTCATCTAGAATATCTAATGCTTTATCAGGTAAATGTTTATTTAAAATGTATCTTTTACTTAAATTAATAGCAGCTGTAATAGCATCAGGAGAAATCTGAACTCCATGAAAGTCTTCATAAGTTTTCTTGAGTCCCTCAATGATTAGTTGAGTACTTTCGTTATCTGGTTCATTTACCACAACTTCTTGGAATCTTCTTTTCAGAGCTGCATCTTTTTCGATAACTTTTTGATATTCATCGAAAGTAGTTGCTCCGATTAACTTAATCTTTCATCTAGAAAGCATAGGTTTAAGCATTTGAGCAGCATCATTATGATCTTGTCCACCTGCTCCAATGATAGTATGAACTTCGTCGATGAACATAATGATATTATTTGCAGGATCACATGCTTCATCTAGAATGGATTTCATTCTAGCTTCGAATTCTCCACGATATTTAGTTCCAGCTACTAAAGTTCACATATCCAAAAGGAAAAGGCGTTTTCATTTTAATTTATCAGGAACTTTTCATTCATTTATTCTTTGTGCCAATCCCTCTACAATCGCAGTTTTACCTACTCATGGTTCTCAGATAAGTAGGGGATTGTTCTTTGTCTTACGTAAAAGTGTGTATATTACTTGATTGATTTCCTTTTCACGTCAAATAATTGGATCAATAAATCCATTTTTACATTCTCTAGTTAAATCTGTACCAAAATACTCAATATTCAGCTTCTTTTCTTCCTTTTTCTTTGTGGTAGTTCCATCAGCGTCAATATTTTGGTCGTAATCTTGTCAAATTTCGCTTTCTACGCTATTCTCAGGATTAGTTACGTCGTTTTCTTTTAAGAAAGCTTCTAATTCATTCAAGTTATCATTGATATTTATCATAGTTTGTACTTTACTAGGATCTAAAGATATATCTTTGAAAATTTTACTCAAAATTTGTAAAAAAGCAAATACGCCACTGCGACGAGCTATAGGATTGTTTACGAGCTTTTCACAGTTCTCCATACATGCTTTCACGTTTATTTGATCATCAATTAACAATCAAATTACTTGATTTCCATTGGACAAATTTAAAAAAGATGTACAAAATAGAAAACAGAAATCTGGACGTGAATAATGTCGTTGATCTAGATTTTTTACGATAGCATCCAAAACCACTTTTTGTATCCTCATGCGATGTTCATTGGGAATATCTTTTCTATTCTTAACTATATTTTGAATCCATTGAATGTAATATTCATCCAATTTTTTGGCATTATTAAATCAAATGATTGATGAAAAAGTAGGGAAGTTCTTATCTTCTCTGATAACTCCATAGCTTCACCAAAAAATATGATCAAAATTTATAGCATTCTGATTTTGTGCGACAGCGATTCGTTGTGCATTTTCTAATGCAACGACTCCATCTGGTAGGTATTCTCGCTTAATTATTGGCTGTTCTTTGTTTTCGTTTCCTTCCATTTATTAAAAAGTAGCACCTAAAATCATTTGATGCTACTTTTATAGGATTATTTTTTGAAATTGCAAGGGGAATGTATTATTTTTTCTTATATTTAATCTTAAACTTTCCAGATTTATCTCATTTTTTAGATTTATTTAAAATATTATCCTTATATGCTTTTTTGGCAAAAGCAAGTTTATCATTTTTCTTAGCTCTAGTATTTTCTGTGATGTATTCGCTATCTGATTTATCAGAGATTTCCTCAAATAATCAATCAAGATTATCTGATTCTATATTGGTAGTATTTGAAAAAAATCAGTCGGATTGTTCAATAGTTCATTTAAATTTATCTCCATCTTTGTGGACGAAAATATTATAATCAACTAAAGTTCCTGATTCAGCTCATCCAAATTGATATTCAAAACTGACGGCTACAGATTCTTTATCGGGATCTAAAAGGATTTGGTCGTTTGGTACTTTGTCACAAGAGGAAAATAATCAGGCAGCTAGAGCAAAAGATGCAGTAGTTATTGTTTTTTTCAATCCAGATGATTTGTTTTTATCTTCTTTCGGACTCTTTGTAGTTTCAGCTGATATTTTGTGGGATGACATATCAAAAAAGGTTATGAAATAAATTCATAACCTAATTATAGTCAAAATTTTAAATATTTCAAATTTTTAGGGGGAAAGTAGTGTGGATATTCTATTGTTGAGTTCCGTTATTGGATTGTGGTTCAACTTGAGTTGTTACTGTGGTTTCAGTGATTACAACATTTCATTGAGCAATTTCATTTTGGTCTGCTTGGCTTACTAATTCAGCTTGTGCGGATGGATTGTTCTTAACTTTTAAGGCAAAGGCTAGTAATGATATACCATCGAGGATAGTTGATATTCATATACAAATTCATGCTAGAGTCCTAGCATCATTTTTGTCTGAAGCAGCGATAACTATCGCTAAAATGAAAAGTAAAGCTCATAGTCATGCTATTGCCCATCGCATTGGCTGATTTTCTTTATTCATTATACCAAAAACAATAAGCAAGATTCATCTTATTAATGCCCATAGAGCGAACATCCAAATCATTAATGTTCATACAAATTGAGACCAAGAGAAAATGAGTAAAAATCAGATTAAAATTAGTAAGAATCCAATTATTCATAGAAATGATATAGATTTAACGTTTTGATTTTTGAATGTATTGATAATCGCTGCAGTTCCTGCTAAAATTAAGAAAAATCATAGGATGATGTCCATAAATTTCCAAAAGACACTAGGCCAGCATATAGTTATAATTCAAGATATGATTATTATAATCGCCAAAGACATTAGTAACCAAAATGGCCAAGTTTGTTTTGTTTCTGAATTTGCCATAACTTTAAAAAATAAAGTAAAATTTTCATTTGGATATATAGTGATTTCTTAAAAAAAATCAAATATAATATTTTGTATCTTTTTGCTTGTATTTCATCCAAAAGTTTTTACAATGAATTATTGGTTGAATATTCAGATTTTTATTTTTGTTAACATTGAAAATATCATTATGACAACGTTAGAAATGATGGATTCAATACTTCAATATTGGAAAGATAATAATGCATTTCAGAGATCAATAGATGAAAGATCAGAGCAGATGCAATTTCGTTTCTTTGATGGACCTCCATTTGCTTCATGAGATCCTCACTATGGACACTTGTTAGCTTGAGCAATTAAAGATGTTTTTCCTCGTTATATGACAATGAGAGGTTTTCGTGTAGAGAGAAAATGGTGATGGGATTGTCACGGATTGCCAGTAGAAAAAGCCGTAGAAAAGAAACTTTGAATTGATGGAAAAAGAGATATAGAAAATAAAATCTGAGTAGAAACTTTTGCAGAAGAATGTAGAAAATACGTAGATAATACAAACGAAGTTTGGAAATGGTTTGTAGATCATTCTGGACGTTGGGCTGATATAGAGCATCCATATCGTACTATGGACCTAGATTTCATGGAAAGTGTAATGTATTGTTTCTCAAATATTTACAGACAAAATCTAGTTTATAAGTGATTCAAGGTTCAGTGGTATTGTCCAAGTTGTGCTACTCCATTAGCCAATAACGAAGTTACAGACTGATATGAAGACAAAACTGATACAGCAATTACGGTCAGATTTCAATTGACTAATAAAGCTTATACAGATAGACTTAATTATGAGGTTGTACCAACAGATGAAGCTGTGAATGTAGTTTGTTGTATGATTAAAAGAGATGGAAAATATTTACTAGAATACTGAGTAAAAGCTCAGAAATATGTTTTCCCTGGATGAAAAGTTGAAAAGTGAGATAGTATAGAAAAAACTGTTGCGAAAGAGATTAAAGAAGAACTGGATGTAGAGACTAAGAGTTGTAAAGTTTTGTGAGAATTTAAAGAATTACTTAAATGAAATATTCGAAATTTAATCTATGTAGAAGCTGAAATAGAAGGAGAGCCTAAGATTATGGAACCAGAGAAAATTACTCAACTTCAATGGGCAGAAATAATTGAAAGTGAAAATGGAATCTGAATGTGAGTAAAAATAGACTGAACAATTATGGATGATGCTGATGAAATTATCAGTCAATTCTATGATTTATATGTTGTTCATAACGAGCTTCCAGGAAAGATTCAACCTGATGCTCCAGTTTATGCTTTAGCATGGACTACAACTCCATGGACATTGCCTTCAAATAGTTTCTTGGCAGTATGACCAGAAATCTATTATAGCATGGTTTATGATAAAGAAAGTCATGAATACTATATTTTGGCTGAAGCTTTACTCAAAAAATTCTATAAAAATCCTGAAGACTATATTTTGGTAAATAGAATTAAAGGTTCTAAACTTGTATGAACGTTCTATATTCCATTGTTTGAGTATATCAATAATTCTAAACTTCCAGCTGAATATAAGGATAGATATTTTCAGATGATTCCTGGAGATTATGTAAGTACAGAAGACTGAACAGGTATCGTACATATTGCTCCAACATTTTGACAGGAGGACTTTGAAGTTGTGGCAGATTTATTCTGAGCTGATAAAGCTTTGGATTGGTTATTTATTGCAGTTAATGAATATGGAGAATTTGATGAACAAGTTCCTGATTATCAATGACAAAGCGTTTTGACTGTAAATAAAGAGATTATAGACCGTTTAAAAGCTGAAAGAAAATTAATTAAATCTGAATCAATAACACACTCATATCCACATTGTTGGAGATGTCATACACCACTTATTTCAAAGGCTATGTCATCATGGTTCATTAAAGAGCAACAAATGAATGCTGCAACGATTTCTGATGCAGAGAAAATCAGATTTATTCCAGAAAGTGTTTCAAATAGATTCGTTAATTGATTAAAGCAAGCTCCAGATTGGAATGTTGCTAGAAATAGATATTGGTGAAGTCCATTACCAATTTGGGCTAACGTAGATAATCCTTTGGATACATTCTCTCTTTCTACATTAGATGAAATGTATCAGCTCACTCGTTCATGATCTAAGAATCTGACTAAATTTGTATTCATTCGTCATGGAAGAACTGATTGTAATCTTACTCGTAAACAGGATTCTCGTGGAGATTTAGCTCATTTAATTGAAGAATGACAGAAACAAGCTGAACATGCTAGAGATGAATTACATGATTTGAAATCAGATTCAGAAAAAGTTTTGCTTCTTTCTCCAATGGAAAGAGTTCGAGAAACTGCTTTAACAATAATGAATGATTGGTATTCAGCAGAGCAGGTGAGTGAAATTAGAAAGAATTATGAAGATTTTCAAGAGAAGTTTAGAGAATTACGAGATTCTAAAAAAATTATTGAATATCTTCAGAATCCAGAAAATGAAACATTATACGATTTATGATATTGAGTTTGGGGAGATTTCCGTGCATGTGAATTCTTACAACTATCGCTTCAATGAAAAGATGAAGAAGCAGGATTACACGTGAAACATCCAACAGATACTCCATTATTCCCAGGTGATGAATCTATAGATCAAATGATGATTAGGTCTAAGATTCTAGTTCATAAATTGGCAGATAAATTTGCAACTCAAACTGTAGTTGTAATTTCTCACGGAGATCCAATCTGGGGAATGAGAGCAGCTTTCAGATCTCTTGTTTATGCTAGAGATAAGGCAAAATATTATCCAAGAAATGGAGTAATAAACGTTCATTACCGAGATAATTCTAGAAATACAGAAGTTGATTTGCATAAACCATACGTTGATACATATCGAGGAATGAGGGATTGAAAGACTTATAAGAGAATTCCTGAAGTTATGGATTGTTGGTTTGAATCATGAGCTATGCCATTTGGACAGGATCATTATATTGGACAGAAAGAGAAAGAAAATCAGAATTATACTGCAGAATTTATTGCTGAATGATTAGATCAGACTAGATGATGGTTCCGTTCATTACACATCTTAAATCATGCAATTAAATGAAATAATGCAGCAAATAATATCGTAGTGAATGGACTAGTTCTCGCAGAAGATGGAAAGAAAATGTCAAAGAGTTTGAAAAACTTCCCAGATCCTCGTGGATTAATAGAGCAGTGGTGATGAGATGCATATAGAATTTATGTATTAAGTGCGCCAGTTGTTCGTGCTGAACCTATGAGATTTAGTGAAAAATGAGTAGAACAGTCATTCAAGGATTACATCCTTCCACTTCAGAATGTATATAATTTCTTTGAAACTTATGCTAAAATCGACCAGTGGAAATCTGATGGAAATCAAATATTTGCCTTACGTGAGGATACAGAAATCTCTGAATCTGATAAGGCTCTAGTTGAAAAATTAGTTCGTACAAATCCAGATGTAATTTTGGTTTCAGATGAAACTAAATGAGAAACAGTTAAATCATTAATCACTAAATATACTCCAAAATCTAAAGAAATTGAAGTTAAAAAATCTGATTTCTCTGATTACTTCAGCATTGTTAAATGATTTGAATCAAAACGCGTATTGATGTTAACTTCAGAGTCAAATATCCAATCAATTCGAAATTCTATTTCATGAAAAGCAGGTAAATCAGTAGAAAAATGAATAGTTCTTCCACTCATCACATATCAAATCACAAACGATTTGGATGCGTGGTTATTGTCAGAATTGCATCAAACTTTAATCAAAGAAGATGAACTTCTTCAAAAATATGCTTTAGATGATGCCATAAAGACAGTATTAGAATTCCTAGATAAACTCACAAATCGATGGTTACGTCGTTCTAGAAGAAGATTTCGAGCTAATGGAATGAATGCAGACAAGAATGCTGCATATTCAACATTGTATACAGTTCTAAAAACTTACTTACAAATGCTTGCTCCATTCTTACCATTCATAACTGAGAAATTATGGCAGAATTTAGCTGAATTCTCTACAGAAAAAGTTGATTCAATTCACTTAACATATCGACCAATAGCATCAGAATTGTACATTTCACCTGATTTGATGGAAGAAATTGCTCAGGTTCGTAAGATAATCAAGTTAGCATTGTTTGTTCGTGCTAAGAATAAAGTTGCGATTAAGCAACCATTACAGAAATTATCAGTAAAAATGGAATAATATCAAAAAGTCCTCCTTAAATGGAGGATTTTTTATTTTAACAAAAAACCTAGGAAACTTAGATAAAGCTCCTAGGTGTAAAAGAGTAGTGTTACTTTCCTTCAGACTTTTGAATAATTCTTCTGGATAAGAGAATATCGTTTTTAGTGACTTGTTTTCTATCAACTCTATTCTCCTTGAGAATATTATCAATAATCTCTAAGTTGTCCCTATCCAGGCGTAAAAATTCCCAATTTTCCACGATATCAAGGATGTGCTTGTATTTCCCAAATCTCTGAGTTATGAACTTGGGCAACTGAACGTCCTTAATCCTTTTAACTAGGAATGTAACTCTTGCAGAATGTGTTGGACTTTCTGCGGCTTTCTCAATCCAATCCAAGTTCGTGTTGAGCTGTTTCATTTTTGCAGCTTCTTCAATTTCCTTTTTAGTGATAATGAAGTTTCGAGCCTGAAGTTCCTTGATGTTATCATATCTTCTTTCAAGGTACTTCATTTTACCTGAACTATCGAATGGATAAAAATCTACTTCTTCTAATTCATGGTAAACTTTGTCATAAGCTCTTCTACAAATGTTATCAGCACGATTCTTTGTGATCCCAAGACTACTTGCAATGTCTATCAGCATCTCCTTTCTCTTACTATTTAGGCCATATCTTCTTGTGAAGACTTCATACTCTATCTCGCTCAGTTTTGAGAGAAATGGCATTAATAGAGCTTCAGGATCCTTGATTACTAGGGTATTGATTCTACAGCATTTTTTGTCTGCAAAATACCTTGTGGCCGCTTGCTTAACATCATGAGCTGAGTTAAAAGACTCATAAGGGATTTTCCCCAGATACATCTCAACAAAGAACTCATATTTGAAGTCGATTCCATGGTGTTCTTCTGGGGGGTGTATCATCTGACCATTCCTTGTAGTTACTGAGGAGTTTTTCGATAAGGTCCATATTGTTTTCCTCAATAGAACCCCTTATTGAGGTATGAGGGCACATGAGACCTTTGTAGAATGATTGTAAGCTGTTGAGATGAGCATCAATACTTGAAATGTCGATAATTATCCCCGTGGCAGTGTAGAGAGGATCATCATAGTCTTTGTTAATCCATGCTTTAAGATAGATCTTGAAGAAGAATTTGTAGAGATCCTTTGGAATCAAATAATGGGAGAGAGGTCTTGGAATATCAATTCCGTAATGTTTTGCAACACGTTCCCGATCTTTACGAACAGTTGATTCAGAAAGCTGAACTACTTCGCAGATTACATCGGTAGGGATACCAGCTAAGAACAATTCTTTCATTGTCTCAGCTCTTTCTTTGAAATTTTTGTTGTTCATAATCTTTTTTGTTTTTTTAATTTGAGTTGTTTATATTATAATACATATTATATATATTTTTTTAAATAAATCAATATAAAATAAATCAATATAAAATAAATCTATTGAAATTAAAGTATAAATAAATATATTCTACTGCGTGCTAGTATGGTTGGAAACGGAGGCCTTGTATCCGTATATATCTGTTGAGGAAACTATCGATGAATGATTCTTTTGCCAAAAAAATAATGCCAAAACCCCAGCCATAGCATTATATGCCCCTTTATATAGGGGACACCTCCTCGTTTTTACGGGGAGGTTTTCTTTTATAAAAAAACCTAGGAAACTTAGATAAAGTTCCTAGGCAGGGAAATAATGGTTTAGGCGGCTGTAGGTATCGGAACCCAAAGTTTTTTGAGTCTTGAATTAGCTTCTGCAATTTCTTCTTCTGTTTTGGAATTTTTGTAGACCACGAGGGCCTCTTTTCTCATACTATCGAGAAGTGTTACTTGAGCAGTCAGCCAGAAGCCGAATGCAACTAATAGTAAGAGAACCCCGATAGCACAGATAATTTGAAGAAATAGATACTCATTTCCAAAAGGACTGTACATGAAGAAAGCTACTAGTCCTAAGAGATAGAAAACTCCAATGTTTACCAGGATTGAACCTAAGTCATCATCTTCTTTACCATGCTGAATGCTTTTAATAATCCAGGTGGGCAACATTAAACTTTTTAAATCTTTCATAATTTTAAATTTGTCTTTTTATGTTATTTTTGTTTAGCGGCACTAAAATAATCAACTCCTTTTTAAATTCAATAGGAATTTTTAGAAATGTTGAAAACGAAAAATCATATAGAAAATTTTATAAAAAATCAGAATATTTTTTTATTTTTTTTCTATTTCGAATCATCCAGGAATATCTTTAATTGTATATCCTTTACTTTGAATTTGATTTCTCAATTCATCAGCTAGAGCATAATTCTTTTCTTGTTTGGCTTGTAAACGTTGGTTAGCAAGCTGTGTAATTTCTTCAGGAATTTCTGCAGTTGATTCAGTTTTTTCTTTTTCTCATAAGAGATCCATTTTCATAACTTGTTTATCTAGCCAAACTATGATTCAGATAATTTCAGGATTTGGATTTTTTAGTCATGAATTGATAGTCGCAAGAAGCTTTGGAGAATTTAAATCATCCAATAAGGCATCTAAACAGTCTGATAAAAATTTGATTCATTCTTCAGTTTTCAGTTTAGCTGCAATTTCTTTGTAGTTCTTTCATTTTAAATCAACTCTTTCAGCTTTGCTGATTTTTTTAATCAAATTTTTTCTTTGAACTTTAGACTGTTCGAGAACTGTTTCATTGAAATCTAGGAAATTTCTGTAATGAGCAGTATAGTAGAGTAGTTTCAAATCTAATGCAGAATATCATCTTTCCTCCAAATCGTCAACTGTAACTAATCCTCATGCAGATTTTGATAATTTTTTTCATCATAGGTTCAAAAACTGGTTGTGCATCCAATATTTTACCCAAGGTTTTTTTCAGAATGTACATTCACTCTGAGCGATTTCATTTGTATGATGAACTCAAATATGATCTACTCATCATGTGTGAATGTCAAATTGTTCTCCTAGATATTTGCTGGACATGGCACTACATTCGATATGCCATCCTGGAAATCAAACTCACCATGGAGAATCCCATTCCATCTGCCTTTTTTGATCCTTTGGAGAGAATTTCCATAAAGCGAAATCTGTATCATTTTTCTTATTATCATTTTGAATTCTAGCTCCAGCAATTCTTTCTTGGTGTTCTAGTCATGCTAATTTTCCATAATCATCAACTTTACTTGTGTCCATATAGATTCCATCATCAGGAATTTCGTAAGTATATCATTTTTCTTCAAGAGTCTTTACCATAGCAATTTGCTCTTTGATATGGTCTGTAGCTCTAGGCATTACATCAAATTTATCAATCTGGAGCTTATCTAGATAACTATAAAACTTTTCAATATACATATCCGCCAATTCCCAAACAGTTTTATTTTCTCTTTTTGCTCATTTTTCCATCTTATCTTCTCATTCATCTCCATCATCAGTCAAATGTCCAACGTCAGTTAGATTCATCACATGTTTAGTTTCGTATCAAAGTACGTTTCTGATAATATTCCTGAGTAAATCAGCAAAAGCAAAAGCTCTCATATTTCAGATATGAGGATTCCAGTAAACTGTAGGCCCACAACTATATATTCAAACGAAATCTTTTTTTCATTCATCCATTAGGGGAGTAAACTCCTCTTTTTGTCTACTCATAGTATTGTAGATATGCAATTTTTTCTCTTCCATAATTTCAAATCACAAAAAAATATAAATCTGAATTTAATTTATAAATAGTGAATAAAAATGCAAATGCTTATTTAAAACTTACTTTTATATTTTTATGTGAATCTTTTTTGATATTATTCTTAATCTTATGAGTATTTTTGCTATTTGTTTCAGTGGATTTTTTAATATCTGGTTTGTTATTTAATGTTGTATTTAATAATAAACTTATACCAAAAGATAAACAAAAGAAAGCCAAAGGATATACTGCAAAAATGTCTTTATATTCAGAGTTTACTTTACCTATTCGACACAACCATCAAACTAAAAGCATAAAAAGAAATGCATATGCTGTTATCATAATCGATTTAGAAGAATTTATGATTAGAGAATTTATTTTGTGATTTGTGTCTGATTTAATTGATAATGTATCTTTCATTTCCTCTAAAAAAACAGGATCTCATGTTTGCAATAAACTAGTTATAATGAACATGATAAATATAGGTGAAAAGATTGCATAGAAGTCAGTTACATTATTTCCATAAATTCGTCATCCAAATCTTTGGTGAAAATCTGGAAAGAAAGGATATATAAACATAATTATAGTAATAATAGGTTTTCGCCAAAGAAAAAATAATTTTACAAACTTTGATTTTTTGAATGGTAATTCCTCTAAAATAACAAGTAATATGTGGATAATGATAACAAAAATAATCCAGTATCTATATTCTACTATAGATTCCCATAAATTTGATAGCTGTTCTATATTAAAGTTTTTGTAGATTAGGTAAAAAGGGTATCATATGAAGAATAATAATAAAGAGGCACTTCATAAAGATGAGTTAATTTTATTTTGCATAGATTTATTATGCTGGATATAAACATATATACATGAAAAATATACTATTAAAAATTTTTTTATATGCAATATATGATCATATATAAATAGTAAATTTGATTTATTGAAAATAACGATAAAATTTGTATATAAGCTGTATCTTTTATTTATTGAATTAGTATGTTGAAAAAACTTTGATTGAAATTTTTGTGGCCATTTTATACTCAAAGTATAATTTCGAGCTTGTCTAAATTAATATTGCCGTTCTATGTGATATATTTCTTAGATATTTGACTAAGTCTTTGGCAAATTGCGTTAATTAGTAGTTTCAGAAGTGTGGTATCTTTGGTATCAGAGATTCCTACATGAACAATTGCAGATTTATATTGAAAGAAACTTAGTGTTATTTTATGATTTATTTTATCGTGAATAACTGTATTTTGCATACCATTTTTTCATTCGTTTGTTTGAATCTGTATTATATTTTGTATTAATGCATTGACTGAAACATTATTTTCATGATCAGATCAGGCTTGGGTATCTGATGTTATAGAAAAAAATGATAAAAAACTGATTGATTCATACTTTTCTTGGAATAGAAGTATTCGTAATTTTTGATTTATTCTTGCGTGAGTATTGGCTAGTTTAGTTGCAAAATATCTTGGATATGACTGGCTTTGGTTTGTTTATGGTGCATGAACTATAATAGCGTGAATTATCCTTTGTTTTGCAGAAAATTGAAAAAAATGATATGAAGAGGAATGAGAAGATTGGTTGAAAAAAGATTTTTGGCTTCATATAAAATCAACATTAAAATATATTGCAAAGAATAGGACAATATGTTTACTTTTCCTTTGAGTAGCTTTGTTCTATATCATTGATGAATTAACAGGTCTGATATGGACTCCTTATATTCAAGAGCTATGAATAGATATAGATAATTTAGGATTTATTTACTGAATTATCTGAGTTTGCTGAATTTTTGTGCCTTTAATTGCAGAAAGAATTCTGAAGATGCAGAAAAATTCTATGCTCTATATTTTGTGAGTTTGTATATGAATGGCAATTTTGCTTGTAATATCTAGTATCTCTACATGTGTGATTCTAATTATTGGAATCTTTGTGGTATATAATTTTATAGATGATTTTATTTTGCCAATAGATGATACATTGAGTAATAAGGTGGCTGAAAAATCTAAAAGATCTACAATTCTTTCTGTGAAATCTATGGTAGAAAATTTGGCATGTATTGTATGATGACCATTGGCTTGAGTATTATTATGATATATTTCTTATTCACAGTGATTATTAGTTGCCGCATGATTAATGGTACTTATGGGAATTGTCTATTTTCTAATACAAAAAAGAGGAGTGTAAAACAACTCCTCTTTATAACGTACCACAGTGAAAACTAGTGGCAGCAGTTAGTACGCTTACCGGCCATACAAACCACTTTTTCTGAACGAACCTTTTTCATTGCCTTTCAAATTTTTAGTTTATTAATTTTTTTTCTTTTTCCAGTTTGTGTTCTAACAACCTGGTTGTTGTTTTTATAAAGAATTTACACATAAAGTCAATCTTTTTTGACTCATTAAACTCATTTGTAACGAGACATTGTCCTGAGCAGATGCCTTCCAGTTTGCACCCTTTACATTTTGGGTCTTTGCCAGGGAGCCTGGAATTTATTAGGTTGTAGAAAGGATTGTTCTCGATGAATAATTCATCAAAATGATCGATACTTCCGATAGAAGACGAGGAATAACCGCAGAGGAATACATTACCTTCGGGATTTACTGAAATGTTCTGACCACATTGAGCTTTGCAATAGGTTATCGGGTCTTCGTTTTCTTGATTAACAAGATTGGAATAAACGGATGACCATGAACCAAAGTTGTCAATTCCTAGTTTCTCACATGTTAGATAGATAGACATGAGCTTATCGACATAGAAATCAACATCTTTATTGCAGTTTTTGCTGTTAACTAAGTCGATATCGGTA
>Ga0247609_10004715_pt1 | contig 13494 bp, 3 predicted proteins | sample 172DNAGHGlowgp2_FD_193487 | JGI IMG/M metagenome (GOLD analysis project Ga0247609, IMG submission 193487) | Sheep rumen microbial communities from Palmerston North, Manawatu-Wanganui, New Zealand - 1728 DNA GHGlow gp2 | ecosystem: Host-associated > Mammals > Digestive system > Stomach > Rumen ...
GCAGGAAGACTGGGGTGGCACGGGCGCAATGGATTTGGTCATGGCCAACGTCAACGCCATCAAGTGGGAAATTACAAAGGTTGAAGGCACTGACTACCTCTACATTGACGACGTGAACTGCGTCGGTTATGACCCCAGTGCCGCGAATTCCTCTTCTTCTGTCACCGGCACGGCCGTTGTCATCGACGACTTCGATGATGCCAATACCACTGCTGAAACTCTCGGCGCAACGGCTTACTGGTACCTCTACACAGCTGGTGGAACTTATTCCAACACGAAGGATCCTACGACTGGTGCGATTGACATGATTGTCACTGAAGGTACTAACTCCTATGCGGCCATGAAGAATATTTCTGGTATTACTCCGGGTAGCGACAAGGATAAGATCTATACCTCCGTGGGTATGGAAGTGGCCTTTACCTCGGGTAAGCTCTCTGGTTGTACTGCAATCCAGTACGATTACAAGGGCTCTGGCCATCGTATGCGTGCCACGGTGGACGGCGTGAAGGAAAAAGAGGGTTGGGAGCATGTGGCTACGGACCAGTCTGCCTCTACGGATTGGAAAACGGTGACTGTTTCTACCATGGCTCAGCCTGAATGGGTGTCTACTGTTACTGGCGCTACCATAGTCGCTTTCTCCTGGGCTAAGGTATCCAGGCTGACTTGGGTGGTGGATGAAAAGTTCTCTGCTGCTAATCTGGGTACCGAACTGGATATCGACAATGTGAAGTGCGTGGGTACCTTGAGCACGACTACTCCCACTTCTTCGAATTCTAACTCTATCGCAATGACCTCAGCTGCTCCGGCTGGCCTTAACGTCACCCTCATGGGCAACACCCTCCAGGTCACTGTCGCCAAGGCCGGTGTTGTGAAGGTCCAGGTGTTCGACATGATGGGCCACGCCATCGAAAGCCACAGCGAGAGCATGGCCGCCGGTAGCTTTGCTCACACCTTCGGCGCTCTCTCCAGGGGATTCTATGTGGTCCGCGTGCAGCAGGGCTCCCTGGTCAAGACCGTGCGTATGCAGGTCCGCTGAGTGTAAATTTTTCTTAATGTTGAGGTCCCGCCTATGGCGGGGCCTTTTTTGTGAGGATTGTCAAATTGTTTACCGCGGTAACAATTGTTTCCAAAAAAATAATTGAAATAAAAAGGAAAATAAGTTATCTTCACAAAAGAGGAATGTTGTACTTATAATCCCAGGTCATTTATGAAAAAACTACTTATGGTGCTTATGGCACTCTTCATCTCTACGGTATTCGCCGCAAATCGTGTTGGCCCGGTAAGTCAGTACGGCCAGCTGCAGGCAGGGAAAAATTCTGCCAATAAAGGCCGGATTTATGGGTCTTGCAAGGGCATTTCCAACGGAAATGAGGTCGTGATACAGGGTATGAGCCTTTTCTGGAGCATTGCCGGTGTCAACAATGGACTCTATGAAGGTGCCCCTTATTGGACCGCCGCCTATGTGAACCAGCTTGTATCAAGACATAACATTCAGCTGATTCGTGCTCCCATGGGTGTGGATGAGGAGTGGAGTGGTGCTCCGCACTACTTTTCAAGTACGGAAAATCAGCAAACGCAACAACAGATGATGGATGCTGTTGTTCAAGCGGCCATAGACAACGACATCTATGTGATTATCGATTATCACAGCCACAGGGCCAATGAAAATGTTGCCCACGCCAAGGAGTTTTTCCGTCGTATGGCGACGAAATGGGGCAGTTATGATAACGTGATCTTTGAGATATTCAATGAGCCTAAACAGCAATCGTGGTCGGATATCAAGACCTATGCAGATACTGTTATTAAAGTCATTCGTGACGCCGGTTCCGACAATCTTGTTGTTGTCGGAAATCCCAGTTGGTCTTCTAGGCCAGATGAAGCTATAGGGAACACCAACAAGATAAACGACAACAATGTCGCCTACACCTTCCATTTTTATGCGGGAGTTGATCTTGATGGTACCAAGCATGAAACGAACAGTGAAGGAAGTCAGGCTGTTTTAGCGATGAATGCCGGGCTTTCTGTATTTGTGACGGAATGGGGTGCATCGGGTCCGTCCGGTGGTGGAACTTTTTATAGCGACCGTACTCAAAATTGGTATGACTGGATGAAAACGAACCAACTGTCTGGTGCAAATTGGGCCGTTTCCAGTAAAACCGAGGCTGCCTCTTATTTTGTCGGCAACGCTACCGCTACGGGTACATGGAAGCATACGGATGGTGGTGTGTGGGTGAATTCCAATATTTTTGCGAATTTGCCTTCTAACTATACAAGGTGTTCGTCAACTCCGGCTTCTAGCGGTTCCGGCCCCTCTTCCTCGGCTTCTTCTACGGTTACGCTTATAGATGATTTCCAAGATGGTAATGTTACTGCAGAAACCCTTGAAGATGGCGGCTGGTTCTTGTATGAAGCGGACGGCTCAATTTCAAATACAAAAAAAGCGAACGGTGACTGGGACATGATTCGTTCTAGCGGTAGCAGTAAGTACGCCTCGATGGAGGGTATTTCCCTTGTTCCGACGACTGATAAGCCGTATCCTTCCGTGGGTATGGGGCTTGCTCTTGTTGAAGGCGCATTTACAAACTGCTCGGCAATACAGTACGATTACAAGGGCTCTGGGCATTTCTTCCGCGCCGATATAAGCACAGTGACTCCAGAAAAAGGATACGAACACCAGACGGTAGAACAGGAAAGTTCCACATCCTGGAAAACGGTGACTGTTACTGCTGATGATTTGGATCAGCCTTTGTGGGTTTACCAAACCCCGAAGCTTTCTGGAGAAATAAAGCCTTTTTACTGGGCCCAGGTGTATCAGTTGGCCTGGTTTGTCAGTATGGATGTTGAAAGTCGTGGAACAAGCTTCCAAATCGACAACGTAAAGTGCGTGGGAACCCTCCCCGAGGTCATTGTCACCAGCTCCAGCAGTGTGGCGTCTTCTGCCGGGTCTTCCTCCTCGTCCATTCGTTCCTCTTCATCCATTCGTTCTTCCTCGTCCATTCGTTCTTCCTCGTCCATTCGTTCTTCCTCATCTAATCGTTCCTCTTCATCTATCACCTCTTCCACCGCTGTTGCGACTTCATTTATCGACGATTTTGAAGATGGCGACAACATGGCCTTTACCGGTTTGAATGATTACTGGTATGCCTTTACGGATAAAGGCGACAAGGGCGCCTCTACCATAGACAACTCCAAAAATGACGAGGGGGACTATGTGGTGGTGTTTGGCTCTGCCGCTGCCGATGGCTCGGAATACGGCGCCGGACTTAAGAACATCGTCTTGGGAAAGGGGGATAATGAATACGACCCCTACGTGACCCTCGGCTTGAATTTGGAAGATGGCCTTCGCGGTTGTACCCAGATTAGTTACAAGTACAAGGGAGCAGGCCATAACCTGAAGGCCGTAACCCGTGGTGACGAAGAAGGAGAATTGTCCGGTTACAATTACCACAAGAAGGCCTTTGAGGGTTCCTCGGTTTGGACGGTGGCTAGCGTGTCCGTTCCTAGCGGGCTGGAGCAGGAGGAAAACTGGGGGACTGCACTGGATGGTTTGAATATGGCTGATGTGGTCAAGCTCCAGTGGGAAGTGAAGAAGGAGGCAACGCACAAAAACCTCTTCATTGACGATTTGAAATGCGAAGGCATGAGCATTGTCCCTGTGGTCCGCCCCGATGAAGACGACCCCGATGTGGACAACAGTTCCTCGTCCAGGTCCAGGAGGAGTTCGTCTTCCCGTTCTTCCGATGACAATGACGATGAGGATGATGACGATACCGACGGAATCGCGGGTGGGGTGGTTGCCCATTCCGGCCTTTCCGCCACCATCCACGGCAACACCTTGCTGGTGTCTGTCGCTAAGGCCGGCCTCGTGAAGGTCCAGTTGTTTGACATGATGGGCCACACCATCGAAAGCCACAGCGAGAGCATGGCCGCCGGCAGCTTCGCCCACACCTTCGGCAGCATGGGCAAGGGTGTCTATATCGTGCGTGTGCAGCAGGGTTCCACGGTCAAGACCTTGCGTATGCAGGTTCGGTAAGTAAAACTTTGTAAACAAGTTCCGCGTTATTTGTGGAACAATGCAAGAGGCGGGGTGAACCTGCCTTTTTTGTTCAAAAAAAAGGACTTTTGAATAGTGTCCGTTTTTCGTTTACGGGAGTAACAAATTGTTACCAGAATTTGACTTGAATGGCCTTTCTCTTGATATTATTTTTTAAGCAAAATATCACAAATCTAGAGATGGGTATTGTATGAAAAGGACCCTTTTCCTTCTCCTGGCCTTGTGCCTTGTTTCCCTTTCCTTCGGGCGTGTGGGCCCCGTAAGCCAATATGGCCAGTTACAAGCTGGCAAGAACTCCGCGGGTCAGGGCCGCATTTATGGCAGTTGCCAGGGCGTCAAAAGTGGTAGCGAAGTCCAGGTGCAGGGTATGAGCCTGTTCTGGAGTATTGCTGGCGATGTGGGAGACTTCTGGAATTCTAGCACGGTTACCGGACTTGTTCAGAGGCAGAACATCCAGCTTATTCGTGCTGCCATGGGTGTAGATGAGGACTGGGGTAGTGGAAACTATTTTACCAACCAGAGTAGGTATCAGGGCATGATGGATGCCGTGGTGCAGGCGGCCATCGATAATGATATCTACGTGATTATCGACTACCATAGCCACAAGGCCAGCGCCGATGTGAACAGCGCAAAGTCGTTCTTTAGCAGAATGGCCCAGAAATGGGGTGGTTATGATAACGTGATTTTCGAAGTGTTCAATGAACCAATCAGTCAGAGTTGGAACGAAATCAAGACCTACGCGAACGCCGTGGTCGCCACAATCCGCCAATATTCCGACAACTTGGTCTTGGTCGGCAACCCCAGCTGGGACCAGTTCCCGAACTATGCCATCAACAATGAAGTGACGGATAGTAAGAACAACATTGCCTACACGTTCCACTTTTATGCCGGCACCCATTCCACGGGTAACGAAGGTTCACATGCCATTTCTGCGATGAATAGCGGACTTTCGGTGTTTGTATCGGAATGGGGTACGGTCAATGCCGATGGTGATGGCGGCGTGAGCGGTAATTCTTCTACTTGGCTCAATTGGATGAACCAGTACAAACTTTCGGGTGCGAACTGGGCGGTATCCACCAAGGGCGAAGGAGCCTCTTACTTTAATGGTAGTGCCTGGAACTATTCCGAAAGCGGAAAGTGGGTGAATTCGAACATCTTTTCGAAGCTCCCCACATCTTATACGGCGTGTTCTGCTGGTCCTCAGCCTGCCTCAAGCAGCTCGGTGAAACCTAATTCCAGTGCCGCACAGTCTAGCTCCAGTGCCACAACGACCAAGAAGTACGCCCTTGTGGATGATCTGGAAGACAAGGACGATATTTCTCTTTGGGGCGGTAAATGGGATGTCTATAACGATAACTCTAATCAAGCCCAGTCCACGTCAACCCTTAGTTTTGTCAATGGAAATGCTTCGACAGGGGCTGCTCAAATGGATTACACCTTGAATAAGGGTGGCTATGAATTCAGTCCGTTTGTGGGAATTGTGGTTGATGTGAATGCGGATGGCGAAACCACGGAAAACCTGTCGAAGTGCACCTCGCTTCAGTACGATTACAAGGGTGCGGCCCATTCGTTCCGCGTGGAGAATCCGTCTGAGGCTACGGGCTATAACTATTATCAGATAGCCGTTGCCGCAAGCAACAGTTGGACAACCAAACGGATCTCCTGGTCCTCCCTGAAACAGCTAACCGGTTGGGGAACTCCTGTGGATCTTGATTATGCAAAACAAAATGTGCGGGCTTTCAGCTGGCAAATCGAAGGTTCCACTGGCGATAGGGGTACGCTCCAGATTGACAATGTCAAGTGCGTGGGTCTCCCAGAAGCACCGGTTTCCAGTTCTTCTGCAAAATCCAGCAGTTCTTCGGCAGCATCCAGCAGCTCCGTGATTTTGTCTAGCAGTTCTTCTGTGGTATCCAGCAGTTCCGTGGCACCTCCCAGCAGTTCTTCCAATGCTGTCTATAGTGTTGTTGGCGATTTGGTACAAACGGTGGCACGCAATACGTCCATCGACACGGTTAAGGTCACCGGAGTGACTTCGTTTACAAGGAGTAGCTGGAACGCTTATTTCCTTGATTTTAAGGTGAATAACGGAACGCTCATCATTTCGGGTTTTGTTCCGGACTATTTCAACGGGAATAGTGCGGTTGAAAAATTTACAGTAAATGAAGAATCGCTTCAGTTTGAGCTCACTATAACGGCAGCATCGAGCAGTTCTAGTGTTTCCAGTTCCTCTAGTATACCCACCTATACGGTGATTTGGAAGAACGCCGACGGCGTAACGCTAGAAACCGACGAGGGCGTTTTGAAAGGGGCTGTTCCCACGTTTGATGGTGCAACGCCTACACTTACCCCTGATGCCCAATATACCTATACTTTTGCTTCCTGGGATCCAGAGGTCATGGCTGCAAACGCCGATGCTACATACATGGCTGTTTACTCCAAGGTACTGAACAAATATACGGTTACCTGGAAGAACGGCAATACCACCCTTGAAACAGACAAGAATGTGGTATATGGAACAGTACCCGAATATAATGGTGCAACGCCCACGAAACAGGAAACTGCACAGTTCAGCTATACCTTCTCGGGCTGGACTCCAGAAGTTGCCGCCGTAACAGGCGCCGTCACGTACAGCGCTGTGTTCGATAGTACAGTCCGTAACTATGTGGTAACGTTCAAGAACGACAATGGCATGGTGTTGCAGGCAGTCAATGTCAAGTATGGCGAGACCCCAAAATACACAGGTTACACTCCAGAAAAGCCTGCTGACGAGGAATATACGTATGAGTTCGATGGGTGGAGTCCCGAAATTGTTGCGGTGACGGGTGCCGCCACTTATACGGCACAGTTTAAGGGTACGCTTATTCCTGTCCAGTCCAGTTCCAGCGAGGTTGCATCTAGTTCTAGCGAGGAAGAGTCCAGTTCGTCGCAGGAACAATCGAGTTCATCCCAGGAATTGTCTAGCTCTTCCGAGGTACAGTTGAGTTCTTCGGCCACGGTGGCGGACCTGGATTGGCTTTCTAATACATTTTTGTCAAGCGCTTCTGAAACCGGCGTAACTGTTGGACAGTCTCATCCTGATTATGCTTCTCCTCGTGTCGTAAAGAAAGTTGTGGGCGATGTAGAATCCGGTGTAGATTATGTATTCTCCTTTGATGTGTTCTTGACCCCCTATGGTGACGACATGGACATGCAGGTGGTTCTTGGAAGTTACTGCGATGAATCTACTGTGCTTGAAAAAGGAAAAGAGCAGACAATTAGCTGCACTTTCAAGGCATCTGCAGATGAATCCGTTATGCTGACGCTTACCATGCCTGGCAACCGCTGGGAACCTGTAACGATTTCAAATGTGTCACTTAAGGCTAATGAGGGGCCGACGACCCATACGGTGTTCTGGAAGAATGATGATGGAACGGTTCTGGAAACTGATGAGGATGTGGCCGAGGGGGATGTCCCTGAGTATAACGGGGCGACTCCGGCAAAAACGGCGACTGCACAGTTCAGCTATACTTTTGCTGGCTGGGAAGAAAGCGTTGCTGCTTCTGGTGATGTTACCTACACGGCAACCTTTGATGCTATTTTGAGGAAATATACGGTTTCTTGGGTGAACGAAAACGGAAACGAAATTTCAAGCGCTCAGGTTGAATACGGAACAATGCCGGCATTTGATGGCGAACAACCCTCAAAATTTGCCGATGCGCAGTATTCCTATACCTTTGCCGGCTGGACTCCCGATGTTGTAGCTGTAGGTGGTGATGCCATTTACACGGCAAAGTTCAATAAGACTTTGCGCAGCTACACGGTCACTTGGAAAAATGAGAACGGGAATGTGCTTGAGACGGATGCGTCTGTTGATTACGGTGCGACGCCTAAGTTTGATGGGGCGATTCCCACAAAGCCCGCTGACGATCAATACACATATACGTTTGCAGACTGGGACCCTCATGTTTCTGCTGTGAAGGGCAATGTGACTTATACGGCCACCTTCAGCGCCGAAGCTATACCTGTCGTGAGCAGCAGCTCTGAACAGGTTGTAGAAAGTTCAAGTTCCGAGCAGGTTGAAGAATCCAGCTCTAGTGAAGAAGTGGTGGAATCTAGTTCTAGCGAGAATGTAGAACAGTCCAGCAGTAGTGAAGAGCCTGATTCAAGTGCGTCCAACGGCCTCGTCATCAGTGGAAACCTGCAACAGACGGTTGTGAAGGGCGGTTCGTTCGAGACGGTTACGATTAGCGGTGTGGAATCGTTCAACCGAGATTCATATTATATCTATTGGATTACATTCACCTTTAAAAACAACGAATTGGTTGTGGCTCAGGACGCCAATCAGTCGACAGAATGGTTGCAGACAGGAAACATGACGGAAACGATAACGGTTAATGGAACACCGTACGAAATCAAGGTTACGGTGGCAGACGCCTCCGAAGTTTCTAGCAGCTCCGAAGAAGAGTCCAGCAGCTCTGTTGAAGAATCCAGTGCTTCCGAAATATCCTCTTCGACTGGTGGAATTGTTGAATCCAGTTCTGCCGGACAGGATTCGTTCCTGGCCCTCCGTGGAATATCCCAGTCCAGGCTCTCAGTCTCCCTCTCTGGCCGTATGCTCCTGATTGAGGGCGGCCAGGCTACTGTTGAGGTGTTCGACCTTCAAGGCCGTCCGCTGGCCCGCTTCAGCCAGGTATCCGGCGTCGTAGAGCTTGCAAAGTTCAATGCTGGTAGCTATATCCTGCGTGTCAAGTCCGGTACTCAGGTGCAAAACCGCAAAATTACGCTGAAATAGCGTATTTTCTTAAAAAGTGTCATAGTCCCTGGTCCTTGTGACTAGGGGCTTTTACATTATTTTACTGGAAAAAAATGAATTTTGATAGTATCTTTTACTAAAGGTGTATCGAGAATAACGGGCTGATTTTCCTATGAAAAAAATATTCGCCTTTGCAATTCTGTTTTTGACGGTCATGTCTTTTGCCGCCTTTGACGAAAGTCATTTTAACTATGGGCGGGAATGGCATGATTCGTTTAATGAAAATACCAGTTTTGCAGGTACGGGCCTTACTCACTTGACCATTTGGTTAGGGGATCATAGAAAAGATAGTTATGATCAGTGGTGGGAAGGAGCCATGGTGCGTGCATGTAGAAAAAATAATTTGACTCCGGTATTCTACGCTTATGTTATCGCAGAGTATGATAAGAAAAAAGGATATGAAGATTGTGACGTTGGTAATCCGAACCATTGTACGAATGGTGCGGAAACCATTCGTAATGAATGGGATAAAATTATTGCTCGTTATCGCTATTTAGCTCAAGGTGTAGCGAATGATTTCGGAACTTCCGGAACGACTATTTGGCTGATAGAGCCTGACTTTTTCCAATATTCGGTTTCTGGTGATAACCATGAAACTCGCTTTAGTCAATTAAATGGGGGTATTCCCGATGCAGAGCTTTGCGGAACCTATTTCAACGACATTGTGGCGGCCATCAAGCAGTACTTGCCCAATGCCAAGATAGCGGTGGATATTTCGCCGTGGCTGAACGAGGAAATTATTACGTGGTATGCCAATTTTGACCAGAGCAAGGTAGACTACCTTTTTACCTCCGGCGGTCGAACCCAGGGCGGCCAGACCCGAATTCGTAGTGATAACAATAACCTGTTGACCTGGGCCGGAGCCAGTGCTGCCATGGGAGGCAAGAAGATTATTGCAGACGATGGATACGGAGTTGGTGGAGGTGCCGAGGAAAATTATGACGATTGGATGAACGTGGACAATCTGAATGCCCGCATTGCGGATGGCGTTATAGGGATATCGATCAAGGCTCCGAGGGATGCTTTTTACACCTTTGCGAAGGACCATCCCATTTCTCTCGGCGGAGGCGGTAATTCCAGCAGTTCTTCGGCAAAGTCCAGTTCCAGCGTTTCGTCCAGTTCTGCACGTTCCTCTTCAAGCGTTTCTTCCAGTTCAGTGGCGTCTTCCAGCAGCGTTTCGTCCAGTTCCGTCTCGTCTTCGAGTGTATCCAGCAGCTCGTCGGTGTCTTCTAGTTCCGTTGGGGAGGAATGGAATTCCAACACCGAGTTGACCATCAATAACAATGGTAGTGTGACTATCGGTCAGTCCAACGAGTATGCTGCCGCCCGTGTTGTGACCAAGGGTCTGGGCAACGTTGTTTCCGGAGAATCTTACACGTTGTCCTTTGATGCTACGGAGGGTTCAGGTGGCCAGGAAATGAATATGACGGTGGTTGTCGGGAGCTATTGCAACGATATTGCGACAATGACAGGTGGCAATACGACTCATGTTACCTGTTCCTTTACCGCCAATGCCTCGGAGTACTTGGTGCTTACCCTTGGTATGCCCGGTAGCCGTTGGGAACCGATAACTATCTCCAATTTCTCCTTTGCGGCCAACGTCGTGCCTGTCACATTTACCATTACCTTCAAGAACGGCAATGTCACTTTGCAGACCGTAGAAGTGGAACAGGGGACCGTCCCCACCTACACGGGAGCGGAACCCACCAAGGCCGCTACAGCACAGTATTCCTATACATTCCAGGGCTGGAATCCGGCATTAGCTGCAGCGACAGGAAATGCAACATATCAGGCTGTCTTTAACGAGGTGACAAATCACTACTCCATCAGGTTCCTGAATGACGGAACCGTGTTGGCCACGCAATCTGTGGCCTACGGGACAATACCTGTATATTCCGGTGCGACGCCCACCAAGGATGCGGATGCCGCTTACACTTACGCATTCGACGGTTGGAATCCGGAGATTGTCGCCGTTACGGGAGATGAGGATTACACGGCCAAGTTCAAAGCGACCAAGAAAAAGTACACCGTCACTTTTGTGAACGGCGATGAAACGTCTAGCAGCAGCCAGGTGGAATACGGCACGGTGCCTACGGCTCCCGAGGGCAAGACTCCTGACAACGATGCACAGTATAGCTATAGCTTTGCGGGTTGGACTCCGGAAATTGTTCCGGTCACTGGCAAAGCTACCTATACTGCGGTAGTGAACCGTACTGTAAACAAGTACAGTGTAACCTTCAAGGACGAAGACGGCACGGTGCTGCTGGCCGCGGCGGACTACGATTACGGCACGGTGCCTGCGGACATTGCAAAGCCCACCGACCCTGTCAAGCAGGGAACAGCCGGCGAGACCTTCGCCTTTGCTGGCTGGACTCCGGCCCTGGCTGCGGTGACGGAAGACGTCGTTTATACCGCCACCTATACCTCTTCTACTAATAGTTATACCGTGACTTTCGTGAAAGATGATGGCACGGTCATTCAAACTGCTACGTATCCCTACGGTACCATCGCGGCCGACATTGTAAAGCCTCGGACACCCGAAAAGCCCGCTACTGCGGAATACACCTATGAATTCAGCGGCTGGAGTCCGAAGATTGAAAATGTTACGGGCAACGCCACATATACCGCCACCTACACGTCTACCAAGAACAAGTACACAGTGACCTTCGTGAACGGTGACGGTACCAGGAGCACCAGCACGCTGGAATACGGGGAAATGCCTACTGCGCCGGCGACGAAACTCCCCGGGAACAATGCCCAGTTTAGCTATAGCGCAAATGGCTGGATTCCCAAGATTGTTGCGGTGACGGGTAATGCGACCTATACTTTGGATTACCGTGCTACCTTGAACGTATACACCGTTACCTTCTTGAATTACGACAACACCCAACTGCAAAGTTCAGATGTGGAATATGGCGTGGTGCCAGAGTATGGAGGGCAAACTCCGACCAAGCCTGCCGATGCGGAATACACCTACGCCTTTAGCGGCTGGAGCCCGGAAATTGTTGCGGTGACGGGTGCTGCAAATTACGTGGCAACATATAGTGCAACGGCTATTCCTGTTGAAAGTAGCAGCTCAGAACAGACAGAAGAAAGTTCTAGCAGCGAGGAACAGGTGCTCAGTTCCAGCTCTGCCGAAGAATCCAGCAGCAGCGAAGAGGAAAGCTCCAGCTCTGCCGAAGAATCCAGCAGCAGCGAAGAGGAAAGCTCCAGCTCTGCCGAAGAATCCAGCGGTAGCGAAGAGGAAAGCTCCAGCTCTGCCGAAGAATCCAGCAGCAGCGAAGAGGAAAGCTCCAGCTCTGTTGAAGATTCTTCCTCTAGTGAGGAGAACAGTTCAAATAGCGAAGAACAATCTTCTAGCAGCTCATATGATGGTCCTTGCATTGCCTTTGTGAACGGTGTGGGCGGTTATGCCTCTCATTGCTACAATTCTGGCCTGACCAACATGAGTGAAGGCGTATGCTATACAATGAGCCGTGATAGAAACGAGACTCTTCAGTGGGTTGTTGCTTCTGCTCAGGAAAAAACATGGTGGATTGAGGCTTCTTGCGAGAGTGGAGAACCAATGGGTATTACCGGAAAAAGCTCTGTTGATGTGAATTCTTCATTGAAGTTTGCATTCAATAGAAATGTCTTGACTATTGCTGTTCCTAGACAGTCGTTGGTTCGCGTACAAGTGTTCGACATACTTGGCAACCGGGTGAAGACATTCCAGGATAGCTTCGCAGGGACCAGGGAAGTGTCGCTCCAGGGACTCCCGCAGGGTAACTACATGGTCCGCGTTGTGACCGGAAATTCTGCAAAGACCAGCCGTATCAACATACGGTAAAGCCTTTGCCGACGGTGACTGGAGCTTACAAGTGTGTGATGTGAGATGTGTAGTGAGAAATGAATAATTCCACTTCTCACGTTAAATCTTCTTGTCTCTATCGGCCCTAATACCTAATCGAAAAAATCTTAAGCGGATCTTCACTTTCGTGAGGAGGACTTTCCTCGTGCCCCGCGCCTCACAACTCATAACTGACTACTCATTACTAATCTCACATTCCTCATCCCCCTAACCCCTAACCACTATTTACTATCTTTGGCCCGTATGTTTCTGAAGGGCGTGAAAGATGGGTTACCCATAGGCATCGGCTATTTTGCGGTGTCCTTCTCTTTCGGCATAGCCGGATCCAAGTTCATGTCTTGGTTCTTGGTGACCTTCATCTCCATGACCAACTTGACTTCGGCGGGGCAGTTTGCGGGCCTTAACATTATGGTGGATGCCGCCGGCACTTTTTTGGAGATGGCTATCGCCACCTTCTTTATCAACCTGCGCTATTCCCTGATGGCCATTACCCTTTCCCAGAAAGTCTCGTCTGATTTTACGACGCCTTACCGCCTGCTTCTGGCCACGGGAATCACCGACGAAATTTTCGCCGTGTCCATGGCCCAGCAAAACCGCGTGACTCCCCGCTATTTCTTTGGCCTGATGGTGCTGCCCTATATCGGCTGGTCCCTGGGGACGCTTACGGGGGCTGTGTCAGGAGAGGTTTTGCCCTCCTGGATTACCAATGCTCTGGGCGTTGCCTTGTATGGCATGTTTGTGGCCATTGTGGTGCCCCCCTGCAAAAAACATTTGTCCACATTGATTGTAGTTGTTGTG
>Ga0247609_10004716_pt1 | contig 13491 bp, 9 predicted proteins | sample 172DNAGHGlowgp2_FD_193487 | JGI IMG/M metagenome (GOLD analysis project Ga0247609, IMG submission 193487) | Sheep rumen microbial communities from Palmerston North, Manawatu-Wanganui, New Zealand - 1728 DNA GHGlow gp2 | ecosystem: Host-associated > Mammals > Digestive system > Stomach > Rumen ...
TAGAGAAGCCGAAGCCATCGTGGTCGTCCCCGCCGACAAAAAAGAGGAGTTCAAGCAATATGCCGCCGAATATGAAGACATCTGCAAGGAAGAATTCGCCAAAGTAGAGCCCGAATTGGCCATCCTCTGCGAACCCGCCGAAATGCCTAAGCAGGTCATCGACGTGAAGACGCAAGACAACATGTTCTGCGCCATTGCACACTATCCCAACGGCGTCATCGCCATGTCGGAAGACTTCGAAGGCACAACTGAGACCTCAAGCAACCTGGCTACATGGAAGATGGAGAACGGAAAGATCGAGTGCGTTTCACTGACCCGCAGCCTCGTCGACTCAGCCAAGGACAAACTTGCCGAGCAGATTCGCAAGAACCTGACTGACAATGGCGCTGAGGCCTACTCCACTGGCGACTATCCCGGCTGGAAGCCTAACATCAACTCGACCATCCTCAACCTGATGAAGAAGGTCTATAATGAGAAGTTCGGCAAAGAGCCTAAGGTCATGGTCATCCACGCAGGTTTGGAATGCGGCATCCTCGGATCGAAGTATCCGCATTGGGACATGGTCTCATTCGGTCCCACCTTGGTGCACCCGCACTCACCCGACGAAGCCCTGCTCATTGAGAGCGTGCAGCCCTTCTGGGACTTCCTCGTTGAAACCCTGAGGAACATCCCCGAAAAAGAAGTTATTGCGTAAATAATTCATTATCATAGATTTGAAAAAGGCAAAAACGGATTCGTTTTTGCCTTTTTCATTTTTTTCAAGAAAAATGTTGGAGTAAAGGAAATTCTTTGTACTTTTGCAGCCCGATTCTAAGGGATTCTAGCGAATAGTAACAATAAATAAGATAGAGAGATGAAGCGCACTTATCAACCTTCGAACAGAAAACGTAGAAATAAACACGGTTTCAGAGAGAGAATGTCAACGGCTAACGGCCGTAAGGTTTTGGCCCGCCGCAGAGCCAAAGGCAGAAAAAAACTTACAGTTTCTGACGAGTATTAATTTTCGGAAGCCGTTATATTTCTCATTTAAGGTAACGAAGGCGAACCCATTAAGGATTCGCCTTTTGTTGTTTCACACTGTCGCGAACTGCGCCCCCGCAGTTCGCAAAACAAATCCTTTGTTGAAATGCGAGACGCAATTCACGACAATGAGCAACGATAGATGATTTCCTCTCCCCTACGCGCCAAGTGCATCCGCTCGCGCTGTTCCTCTGAAATCTCATAGTAAATCCTATCCTCCGTCACCTTGAAGCCTGCCTTACGCAACACCTCAGCATAGTCGCGGCCGAACTGGCGCACGTGGTCGTATTGTCCGTATAAGCGCTGACGTTCCTTCGGGTCTGTGACACTCGGGTCTTCAAAGGTGTCCACATCGGGATTGATGGGAACCAGAAGAATCGCCCAGCCATTAGGCTTCAGGATACGTTGGATTTCAGAAAAAGCCTTATTGGCATCGCTGACGTGTTCGAGGACATGATTGCAGATGACCACATCATAGGTATCGCTCGGTTGGTCGATAGCGGTAACATCGAGATGCAAGTCGGCGATGGGAGAATCAAGATCAGCAGTGGTATAGTCAAGGTTTTTCAAAGCACGAAAACGCTTCAAGAAAGGCTGTTCAGGCGCAAAATGCAAGACCTTGAGTGGAGCCGTGAAAAAATCCGTTTTCTCCTTCAGATAGAGCCACAGCAAACGATGCCTTTCAAGCGACAGGCAATTGGGGCACAACCTGTTATCCATCGCCTTGCCATAACCGTAGGGCAAAAACTTGCGGAAATGCTTACCACATACGGGGCATTCCACCTTGTTGCCCCAATAGAATGGCCGAATTAAAATGCTGAACACATAGCTCAACCTGATGAGCCACTGGCGAGGAAATATCTTGGTGAAAAGTGAAATCAACTTCTTCATTTTCGGATAATCACGTTTAATAGCGCAAAAATACGGAAAGAATCTCTATCTTTGCAAAAAATAATGAAAATGCAGTTTTCGATCATCATACCCGTCTACAACCGGCCACAAGAAGTCGACGAGTTATTGGAGAGCCTTTGCCATCAGACGCTCAAGGACTTTGAGGTCGTTGTGGTGGAGGACGGATCATCGGAGAAATGCGATTCGGTCTGCGAAAAATACAAGGAGCGACTGGCTTTGAGCTACTATTTCAAGCCCAACTCGGGCCCTGGCCCCTCACGAAACTATGGTGCAGAACGCAGTCAAGGAAACTACCTCATCATTTTGGATTCCGATGTCATCGTGCCTGAAAACTACTTGGAGATCATCCAGCAAGAGTTGAACCGCGAGCCATGCGACGCCTTCGGTGGTCCCGATCGCGCCCATCCTTCGTTCACACCCATACAGAAGGCCATCAACTACTCGATGACCTCCTTCTTCACCACAGGCGGCATCCGAGGCGGAAAGAAAAAAATGGACAAGTTCTATCCCCGCAGCTTCAACCTCGGCATCAGGAAAAACGTTTACGAAGCCTTGGGCGGCTTCGCTCCTATGCGTTACGGTGAGGACATCGACCTGAGTACCAGAATCTTTAAAGGTGGCTACAGCTGTCGTCTCTTCCCCGAGGCTTTCGTCTACCATAAACGACGTGTCAAGTTCAGCTCGTTTTTCCGTCAGGTGAAGCATTCGGGCGAGGCGCGTGTCATCCTGAAAGTCAAATATCCCGAGACATTCAAGCTCGTGCATCTATTGCCTGCCGCCTTTGTGGTTGGCAACGTAGTATTGGTCGCAGCCTGCTTGGTGCATCTCATCTTTGCCTTCATCCTGAAACGAACTTATTCATATTGGGCACTACTTTGGCTTGCACCTATCTTGCTTTACGCCATGATGGTCTTCATCGACTCACTCATCAAAAACAAAAGCTTAAAGGTCGCAACGCTCTCTGTTCCAGCATCCTATTGCCAGCTTTTTGGTTATGGCCTTGGATTTATTGGAGCGTTTTTCGGTAAAAACAGTCTTCGCAAGGGGAAAAATTGTAATTTCGCAGCACCTTAATAATAATATCATGGGGTCATTCTGGAGAATACTGCTTGTTTCCGTTTTGATTTTCTACATTTTCAGCCTGATTATCAAATGGGTATTTAGGAGGAAGATGAGAAAACTCCAAGAGCAAATGGAACAATTTGGGCAAAACGGAACCCAATCTGAAAAAGATGAAGCCAAGAATCCACATGTCGACCCAAACATAGGTGAATACACTGATTTTGAAGAAATTGAATAGAAAACAACCTGAGTAATGAAAAATACCAACGAATCAAAAGAAAAGAAGAATACGACGGTCCTTCGACAAGATCAGGGGCCGAAGATTTGGAGCATCATCATCGCCATCGCTGCCTTCGCACTCATCTCATGGGTTTACTTCTACCCCGTGCTCCAAGGCAAGCGCGTCAAGCAACACGACATGGAGATGCACAAGGGCATGGCCCAGGAACTGACACAATATCGCGAGGCCACGGGAGAAACCGCACTTTGGACCAACTCGGCCTTCAGCGGCATGCCGGCATGGAACATCTCGGCACCGCAAAAGACCAACCTCTTCCAATATGTCCATAAAGTGCTTTCCATCGGACTTCCCAGCCCTTTGGGGAGCGTGTTTATCAGCATGTTAGGCTTCTTTATCCTCTTGCTGGTCTTGGATGTCGGTGTATGGGTGAGTGCCTTAGGAGCCATCGCATACGGGTTCACTTCCTACCTTTATATTATCATAGGCGCGGGCCACAATGCGAAAGCGGTTGCCATGGCCTACATGGCACCCGTCATCGCCGGCGTTTTGCTGACCTATAAAGGGAAGTACCTTTGGGGGCTGGTGTTGACCGCCATCGCCGCTTCGTTGGAGCTGTATGCCAACCACTTACAAATCACCTATTATCTCGTACTGATCCTTGTCGTCATCGTCATTGCAGAGTTCATCTCCGATATCCGACAGAAGAAACTGCTGCATTTCGTCAAGGCTAGCCTGATGTTATTGTTGGTAGCTGTCATTAGCGTCCTCACCTTCTCCACCAAGCTATATGCCAATTACGAATTCGGCAAGGAAACCACCCGTGGCAAACCCGTACTGACCAGCAACGAAGCCAACCAAACCCAAGGCCTCGACCGCGACTACATCACCCAATGGAGTTATGGCAAGGGCGAGACCTGGAGCCTCATGATTCCCAATGCAAAAGGCGGTGCTTCGGCTTACATTGGCAAGCAGAACCCTGCCCTTGAAAAGGCTGACGGCCGATTCAAGGAGAGCATCGCGCAAAGCAACGCCTATTGGGGCGACCAGCCTGGCACCAGCGGTCCCGTTTATGTAGGTGCTATTGTGGTATTCCTATTCGTGTTAGGTGCCTTAACGGTGAAAGGTAAACTAAAATGGGCCTTGCTCATCGCGACTTTACTCTCCATCCTGCTCAGCTGGGGCAAAAACTTCATGGGCTTCACCAATTTCTTCTTGGACTACATCCCAGGTTACGATAAATTCAGAGCAGTTTCCATGACCTTAGTCATCGCTGAGGTCACCATGCCATTGCTAGGTTTTTTGGGCTTGGCCGAGATAGTCAAAAAACCAGAGAGCTTCAAGCAAAACATAACAAAATTCTTCATCGCCCTGGGCATTACGGCTGGATTCTGCCTTATCTTCTACCTCATGCCGAAGACCTTCTTCAACTTCCTCAGCCAAGAAGAAGCCAAACAATTTGCAGCCATGAGTTCGGGCAAAGACGGTGCTGTCTATGCCCAGTTCGCCTCACAGCTTGAAAACGTCCGCGTGGCCATTTTCCGCAAGGACGCTTTGCGCAGCCTCGCCTTCATCATCTTGGCCGCTGTGCCGTTGTTCCTCTATGGCAAAGGCAAGCTGAAAGCTGTGCCTACCTTTGCCATACTTGCGACACTCATCATCATTGACATGTTCCCTATCGACAAGCGCTACCTCAACGACAACAACTTCATTGACAAGGCGAAATTCGACAAACCTTTCGTAGCTTCAGCTGCCGACAAATTCATCCTAGACGACAAGAGCCTTGACTTTAGGGTAGCAGACATCACCAAAGACCCATTCAACGATGCCAGCACTTGTTATTTCCACAAGTCGATTGGTGGCTACTCGGGCGCCAAGCTCCGTCGTTATCAAGACGTCATCAGCAAATACCTCGGCGCCGAGCTTAACCAACTCAGATCTGCAAAGACAACACAAGACCTGATACTTCGCTTGGAACAGTTAGAAGTGCTTAACATGTTGAACACCAAATACATCATCTTCAACCCACAAAGCCAGCCGTTTGAAAACCCATTTGCTTACGGCAACGCTTGGATGGTGAATGATGTGCAAATCGGCAATACCGCCAACGAAGAATTCGACGCCTTGGCCACAACCGACATGCATCGCACAGCCATCATCGGAAAAGAGTTTGAGCAACAGGTGGCAAGTTATAAACCCAACTCGGAAGAAGGCAGCATCACCTTGACCGACTACCGCCCCAACCAATTGGCATACTTCTTCTCGGCAAACGAAGACAAACTCGTGGTCTTCTCGGAAATCTGGACCAGCAAGGGCTGGACGATGTTCGTTGACGGACAAGAGAGCCCGCTGCTACGTGCCAACTACCTCCTACGCGCTGCCATGATTCCTGCTGGACGGCATGAAATCGTGATGCGCTACGAACCGAAGATTTGGAAAACGGGTGGCGTGGTTTCGTTGGTGAGCTCGCTGGCTATCATCTTGTTTGCGGTCGCCACCATAGTTCTGTCCCTTGTCAAGAAAAAGGAAAAACCGGCATGACCAAAGTCTTATTCATAAGATACAAGAAAAACAACGGGATTTTGGACGGTGGCGAACAAGTCACCGAGATGCACTATGACACCTTGGCCCAACTGGCGGGAAAAGAGAATGTCGAGACCTGTTATATCCACAAGCAAGACAAGAAACGGTCGATCCTGGATTACCTACGTGGAGCCATGTATTTCCCTCTTGACTATCACTTTGGTTTGACCCCAAAGAAAGTCAAGCAAATATGCCAGTTAGCTCAAAATTTCGACATTGTCTTTATTGACCGCAGTGTCTTCGGCATCATTGCCAAGAAGTTGAAAGAGGACCATTACAAAGGGAGAGTCGTCGTTTTCTTCCATAACGTGGAGGCTTTATATTTTGACGCTAAAATCTCAAAACGCACCCCTTTCAGGAACATCATCATCAAAAGCGCCGACCATAACGATGCCTACTCATGTCGATTCGCCGACAAGGTCATTGCGTTGAACCAAAGAGACGACGACAAACTGTTTGAACGATACCAAAGGCATGCCGACATACTGATTCCCATCGTTTTTCGCGACAAATTCAAGCCTGAGCACCAATGCGAGGCATTTACCAAAGCCAAGCCAGAATGTCTGTTTATCGGCAGTTATTTCGCCCCAAACAACGAAGGACTCCTATGGTTTGTCCGAAATGTTCTTCCGCATGTTGAAATCAGCTTTAAAGTGGTAGGTAAAGGCATGGAGAAAATCAAAGAAGAGGAGCCGATCATGCACGACGTTGAAGTCATTGGTAGCGTACCAGACCTGATGCCTTACATCAACGAAGCGGACATAATGATTCTTCCTATCTTCAAAGGCAGCGGCATGAAAGTCAAGACCTGTGAATCGTTGATGTTCGGAAAGAACATCCTCGGAACCGATGAAGCCTTTGAAGGCTATGATGCTGATTACGACCGCATTGGAGGCAAATGCAACACGGCAGATGATTTCATCAGAAAAATCAATGACTTCATCACCTCTCCTCGACCTAGATTCAACACCTACTCTCGCCAACTTTATTTGGAGAGGTATTCAGAATCGACTCTGTCAGAAAAAATGCGAAAAGTCTTGTTCGACTAGTAGCATTATTTTGGTGCCTTTTGGCGGACAATCTCAAGATTCCTATACTGTCGTACAGGATAGGGACGGCGGCAAGTCTCGCTCTTCTCTGAAGACCAATTCTTCACAGGCGTCATAAAGTCCTTGCCATAGAAACCTGAAAGCCATGAAGCCGCTTTGTCAGGCATATAGAACTGGATGCCAAGGAAATCTTGCCGAGAGAATGTTGTCTTCTCAGCAGTAATGATTTCGCTTGGGAACCCATCCGACTCGTTGGCCTCTTTCCAATCCTTGTATTCGTGCTTATAGGAGACTATGGTCGCGATGGTGTTTTCGTCTTTTTCAAAGAAATAATAAAAGTCTACCGGAACTTTATTGTATTCAAACTGCTCAATCGTTATTCTCCCATCTTCCTTGAAATAGAACTGGCGCTTGAGGACAAAACCGTTCTTTAGCATAATATCTATCAGATTATCAGGCCGTTCAGACTCCATAATACCAATATCAAGATCATAGTCATAAGGGATAAAACCTTTCTCTCGATAGGCACCCAGCAAAAGGCCAAACACGAAAAACGGGGTAATGCCTTCTTTCGTCAGCACCTCGTCAATCTTGGCCAAGACTTCCAATCCGTGCTTTTTTATCGAAGCCGCCTCTCGTTTAGCAATTTGACGGTTCAGAAGAGCCACAATCTTGGGATATATGCCCATTTTGACAGCCACCTTCACTGCCGTATCCCTTAAAAAACTATGTTCACTCATCATTATGACATTTAATATCGTTTAATCATTGGTTGAATTGCAGAAAATCCTTGGAATGGACGTCTTTTTTGATCTGTTCCTCGGAAGGTAGTGTCATATAATCGCCAAAGATGCGGGTAAGAAAAGCGTCGGCATTGCCTGGAACAGGCAGCTCTTTTCCCTCAAAAGGCACTCTTTTCACTGGAAAGACCTCTGAAAAACGCATGTCATGATATGGCGTTCCCTTTCCCAAATCATAATGCATCTCTCCTTTTTTCCTAAACACATCCAATGGGAAGGTAAGCGGCTGAAAACAGTCATAAATAAACCAATTGACCTTAGTAACCACCTTCCTAAGTCTGTCGTTTTTCAACCTATACATCCAATTGAGCAAGGCAGCTCGCGCTTTGGCGCACATCCAAGCCCTGAAATAGCTATGCTTAGAAATGCAAAAAACATCAATCCCATAGCCCTTGTACTTATACAAGACGCCACGAGCGGGGAAACAGCCCAACAGACTGCCTTCCTTGGCTCTGTATTTTGGGAAGCCAAAAGTATAGTTGAAATCAGTTTTCCTAGAATGCAAAACGAATTTGTCAGACTCCTTTTCCAGCAAAATCTTTACTAGTTTCTTGTAATCCTCTTCGTACAAAGCGATATCCACATCATCGTCCCATGGAATAAAGCCCTGATGTCGGACCGCGCCCAAAGCACTACCTCCCGTAAGGAAATAAGTTAGCCCGTTTTCCCTGCATATCTCGTCGAGAACCATAACTTCCTCCAACAATAGCAATTGGAGATTCCTTAACGGTGAGCCGTCTGGAGAATATTTCTGCCTTAATCCCGAGGTATCAATCATATCATGAAAGGATTTCAGCTGCAAAAATAGGCAAATTTGATGTTGTTGGGACTTTTTTTCTAATTTTGCACTTCATTTCAACCCAACAACTCATTCTGATGCCCATGAAAGAATCTTTAGTCATTGGTGGAAGCAACGGCATAGGTTTAGCCATTGCTTTGGAATTGCAGAAAAAATGCCATTTCGTACATGTTGTCGATAAAGTGAAAAACGACACACTTGATCGATACGACAACATCCGTTTCTGTCAAGCCAATCTTCTCAATACAGACTTTTCCTTTTTAGAACAATACAAAGGCATCGACACCCTCGTCATCACTGCCGGATTTGGCCGCATCGCACCTTTTGAGGACATCTTGGAGCAAGAGATCCAAAACAGTTTCCAGGTCAATAGCATTGCTGTCATAAAAGTGTTGCATTTCTTCTTCCCCAAAATGAAGGAAAAGGCTCAGTTCCATTGCGCCGTGATGGGGAGCATCGCTGGACTCATCAGTTCGCCCTTGTTTGCTACATACGGAGCAACGAAAGCAGCAGTCTGCAATGCCATCGAGAGCCTGAACATCGAGTTAGAAATGGCAGGAACCGACAACCGCATTCTGAACGTCTCACCTGGATCCATCAAAGGCACAAAATTCAACGGTGGTACCAACGACCTCAGCCAGACCGAAGCCTTGGCACAAGCCGTCATCCAGCAGATGGAACTGAAGCAGACCCTTTTTATTCCACAGTACGAAGAGGTCTTCAAAAGTGTCCTCGAACGTTATCACGACGACCCTCGCAAATTCGGTTTGGACAGCTATCAATACAAATTGTCGAGCGGGCGCACCAGCAGCAAGCCTCAACTGAAGATAGGCTACTTGAGCGGCACTTTCGACTTGTTCCACATCGGCCACCTCAACCTGTTGCGCCGCGCCAAAGCATATTGCGACTATCTCGTTGTGGGCGTGCACAAGGACGCTTCCCACAAAGGGAAAAGCACCTTCATCTCGTTTGAGGAACGATGTGAAATCGTCAGAAACATCAAGTATGTCGACCAGGTTATTCCATCAGAAAGAGAAGACTGTGATGTTTACCTCAAAGGCATCGTGAAATACGATTATCTTTTTGTTGGTTCAGATTATAAAGGAACAGAACGTTTCAATAGATACGAGCAAATCTTTGCCGACAAAGGCGTGGAAATCGTCTATTTCCCCTACACACAAGGCACCAGCAGCAGCCAACTGCGCGAAGCCTTGACCGCTAGCAAATAAAAGACAAAAAAGCGATTCATCAGACACAATTATCGGATTTTTTTTCTACTTTTGGGGCATTATAATCCGTGAGTCGATGAAAAGCCTTGTTCAATTTGTCATTCTCCTGCTTTGGCCCACCATTGCCTTTTCGCAGACGGTTAATATCGGTGACATTCTCTGCACCGATGGAAGCATTGTCAGTAGCGAGGCTTTTGCCGCCTCGGGAAGGTCGGCGGAAGGTGTAGTGTTTTACGTGGACGCCACTGATTCACATGGCTGGGTTGTCAGTCTCGACGACCAAAGCTCGTCAATCGAATGGAGCAGTGTAAACAATTACGGATATGATCTACCTGACTTGGAAAACTATGCCGATGCCCGTGTCGCCCTGCACGACCTTAACGGGCAGGAGAATACAGGTATCATCCGTAGCCACGGCAACAGTTCCGACTTCCCTGCTGCTTGGGCGGTCGACTATGACCGAGGTTGGTATCTGCCCAGTGCCGGACAACTGCGTTACCTATACTCCTGCGCTCCTGAAATCAACACATCGCTGCAAGTGGCAGGAGGGACTCCCCTTCCCTATCATGGCCATTGCTATTGGTGGTCGTCGACCGAACACTCCAGTTTTCACGCCTTCGACATGAATACAGGCGGCAGTATTGGCGATTATGTAAAGGACAACCATGTCAACTATCCGCCCACTGGTGTAGGCGTGCGCCAAATCAAAGACTTCGCCATTCCCAATCCTGTGCATCCCACCTATCATATCGGCGACCTCATCATCAACGACGATGGCAGCCAGGGCATCCTTTTCTACCTCTCTCCCGAGCAAACCGACGGCTGGATGGTGGCCTTGGACGATGCTTCCTCATCGGTGCCTTGGGGTAATGGCGACGTGCCTGGACTGACCAACCAGACCTACTCCTCGCCCTATGGAGCCCTGCTGGACGAGACCAATGGCTTCGCCAACACAAGCATCCTCCGAGGCTATCAAAATGGGTTGAGCACTGCTGCCAACGCCGTCGACTACGAACATGGCTGGTACCTACCCACGGCAGGACAACTGTCGAAACTCTTCGGTGCCTTGCCTTTCGTCGAAGAACCATTGCAGACCCATGGCAGCACTTTGGCACAAGCCGAGTATTGGTCGAGTTCGGAGGCAAACGCGGACGAAGCTTTCACTTTGAGTTGTGTCCCAAGTGCCAACATAAGGGCAGGCCATTTTGTACGTCGCGAAAAGTCGTCGAATTACCGTGTGCGTGCAGTGCGGGACTTAAGTTTCGTCGACCCACCTCTGCCCGAGCCGAACTTACCCGATAACATCATCGAGAGCGACTGCAACCAGCCTTTGCAAGGCACGACTTGGGACATCCAGATGCTCCACTCTAGCACACAAAACGACATCGCTTCATACTCCCCCATCGTTGCCGGCGACATCAATGGGGATGGCGTGACCGAAATCGTAGTGGCCCGATACACCGACAACGCATACCATTCCAACGGCATGTATGTCTTCAGCGGACTCGACCTCTCCGTCCAGTCCTGTTTCGACCTGCCCGACACCCTTTACAACTATAATGGTTATGCCCTTGGACGATATCCGCAACACAATGGCGACATGCAAGGAGCCATCTTTATCCACTCGTATGACAAGCGCATAAGAGCCTATTCCGTTGATGGCACCCTGCTGAACGTGTCGGATCGTGCCACTTCTTGCGACGGGATGCTTTCGTTGGCCGACTTCAATGGTGATGGCTTCCCAGAAATCTACTCGGGTAACGACATTTTCGACGCAGCCACATTGCGATGGCTCTGCTCGGGTCCGGCCAACGGCAACAGAGGTCTTGGATTCAGGGGACCGCCGCTCCAGACGGCTGTCAACACACACCACACTTACTATGCCATGTCGTTGGCTTACAATGTGCTTGGTGACGCAAGACAAGAGTTGATCTGTGGCAACACCATCTACGACGTGAACATCGTCAGCCGCACCAACCCTTCACAAAATTCCGTTACAATCAACAAGACCATCACGCCGCCTTCGGGCTTCACCCAAGACGGCCATGTGCTCGTTGCCGATTTCGACCTAGACGGTGAAAGCGAGGTAATCGTTTTCCGCGACAACACTGACGACCACACTTTAGGTAATATCTACATCTATGCCTACAAGCCTACCAGCGAGCAAATCCTATTCCAGAAATCGCACCGTGCCTATTGCACAAGTTATCCATTTATTGGCAATATCGACAATGACATCTATCCTGAAATCGTATTGTTGGAGAAACAGCTTTACAACCCAGCGAACCTATTCTGCTGGAGATATGTGCCAGGAAGCGGTTTGACGACTGTTTGGCAACAAGAGCACAACGATTCTTCAGGTCAAACAGGTATCACGCTTTTCGATTTCAACCAAGATGGCATCATGGAACTCGTGTACCGCGACAACAAGAACCTGCGTATCCTAAACGGCAGCGGGAGGAGTCACATCACCGGCAATGACACCATACGACCATACGACCTTTACAGCAGAAGGATGAGTGCAGGTACAGGTGTTGAGTATCCCATCGTTGCCGACGTCAATGGCGACGGATTCGCTGAGATTGTGGCAACTGGTCTCTTGAACTCAACACAAGAAGTCGGCTATGGTGGCATTTTCATCTTCGGCAGCCCCGGCAACTGGGCGCCGGCACGACCCGTATGGAACCAATATATGTACCATGTCACCAATGTGAACGAGGACCTCACCATCCCAACCTATTGCTTCGACAAGGCGACAGTCTTCACCGCCCACGATGGCACAGAACGAAGGCCATACAACAACTTTCTGCAACAAGCCTATTACATCACGCCCGAAGGCGAACCTTATAACCCCGGTGGCTCCATCGAAGTCGACATCATCGGCTCGGGCTGCAACAGCTACACTTTCCATGGTGTCACCTACGACGCAAACGGCCACTACCAACAACTCATCGAAACACCAGAGGGATGCGACACGCTCTTCAACATCGAGGTGAACCTCGGACATACGGTGACCCATGAGTTCTGGAAGATGAAGTGTGAATCATACACTTGGAATGGCACCACCTACTCCGAGAGTGGTACCTACACGCAAGAATTCGTCACGCCCGAAGGCTGCGACAGCATCGCCACCCTGCATCTCACCATCATCGGCACCCTCACCCACGAATGGGCAATTGAGGCATGCGACCACTACACATGGAACGGCGTCACCTATACCGAACCGGGCGATTATGTGCAAGAGTTCGAATCCTATGAGGGGTGCGACAGCATCGTCACCCTGCATCTCGCCTTCACCCAAGCCATGGAGGTTGAGACCGAAACCACGGCCTGCGATAGTTTCTCTTGGGCTGGGCAACAAATCACGCAATCAGGCAATTACGACCACTTGTTTGTGACTCCTGGCGGCTGCGACTCACTCGTCCACCTGCACCTCACCGTCGAGCCCTCTCCCGAGGCCATCGGTGCTATCGAAGGGCCGACTGAAGTATACGTAGGCACCGACATCATCCTAGGACAATACTTCTACTCCATCGACTCCGTCGGCTTTGCCGACCGCTACGAATGGACCTTGGAAAATGCCGACTGGCCGATGGACACCACAGGCTTGAATTGCGCCCTTTGGGTAACCACGCCCGGCACAGCCACCCTGCACGTCAAGGCGTGGAATGGTTGTGGCTTCACCGAGCGCGAGATCCTCATCCATGCAGGGTTCTACGACATCGGAGAGCAGGTCTTCCCCATTGCCCTTTACCCCAATCCAGCCCACGACGAGGTCTTCATCGAGGCCGAGGGCATA
>Ga0247609_10004720_pt1 | contig 13488 bp, 18 predicted proteins | sample 172DNAGHGlowgp2_FD_193487 | JGI IMG/M metagenome (GOLD analysis project Ga0247609, IMG submission 193487) | Sheep rumen microbial communities from Palmerston North, Manawatu-Wanganui, New Zealand - 1728 DNA GHGlow gp2 | ecosystem: Host-associated > Mammals > Digestive system > Stomach > Rumen ...
AATCTATCAAGGCAATGTTAATAGATTTATGCAACAAGTTGATAGACAATGATTTATCAAAAAAAGACTTGTTGGAAAGAGTTGAAGTTAAGAAGACTTCAAAGGATGATTTAGACCAAATATGTAAGACATTGGCTAAAGCATTCGACTTGTCAAGTGATGCAGAGGCATTCCAACAATTGACACAATCCAATGCTCTGTTGGATGAATCAATAAAGTTGGTAGATAAGGAAAATGGGGACATCTATGGTTTGTTAATGTTCTGTGAGTATCCAATAAAGGTAGGCTCTCCTATCTTATTTGAAGAAGCTAACTTATCACAGTACCTTGATAATTTCTCTCAAGTAAATGGACATTCGTTCATAATCGATGAGAGACTTAGAGGTACAAAGTTGGATAAGAAGATGCTATTCCATAACATCAAGTTCCTAAGTGATAATTATGACTTCATTTGGATTGGTGTGGAGGAGTCACTCCGTAGCTTCAGCTACTGGGAACGACTAGGATTCACAGAGGTGTTTAGGATACCTCAAGCTGTCTTTTATCTTGCACCGTTATCACAAAAAATGATTAACGAATATTTATAGTAATAAACAAGAAGTGTTTTTATGAAAAAGTTCGTTTTATCAGAAAATGGTGTTAGAAACTTAAAGCAGAATATTATCAAGGAGGCTTATTACTCAGACCATGTTGAGAAGGGTAAAGACTTCCTTGATAAGAACTTTATGAAGGCAGAATACGAGAACGATGGCAAGAAGGTGGGTATATTCATCAAATTAGATAGAGGATTACCTACCAAGAAGTCCATGTGGAAACAAGATGTTCTTGATGAGTTAGATAGAGAATTTTATAATAAGATAACAAATGATACAGAAAGAAAAGGCTTCATAAACCAGTTGCTAGACGATTGGTATAACAACAAGATTAGTAAATATGGAAGTCTGAGCTGTTATAAATTTTAATAATAAGAGGAGAAGGATGACGTAACTCGCTCTCACATATCGTCACCACATCGGTGCAGCATACTGCATACGAGCCTCACGTAAAACTTTTAATGATGAGAAAAATTTTTAAAAAACTATTTTTATCGTGCTTAATGTTAGCACTCAGCTTAACAGCAAGCGCACAAAAGGAATCTTATGATTGGTCAAGACTGATTGATGCAATCGTTAAGGTGGAAAGTAAGGGAAATGAAAAAGCACATAATCCAAATGGAGATTGTGCTGGAATCCTACAAATTACGAAAATTCTCGTGAGAGAATGTAATCAAATTCTTGAAAAAAGAAAATCAAGTAAGCGTTACACATATAACGATAGATATGACGCTAAAAAATCAAAAGAAATGTTCATATTACTACAAGAACATTTTAATCCAGAACACAATATAGAAAAGGCTATTAAATGTTGGAACTGTGGTTTCTATCATAAAACAAAAGATGGATGGAAATCCAAATCAATAGGTTATTGGGAAAAAGTTATGAAACATTATAATGGAGGCAAATGAAGCCTCCTTTTTCTTTATACGCCAATAAAAATGAGCGAATCAGAAAGATTCGCTCATATGTTCGATAAGTCCATTGGACTTGTTAGAAAGTGGTCGGAAATCAGAGTTGGGTTAATGGTTGCTGCATAGAGTTACCACCTCTGAACATATCATAATGGAACATATTTCCTAATGCTTTGTTCAATTGATTAGCAACTTGCTGTGCATCATAATCAGTTAAACAAGCAACGTTTTTTGTTGGTTGCATATTTCCATCATAAAATCTACCATTTCTATCAACATAGAATTTTACGCCACTATTATTTCCTACAGCAAAAACATTCTCAGTATATGGTCTTACTTGAACACCTTCTGATTGGGCTTCCATCAGTATTCTATTCACAGACTCTTTCACGATTCTATGAAGGTCACTCTCCGTTAATCTAATTAATTTCTTATTCATATTATAATTCGTTATTTTTATAAAAATATCATGACGAATTTGTTTTTCTCAGTTTTTTTATATATTTTTGCACTATGAAACACAAAATATCAAAAATAGAGAATAAAGCTGTGTTCACAATGAGCGAAGGAAAAAGGTATGCTTTCATCGATACCAAAAAACAACTTGAGGAAAGAAAACAGCATACCATTGTATTATCTTTGGCAAAATTAAAAGCAATAGATTATATAACAAACGCTTATGGAGCTAATTTTCAACGTGGAGATAGTGTGACGCATGGGATTTCAATTGACACATACTATTCAATCTCTGAACTATTAAAAAGACATAAGCTAAAATTCAATAAGAAAACATGTGAGGTAATTATCCTACGCTAAATAGGGTAATCCCTAAACCTTAATAGGGGAAACTATAAATCATTGATTTTCACTTGTTTATTTCAAAATTTTCTAATATCTTTGCAATAGTTATTTAAAAATTATATTGCTTATGAAAAAGATTATTAGTTTTATTTTAGGTTTGGTAATGTGTATTTCACTTACCTCTTGCGTGACAACAGCAAGTGCACAAATCGATGATATGTATGATGACGTGGATGTAAACCTCATCATTACATATGGAACTCCAATCTATAATGCTGAAGGATTATTAACGTATTATATCTATCGTGACCTATACTATTATCCTTATATACATAATAATAGGTATTACTTCCATAGATATACAAGACCATTACCACCTCCAAGACACCACAGACATCACGTAACACCTCCAAGAATCGGTGGACACGTGACTCCACACAGACCTCCACACCATACCACACGTCCTAATATTGGAAGCAGACCGACAAGACCAAGTGGCGGTGGAATGAGACCTTCAACCCCAAGAAGCTCAACAAGAATGGGTGGTGTAAATAGACAATTTGGTCATAGAAGATAAAATGTTAACGAAAGTGAAAAAAAAGTTCTTGAAAAATTTGGGAATTAAAAATAAAAACTATATCTTTGCATTGTCAAACTAAAAAATGACAATAATATAAGTATAATTTTAAATTTAAAGTTATGGAAAAGAAAATTAATGTTTTTGTAATTGGTATTCCTACTTTCGATTCAGTAGTTGAAAGGATTAAGGATGCAATTGAGGATGCTTTCGAAGAGCCAAAGAAATTTGTTGCAAATCAAAAGGGCTGCGGTAGAAAGTTTGAGACACCAAAGAGGTGCAATGAGGATTTGACTTCTCCAAAGTTCAGAATCAACAAGCCTTGCAATGGCGTTGAGCCTTGGGGCGTGTTTGGAGAACCAGCAGACGAGAATAAGAGGTTCGGCTATGGTCTAGAGGTAGATGAGCCACGTTATCAAGATTTTGACGATGATGAGGATTTCCTTGAAGCTAGAGAGGCATTTGATGACTTCGTTGATAGTGGTGAGAGATGCCGTGAACTTGGTCTTGAGAAAACAAACGATGCACCAATCACAAAGTGCAATGCAATTCGCAAGCCAATCGGCTGTCCTCCTCCTATGGGAGTGAATTTGTTGGGTGAATCACAGTTCCCTTGGTGGGAGTGTATCGACTAAACAAATAAAGCATACAGAACTAATCTGTATGCTTTATTTTTGTTAATATAATATCTATATCATCAAACAAATTATTTTTGTAGACGATGGAGCTTAGAACTTATTATCCAGAATGTTTTGAAGAGATGGATTATTTAGGAGGTTATAAATGCAAAGCATGTAAGTTTGAAGGGGATTGCATGGACGCAATATACAAACGAGAGTTTAGAGGTATATTGTGTTAATCATAGTTAAAAGTTGGGATAATATTTGGTTATCTCAACTTTTTTTCATACATTTGCATCAGAAATATAAAAATGACATATTAATTATGAATCTTGAACAGCTAGAAAGAGCAAATGAGTTGCGAAAAGAAATTAGTGATTTAAATCGTGACCAAAAAGAATTAGTTGAGAACTATAAGCAGTATCTTGGAACGTCTGAGGGAAAAGGCTTATCAATTTCATTTCGGACTTGTGAAGGACATAAAGTTATTAGCCTTAAACTTGATGAAGACACAAGAAATAAGGCTTTCAATCTTTTGAATAACAGCCTTTGCAAGAAAATCAACGCATTGGAAACTGAATTTGCAAAATTGTAGATTATATTATGATTACCTTTAATGAATTAAAAGATAAAGAAGTTATTACTGTGTTTGTACAGAATTCTACAAATGTTTTCCATATTAGAAAAGCAATAGTTGATAGATATGCAAATGGAATGGATATTACACTCCTCAATAAGAATGGAAAACGAACTAATGGTAATTGGTTTTCTTCATGGTGGCCAATAAATCTAAAAGAATTAAACAAAACAAAAATAGCAACCCTTTATCTTAATGAAGAAGAAGTTAGAAAAAATCCAAAAGCAGTGATTAAGGAAATTATACAAATAGTAAAAATTGTATGAAGGATACATTCCAAACAATAACTGACGATAAAAGATTAATGTTTGAGTACATCAGAGGAAGTCACCTCTATGGTCTTAATAATGAAGACTCTGATGTAGATACAAGTGGCATATTCATTGCACCAAAAAACTCTCTCATTGGTCTTGGTTTTGATTATCAAGCTCAAGTGTCTGATGAAAGACATGATACAACTTGGTTTGAGGTTGGAGATTTCTGCAACTTGCTTCTGAAATCTAATCCAACTGTATTGGAGGCATTGTTCGTTCCTGAATCGAAGATTATAACGCCTCCAAGTGACATTATCATGCCATTGTTTGAGAACAGAGACCAATTTATCACAAAGCAGTGTTTCAATCCTTTTATTGGATATGCAAAGGAACAGATTAAGAAAGCTAGAGGATTGAATAAGAAGATTGTTAATCCAGTCACAGAAAGACTTACTCCATTTGACTTTGCTTATACATTCTATAATCAAGGCAGCACCAAGATTTCAAATTGGCTTGCAAATAGAGGTCTTGACAAAGACTACTGTGGATTGGTACATATCCCAAATATGCATGATACCTATGGTGTCTATTATGATTGGGGTGCTCACATTCATCACAACCTTATTAAATATGAGGATATGGAAACAGCACTCTTCGGTGCGAATATGCTTGGTCTTATTTTCCTTGGGTGGTTTGGATACGGAAGAGTGGAAGAAGATGTAATGAAATTCTCAAAATTTGTTCAGAAATTCTACGGTATTAAAACTAAAAATGAACTCAAGGAATGGTATGAGAAACATCAAGAGGTAATCCATTATCGTGGAATGTGTCTTGACCAAGCTACTGATATGCGTGGTTCTTCAGTATCTAAGGGAGAGAAACCATTATGCCATATGGTATTCAATGAGAGTGGTTTCAAAGACCACTGCAAGAAGTATAAAGAGTATAAGGATTGGGAGAAGAACAGAAACCCAAAACGATACGAATCCAATCTCAAAAAGAATTACGATTCAAAGAACATGATGCATACTTTAAGACTTATGCACATGGGTAAGGAGATTGCTGAAGGACAAGGTGTCATCTTGGAAAGGACTTGGGATAGAGACTTCTTAATGGATGTTCGGAATCATAAGTTTGAATATGATGAACTTATGGAGATTGTTGAGAGGGATAATAAAGCTCTTGATGAAGCAATTGCCAATTCTACCATTAAGGAGAGTATCGATGTTAACTTTGTCAATGACTTATTAATTGACATAAGGAAAAAGGCTTATGGATGGTAAGACATTTAAAACATTATGCAGAAGGTGTTTAAATCTTGAAGCAAATGGTTTCGGAGGTGAAATGCCAGACGATTGGGAGATTAACATTGGAACTTGTCTTGGTGAAGAGGCTATTCTTTCTTGGGATGATACGCATTCTGAGAGAAAAACAACCATTATAGGTGTCTCAATGGATGGTTATAAGGAAGATGCCCTTAAACATTTTTCAACAGAAGAACTATTGAAAGAGGTAGAAAGAAGAAAAAATAGTTAAAATCTCTTAAAAAATTTTGATTTTTCAAAAAAAGAATATATCTTTGCATTGTCAAATTATTAAATAAGTAAAAAAATGAAAGAACAATTTTTAGCATTATTCGGTAGTTGGATTAACCAATATAAGACCGACATTCAAAGCAAGGTGGAAAACTTTCTCGAAGAGAATGAGTCTGACCCAGAGGAATTGGCTGAAATTATTGACGTTGACGTTGATGAAATCTATGACATTCTTGGAGGTCATGGTGAGGACATTTCAGTTGAGACATTTGGAAAGCTGCTTCTTGCTAGTGGTTTTGCTCTTGCAATTGAGCCAATCGAGCACACTCCGCTTAGAAGCTACGATAATGTGAATCCTCATGTTATGCGTCAGCCACAGCGTGAAGAGAGACGTGAGCCACGTCAGAATCCATTTGTACAGCCTCCTGTACCTCATGGAATTGGCATGAACTTCCCTCCACGTGATTTCGACCCAAGTCGTATTCCACCTCATGTTCGTGAGGAAATGGAGAGAGAGTTTGAACGCAGACACCCAATGGGTGACATTCCTCCATTCAACCCTCGTCGTGAAGCACCTCAGTCTCCATTTGAGACAATGGATGACGAGCGCATGAAGCGCATCATTCGTCATGAGCTTTGGGATAGTGAGATTAATCTTAACACCGCATCACATCGTGACCTTGTTAAGTTCCTCACTGAAAAGGACAAGAGAAAGCAAGAGATTGCACGTAGGGACAAGCAAGAGAAAGAAGTTGAGGAACTTGAAAGAGACCCACAAGTAGCTGATTTCGTTAAGCGAATGAAGAAGAACATTAAGAATAATCCTCAGTTCCGTAGCTACATGAAGAACTTCTTGAATAACTTGGACGAAGAGTAATTCAATTTCATATCATTCTATTAAAGATGGGAAAGTAGAGATACTTTTCCATTTTTTTTGTCTTAAAATTTGGGATTTTAACATTTTTTATATATCTTTGCAAAAAGAAGTTAAAATGTCAAGAAAGAAAAAAGACGTAGAAAGAAAAGAATACCCTTGGTCTCCATACCAAGAGGCCATATTCTCGTGGCTTGAACATGACCAAGGACATCTTGTGGTAGAGGCCAGTGCTGGAAGTGGCAAGTCCACTACTCTAATCAAATGCCTTGATTTTGTTCCACAGAACAGCAAGATACTATTCACAGCATTTAATACTGACATCGTAGGGGAATTGAAGAAGAAAGTAGGTGACATGAATAATGTAGATATAAGGACACTCCATAGCCTTGGATTGCTATTCATCAAGAGAAATATGCCACAAGTGAGTGCAATCCCAGAACCATTTAAGTATGATGCTTATATCAAGAATAATTTGAAAGAATTGTCTTCAATTAATACTTATACCTTAAAGGGTAGAGAATACTTTAAGTATGTTGACAACATTAAGAAATATGTTGACTTTGGTAGGTTCTATCTATGCCAAACAGTTAAGGACTTGGACTTCATCGAAAGCAGATATGGAATAGAGACAATTGCAGACGAGAAAGAGGTAGCATTGGATGTCATGGAATGGGGTAAAAACTCCCTAGAAACGATTGATTACACTGACATGGTATGGTTGCCCAATGTGCTATTTTTAAAGCCCCTAGGGCTCTTATATGACTTCATATTCGTGGATGAATGTCAAGACCTTAATAAAGCAGAAAGAGAACTTATATTAAAATGCTTCAAGATGGGTACAAGAATGATGTCAGTCGGAGATTCTTTCCAGTGCTTATACTCGTTTGCAGGTAGTGACCCAGAATCATTTAATACATTGAAGTCATTGCCAAACACCAAGTGTCTTCCATTGAGTATATCATATAGATGTGGCAAGAATATCGTAGATTATGCAAAGAAAATTGTAAAGTCAATTGAAGCTGCTGATAATGCCATAGATGGTAAGATAATGGAGAATGTTCAACTAGAACAAATCAAGGATGGAGACATGATTCTATGCAGAAACAATGCCCCATTAGTCCAGATATATAATGAATTCCTTAAATTGGGAAAGAAGTGTTATATAAGAGGAAAGGAGATTGGAAGTAATCTAAAGGCAATTGTTAAGAGTACCAAGCAAGATGTTCTTAATGCTGATTGCAAGGAAGATGGCGTATTTGTAAGATTATATGATGACTTGTTTGTGACTAGGAATAAGATAATGGAGAAGTTTGGAATTGATGCTGAAACAGCAATGGATTCCCCACAAATCCAAAATAAACTAGATATGATTAATGCCCTTGAGATTCTTGCTGAAGGAATTAATACAGCAGATGAGATTATAGATAAGATTGATGAGATATTCCCAAAGAAAGATAAGAAAAGTGGTATATCATTGTCAACAATACATAAGGCAAAGGGTCTTGAAGCTGACAATGTATTTATAGCTTGTAGGTCATTAATGCCTAGCAAATCAGCACAAAAAGATTGGGAAATACGCCAAGAATATAACCTTATGTATGTTGCATATACAAGAGCAAAGAACATACTTGGGTTCATCGATGAAAAGGACTTCGATAAGTTTAATACATCTAATACAAATAGTATTGCAACACTGAGGAGAATTGAATATCAAGTCAATAAAGTTCTTGGAAAAACAACTAAGGTGATAATTAATGAAGATACTGCAAAGTCTATTGTACTTAACGCAAAGAAAATAGATAAGACAGCATTCACAAGTTCAACAATAGATTTTAACTCGCCTTCAAAACCAACTAGAGCAAGAAAGGTAAATCTATTTGCAAATTTAATAAAAAATAAAAAGAAATAAAAATATGAAAGTAGCAAAAGTAATTAAGTGTTCGGCAGTCTGGTGTGGGCCTTGCCGTGTATTTGCAAAGACCTTTGAGAAGGTTGCAGAAATGGAAAAATATAATGGAATTGAATTCAAGGAACTCGATATTGAGAATGATGAAGGTGCAGAGATTCTTGTTGAGAAGTTTGGCATTAGAAGTGTACCAACAACCTTGATTCTTGATGAGGAAGATAATCTTATCTATAAGCTCATTGGTAATGTATCTATGAATGACTTTACTGATGTGCTAGATAAGGCGATAAATGGTGGCGAATAATGGTAATTGGTCTAGCTGGACGCATGCGTTCTGGTAAGACTGAACTTGCCAAGGTTTGCGAACAATATGGTTACGAGAGATTATACTTTGCCTTACCATTGAAACAGTTATGTGCTGATATATTGAAAATATCAATTGATGACCTTAATAAGGCAAAGGTTGAAAAAACTGAGATTGGTGTCACCATCGAAAAAGACATATGTGAGTTAATCTCTAAGGAAACTGATATTCCATTTGATACCGTAATGGAAATTTGCAACGGAGTTAAGATAAGAGATGTTAGACATATGTTGCAATTCATTGGCACTGACCTAATAAGAAAATATAATACAGATTGGCACGTTAATAAGATACGTGCAATGATTGATAAAGATAAAAACTATGTCATCGATGATGTAAGATTTCCCAACGAGAAGAAAATGATTGAGGAACTTGAAGGAGAATGTTGGTTCATTGTGAGACCAACCCTCGATAATATCTCAAATCACGAATCTGAAACATCAATAACATGGAATGATTGTTGGAATAGAATAATAATAAATGACTCTACATTACCTATATTGCTATTTAAATGGGAAACTTTCATTAGCAATTACATACAGTCTTGCTCCATTAGGGATAAAGAGTTTAAAAGAATATTGGAAGATGGTTCTAAGGATTCAATAACGCCATTGTCAATATATGATATGATGTTTTTATCAAAGCATCTATTTGACTATGTACCAAAAACAATAGACGCAGATAAGATTAAGAAAATTACAATGAATGAGGATAAAACAGCTTTCATAACATATGAGGATGATTCAATGGAACTTATAGTAAATCCATTAAATATTGAAGATTTGAAAGTATATCTTTAACATTCTTTAATTAAAATAATTTTGGAAAAGAAAAATATTTTTATATATTTGCATAAAAATTAATTATGAATGATAAAGTAGATTTTAAATATAATAATGGGTCGGAGGTGTTTTTCACCTCCGACACCTAGGTGAACCCACTGGGGACATTCAAATATAATTAAGTTTTGTGACCGCCCTTTCAAAGACGTGGAAGAGATGAACTATAAGTTAATTGAAGCTTGGAATAAGAAGGTTCCTGCCAATGGTATTGTATTTCATCTTGGAGACTTTGCTTGGGGTGGCTATGAATATTGGAAAAAAGTAAGGGAACAGCTTAATGGCGACATTATACTGATAAAAGGTAATCACGACCAGAAAAACATGTCGTCAACTGCTGAACAAGAGTTATTCAAATACGTAACTTGGCAGATGTTGATTGAGATTGAGGGAAGAAAGGTACTTCTTAACCACTTCCCATTCCTCTGTTACGCTGGGGTATACCGTGAGCCAAAGAAACTTGTGTGGAATTTATACGGGCACTGTCACTCAGGTCCAGGAAAGAAAGGAGAAGATATACCACGATTGGTTTATACATACCCAACGCAGTATGATGTTGGTGTTGATAATAACGATTATGAGCCAATCTCTTGGTATGAGGTAAACGAAAAGATACAGAAACAATTATTGAAAAGCAAGTTCAATGTCAAAGACAAATAAATTAGTTTTTATTGACACAATTACACGTGAATTCATCAAGTTTGCGAAGATAATGAAAATATTCCCAAAGATTTGCTATTATTTCAAGGAATATGACAGAACACAGTACTATGGTGATGAAGAAATAAATTATTTTGACAAACGTTCATTCTATGAATACGCAAGGCAAGAAGCAAGATATTACACAATGCTAAATGATAACTTCATTAAGTTTGTATATCTCTTCTCGAATAGATGGGCTTATAATACATATTTCCCAATACATAAATTCAAGGAAGCTGATGAACTTGCTGACTTGTTCCTATCTCACCTAAAAGATAAGGGATACCCAAGATATATTAAGATTATAAAATAAAACATTATTATTAACAATTTAGAACCCCCAACATTATGAAAACATGAGATGGACAGACAAACCTAGGAAAAAGACTAGAAGGGATGTTGTACTAGAGTACATTAAGTTTATGAAGATTATGGGTTATTACCCAACCCTAGTGGCATATATGTATAAGTTTCCAAAGTTAAGTGGATATGTTTCCATTATGAACAGAGATGGATATAGAATATCACATACGAGTGATACAGTATGCCATAACGAGTGTATGATTAAATACTTCGAAGAACAATTGCATCACTTGCGCCAATTGGATAAATGGCAGCTTAAAGAAATATTCATATATCCACTCAATTTCCACTTACCATATAGTAAAGCTTGTGATGTACTGAACTTACTTTGGTCTTATTTCGAGGAAAAACATATCGCAAATTGTAAGTTGGTGGATTAGAAAGGAAAACAAATATGATATTAGTAATACCAGATATTCATTCGAGACCGTTTTGGAAAAATGCTATAGAGAAACACTTTGATAATGCATCAAAAACTGTTTTTTTGGGGGACTTTTTGGATTCGTATCCTTGGGAAGGTTTCACAAGAAAGGACGCAATAAGAAACTTCCAAGAAATTATTGATTTTAAGAAGGAACATAAGGATAAGGTTATTCTTTTAGTCGGGAACCATGACCTCCCCTACATCGATAAAAAGAACTTCACCACGAGGTCTCGTTATGATTCAAGCAATGCTTATCATATTGAGGAGATGTTTCGTTCGCACAGAAGCTTATTCCAACTTGCGCATGAGGAATACATAAATGGCAAGAGATACCTCTTCACCCATGCTGGACTTCTTCCACAATGGTACGATGTCCATAAAGAGCTAATTGGCGAACTTACCGTAGACAACATCAATAAGCTCTATGACATTCCACAAGGCATGAAAGCCTTATGCGAGGTATCAAGATACAGAGGTGGATGGAATAGATATGGAAGCATCGTATGGAATGACGTGCACGAGATTCCTGATGGCGTGAATGATAATCTGCCTTGGGACTATCAAGTACTAGGTCATAGTCAACAAGAAGAACATCCAATTATAACAAAGGAATTTGCTTGTCTTGACTGTAGAAAGGCATTTATCCTCACTGATGAAGGAGGATTTCAAGAGGTATAAAGAAATTTATGCCTCATTTTTCTTTCAAAAAATTTGCTTTTTTAACATTTTTTGCATATCTTTGCAGAAAATAACAATTCAATGATTAATAATAGAGCAAACGATTCAAAAGTTGAAAGGGAAATAGCAAAGTTCCTAGATGAAAACCTATATTCTAATAAGGAAATATTTAAAGAGTTCGTTAGAACTGATAGTAAAAACGAGCAAATAAAAGGCTCAGACCTTATTTTAAGTACTTCTGACGGTAAGTTGGATAGGGCGGTAGTAGATGAAAAGGTAGCAGCAAGATATGCCAATACAAACCTTAATACATTTTCTCTAGAACTATCATATATTGGTAAAGATGGTAAAAGGAAGTGTGGATGGCTTACAGATAACACCAACAAGACAGAATACTATCTATTGGGATGGATAAACAAGGCTGACATACCATATGATGAAATAAATAAAAGGTATGATACGAACTCAATAACCAAAGATAGCATAAAGAGTTTTGATTGGGTATTGGTGTCTAAACAAAAAATAATGAAATGTCTAGAGGAAAAGGGTTGGACATTGGATAGACTTTCATTGCAAGATAAAAAAATTAGAGAAAATGGTGGCGTAAAAACAAAAGAATTTATCAATGGTGTGTCATTTAGGTATAGTGATATATATGTTGAAAAACCAATAAATGTTCTCTTAGAAAAAGAAACTTATTTTGAAATATCAGATTATCACGGCAATATAAATATTTCAAATGAAACTCCAACAAAAAAAATAATACTAGAAAGTAAAATCGAAAACGATTTATATACAGATTTTTTGTATACACACTACGATATACAAGATAAAGAGAAAACTATAACAGAAGTTCCAATACCTTCAAAAGAGGATATTGAAGAAATGAATAAGGATAATTGGAATATTCTCCTTATATGTGGTAAGAGCGGTAGCGGTAAGTCCACCATCTTAAGAGAAATCTATGGTGACGTAAAACCAATAGAGTATGACTATTCAAAATGCGTTATCAGCCAATTCCCAAGATATACTGAGGAAGAAGCTTGCGACCTACTACAAAGCATTGGTCTCAGTTCTGTACCAACGTGGCTCAGAAAGCCTCAAGAACTATCCAATGGAGAAAGAGCAAGGCTTGATATTGCAAAAGCCATATATGACGCAAATGGCGGTACTATAATAATAGATGAATTTACGAGTGTGGTAAACCGTCATGCGGCCCAATCAATGTCTCATGCATTGCAGAGATATGTAAGGCAGAAGAACTTGAAAGTCATTATCGCCTCTTGTCATTTTGACATTATAGAATGGGTTCAACCAGATTATATGTTCAACCTAGAACATAAGGACGAGAATGGTGAGGTAGAAATGGAAAAGATGGTGTACTCTGATGATACCAATTATAAC
>Ga0247609_10004721_pt1 | contig 13483 bp, 23 predicted proteins | sample 172DNAGHGlowgp2_FD_193487 | JGI IMG/M metagenome (GOLD analysis project Ga0247609, IMG submission 193487) | Sheep rumen microbial communities from Palmerston North, Manawatu-Wanganui, New Zealand - 1728 DNA GHGlow gp2 | ecosystem: Host-associated > Mammals > Digestive system > Stomach > Rumen ...
TGAAATTATTTTATTCAAATATATAAAAAGAAAAATTCATTTAAACTATATATGATTAGCTATAATGATTTAAATGATTTAATAGAAAATAATGATTATGAAATAAAAAAATCTGGAAGAGAAGAATATATATTAATACCAGAAAATGATATCAAGAAAAATACAAAAGTAAGAAAAAAAAATTAAAAATAAATGCTTTATATATATGTTTAATAAAATTAGAGAAAAAATTGGTAAGTTTATATTGCCTAAGACAGTAAGAATAGTTGATGTTACAGATATGACTGTTGATGAATTAATGAATAATCATGTTCAAAAACTTGAGCAATTACCTGGAGTATTTACTAAAGATTTTCTTGAAGACTTAATTAAAGAATATCCTAAGTTTGATCATCCAAATATTGTTGAATCTGATGGTAAAATAAAGTTTACTGATTCTAATGGAAAGACAACACAACTTAAAGTTCCTCTTTTGACAATTATTCCAATACCATATATTTCAAAAGACAGTATTGATTTAGACAAATATTATAAAGAAAATTTTGGAGAATCAAATCCACCAAAGAATATGGACGATATAAAGGGTGTACAAGTAAATGTTCCAGCATTGAATATTGTTCCTATACCAGCAATTCCAATTAAAGAAAATAACAAAAAGAAAGAAAGTAAATAATGAAACATTTAATAGATCATATTTTAGAAAGTTTCGAAACCAAACAAAAAACATTGGTTGATTTTATACAAAATACTAATGATCAAGAAATTATAAATACTTTATATAATACATATAAAAAAATTTATAAAGATAGTAATGATGAAGATTCATATTTTAATTCAATTAAACAATTAATTGAAGAAAAAATGAGTGCTAGAAATGATGATAAACATTTAAAATCATTTTTACAATCAATATATGGATCATGTGAAAAATATAATTGTTATGAACAAATTGGTATAATAGCTAAAGAACAACTTATTAAAAATGAAAAATCTTTTTTTAGTATTAAATTAGATTCAAATAAACATAATTATCAAATTAAATTAAATGACATTAAAGAATATTTTAATAATTTTTTAAAGGACATAATTGAAAATAAAAATAAACCATATAAAGCAAAAGGTATAGAATATCATAATATACCTGATGGATTTTGGACATCAATATTTAAAAAAGAAGCACCTGGTCAACCAGTAATGGGTAAAGGTGAATTTTTACTTGTTTTAATATGTGAATATCCTGATGGTAAAGGTGGTGATGTTACTATTAATGGTGAATCTGTTGAGGTTAAAAATTTAGGATCAAATGAAGCAAAAATTGGAAATGCAGAAAAAGGACATGTTTTACCAATTTTTAATTTTTTAAATGAAATTAAAAATGATTCAATAGATGACATTAAACCACAAACTTTAAATAAAAATGTAACAAAAGGAAATTCAGAAGTATTTACAAATATTAAATCAATTATTGAAGGAATAAAAGAATCTGAAAAGGATACACTAATTAAAATTCTTCAGGAAAAATTAAATAATGATTTTTATTTTGATAAGAAAACTAATGTTAATAAAAAATATGTTGAACAAGCAATTGAATATTTAATTGAATTAAAAAATAAAAATTTAGAATTAAAAGAATTTAGTAATCAATTCGTTAAAATATTTACAATATTATATATAATTTTATATTGTAATTCTGAAAATGCTAAATATATATGTTTAATTGATACTAATACTAATTTTAATTTTATTCCAATTAATGATAATACCTTTGCAAATTCAATGAAAGATGATAATTTTCCTGTTTTTATGATAAGATATTCAGGAGTAAAATTAATTTTAATTAAATATTAATTATGGATACAGATTTTAAAGGAATAAAAATTGTCCGCGTGTGTTTAGGAAGATTCCAGCCGTTCACATTAGGTCATCTTAAAATGGCTACTTATAAAGATTTGAAAGGACCAGATCAAGAACAAAAGGACAAACTTAGAGAACAGCCAAATCTAAAAGAAATAGCTAATCAAAAGACAATTATATTAGCAGTTTCAACACCTGATGAAAAGGTAGATAATCGTCATCCTTTTAATGATCAAGTTATGAAAGATGAATTTGATTTAATTAAGAAGAATTATAAAGATGATATCGAAGATGTTTTATATGTAAAAGGTGCGGATATTTGTGCTTGGGGTGAAATGTTAAAGAAAGCCGGTTATCAAGCTTCTGTTTGGTTAACTGGCTCAGATGAATTTAAGATGTATAAAGGAATGGCAATTAAAGTTCCTGAATATGAAGAACATAATAGAGATAATCGTGATTGTAAGGGTGCTTATACACCATCATTTTATGTAGAAGAAATTGAAAGAACAGATGATAAAGATTTTGTTTCATCAATATCAGGTACTAAAGTTCGTCAATCTTTATTAGATGGAGATAAAGAACTTTTTGTAAAAATGATGCCAAAAGGTATGGAGAAATATTTTGATAAATTTAAAGAAAAGGTTGAAAATGCTCCAGAACCACAACCAAAGAAAAAGACATTAAAGAAAAAAGTTAAAGAAAGTATGAAATCACTTAAGAATTTTATATTAGAATCATTTGTTAATGAAGGTGGTAATGCAGTTACTGCCAATCCAATTCCAGCAGTCATAGCCCCTAAGATCTATGATGAAATCTATAAAAAGGTACAATCAAAATTTAAAGTAGATATGATTCCATTAGGTAGTATTGGTAAAAAAAGAGATGATCAGACAAATGGAGATATTGATATAGCAGTCAAAATCGATACTAAAGACAAACTTAATGAAATTGTAGATACTTGTTTTGGTGATTGTGAAATCAATTATACTACAATGGGTACAATTACTTCATTTGGATATCCTTATGATATGGATGGTTATAAAGGAATTGCTCAAGTTGATTTCATGATTGTCAAAGACATCAACTGGGCAAAATTTAGATATCATTCACCAAACTTTAAGAAGAATGAATCAAAATATAAGGGTGGTGCAAGAAATTGTATGTTATGTGATATTGTTGCATGTATACCAGTTGAAGATGCTAAAGATGAATATTTTGAAGATGGTGTAACAGTAAAAAGACATTGGAAGCATACATTCAATACAGAAGGAATATTTGTACAATTAGTTGATTTCTGTGGAAAGAATGGAAAACCCCTTAAGACAGGTAAAAAGTTGAAAGAATTTGAAAAATTAGTAACAAATGATCCAGAAAATTGCATTAAGTTTGTATTTGGTGATAATGGTACTATAGAAGATGCAAATTCAGCCGAATCACTTTGGAAAGCAATACATGATCCAAAAAAATTCAAATGGGGAGATGATGTATTAGCAAAAATTGAAGAAAAGGTTTACAAAGACAAATCATTAGAAGAATTTGGATTAGATTTTGAAAATGATTTTCCATGTAAATTTTATAAAGAATAACATATGGAACATTTAATAGATAGATATTTAAAGAAACCAGAATTAGTCAAAGAGTTATTTACTAAAGAAGTAAGCATATCTTTAAAAGTTGATGGTGCTGCTTTTCAGATATCTTATAATAAAGAGAATGACAGCATAACATATCATAAACGTGGTGGCTCATCTAAATCATTAGGTCCTATTATTGATGAATATACTCAATTAATGAGAAAGAATATTAATGATGCTATTGACTATTTTGATTCTAAAAAAGAAGAAGTTAAGAAGTATAAGTTTTATGCAATAGAAATGTTCAATAATTCTTATATTCTTTTAACTGTTATTGATAATGATAATAATATTATTGATGATAGGAATCAATTAGAAGAAATATCAAAGTCATTAAATATAGATTGTGTTCCAATTTTATTTGAAGGTAAGTTAAGTTCAGAACAAATAGAATCATTATTGTCTTTAATGACATTAGAACCAGAAACTTCAAATGACATATATAAGCAATATCTTACTAATATATTTGGTAAAGGTGATTATCAAAGATTCTTGGTAGGAGATGAAGTTGAAGGTATTGTATTGACATGGAATATAGACAATGTAATATCACAATATAAGATTATCAATCCTGCATTTAAGACCCGTCATGATAGAGAAATCAAACAAGGAAATGAAGATTATCAAAAGGAAATAGAAGAATATATTAATATTTATAAATTAATATATGAAACTATTAATAAAATTGGCAAATATGAAAGTGATAATTGGATTAAGAACTTAGATATTAATTTCATTAAAATGATTAATGATGAAGATTTTAAATCTAAATTTGATAACATAATAAAGACATTAAAGCCAAAATTCAAAGATTTCTTTACATTACAAATCAATAAAGCATCTAAAGAAATACAAGATATCATTAAAGAATATGGTGACAATATGAAGTTCTTATATGAAAAATATCTACAAGTATTCTTTAAAACTAAGAAACGTAACTATTTTATATCTAAAGAATTCCAATTGAATGTCAATAAAGTAATTGAAAGATTACAATCAAAAAATGAATCATTAAAAATATATACAACACGTATGAAATCATTAATGCAATATATTAATGAATCTCAAGATAAATATTTTACCGAAGAAGAAAAAGGTAAGATAATGAAAGATATGTGGGATAAGAATGGTCAATTTTATAAGTTTGTAAAAGATAAAATTGATTCATTATCTGCCGCAGATATCAATGATTATATTGACCAATGTTTAGATGATGATAGATGCACGGCAGAATTTGCTGCATATATTGAAATGGTTATAGGACGTCATAATTTCAGTTTAGAACAAGTACAGAAATTTATAAATACAGAAGACTTAAAGGGATGAGAACAATTAATGAATAAATAAAATAATTATGAAAGATTAATATATGAAAATAGATACTTGTATTATTATAAAGAATGAAGAAAAGACAATAAGAAAACTTATTGAACAATTTTTAGTTTTTTCTAATGAGATTCATATAACAGATACAGGTTCAACAGATAATACATTAAATATTGTTAATGAATTTGTAGACCAATATACTAATATATTTTTACATCATTTTGAATGGGTTTTTGATTTTTCAAAAGCAAGAAACTATTCATTAACTTGTTATGATTGTAAGGCTGATTATCAATTTTGGTGTGATGGTGATGATGAGCTTAATGATAAACTTATTAATACATTAAAAGAATTTACATATTTAAATAATAAAGATGCAGATATCTATTTCATTAAATATCAATATTATAATGGAGATCAAAATCCTTATTATCGAACATCATTATTGAAAGCATCATCAAAACTTAAATGGAAAGATCCTGTTCATGAATATATTTCATATTCAATTGGTCATAAAATAGATCATAAAACATTTAATAATGGTTCTTTAATTATACATAAAATAAATAATGCAATTAATCATAATGAAAGAAATTTGGATATATTCAAACGTATGGAAGATGATAATTGTTTCTTTACTTGTAGGAATAGATATTATTATGCAAGAGAATTAATTAAACATAATGAAAAGGATAAAGCAATTTTGCAATTATATAAATGTTTAGATTCAGATGAAGACAATAATTTAGACAAATATAATGCATGTATTAATTTATTTGTATTTAATGATTCTAAATCCATTTATTATTTCTTTAAATTATTTAAACATGAAATTTATCGTAAAGATATATTTTATTATGTTGGCAGATATTATTTTAATGAAAATAAATATGAATTAGCAAAATTCTATTATTTATTATGTTTAAATTGTAATGAACCAGATCCTATAGTTTATTTTGGATATAATAATAAATGTCATATAAATTCATTAATACAACTTAATCTTATTGAATATAAATTAGGCAATATTAAAAATGCAATAAGATATAATGAACAGGTATTGCAAATAGAACCAAATAATAAAATAGCATTAAAGAATAGATTATTTTATGAAAAATATATAAATAAAAAATAATTATTATATGAAAGACATTAAAGAATATATTATTGAACGAGGACCAGCTCCTAAAGTCAATTCAGATAAAAGAAAAGTATTTCATAAAAATCCAGCAATAAATATGATACAATCAATATTAGATGAATTGTCTGAAAAGAATGATTGTAAGTATGATAAAGACAAAAATGCTTGGAATGGCAAGGATGCTGATTTATGGAAAGGTGCAGGACAATTCTTATATGATTATATGCAAACATTAGATCAAAACAACCTTAAAGAAATAGTTGATTATTTTGGTTGGGAAAAATGGATTCCAGATATTAATGACATACACCCACAAGATGTTTCTGTATGTGTATCATTAGTATTGAATAGTAATCAAAAAGAATCTAATTAAAATAATTATTATAAAAGATAAAGCTCTAGAAATTTTCAAAAATTTCTAGAGTTTTTTTATATTTAAAATTGAATTTATTTAAACTTTAACTATATTATAAATGTAATTTAAAATATGGAATATATGAGAACTCGTAAAAGGACAAAGAAAATGCAGAATTTGGTTGATGAAGCCAATAAGTATTTTAGAGATCATAATGTGAAAGATAGTCATAGTTCTGATTTGTTTTGGTTTGTGACAAATAAGCTTTTGGCTAACAATATGTATCATGGATATAATTTCCATATTTTAAAGTTTAAGAATGATGGGACTGAATATTATCCTCTTGCAGGAACTGCTGATCCTAATCATTACGATTTCATTCAAATTTGGTAATAAAAATTAAATATTATTATGAGTACTTTACAGATTGTTTTATGTTGCATTGGTGTCTATTTTCTTTTTTGTGTAATTTTTATGATTATTGAAATTCATAGAGCACAAGAAATTGATCCAGATATTGATTTTTAAATAATATGGATAAGAAAGCTGCTATTAAGATTCTTAAGAATGAGGTTGACATTATTCTTAAAGAGTATAGGATTAATTATGTAATTGGACTTGATAGTGATGAAGTTGTCATTGCTTGCCCATCTAAATCTAACATACAATTTATTTTTGCCAATTTGAAATCAAGATATGATAATAAGAAATATTGGAATTTCATTTCTAAGATGATTGTCAAAAATGATTTTATTATTCGTATTAGTTTAAATTAAAATAATTATGAATTCAAATAAATTTTTAGCAACATTATTTTGCATAGCCATTTTCTATCAATTATTTTGTACTAATTTCATAGAGGCAGAAAATAATACAAGTTATATGAAAACTGATTCTTGTTCATTATTTGATAACCGTTCATACATTTCTGAACAGTCTGAAAATATTGAACATTTTATTAGACCTGCAAAATATAAGTTATCAAAAGTAGGTAAAGATTTCATTAAGTCAAAAGAAACATGTGTATTAGATGCTTATAATGATCCAGATCCTCAACGTCGTTCAGTAGGTTGGGGTCATCAAATACAACCAGGTGAAAGTCTTGAACATATTTCACAAAAGAAAGCTGATGAATTGTTTGAAAAAGATATTGAATGGGTAAATGATGCAATCAATCGACTTATCAAACAACATGATAGTAGATTTATTTATTCACAAGGATTTATTGATGGGTTAGGTAGTCTGATTTATAATTGCGGTGAACGTGGAGTTACATTAACTGAGTTTTGGAATCGTTGGTCAAGATGTCGTTATGATAAGAATACTCCAGGATATATTAATCAGAATGACTTGAATTTTACAATTGCCGCTGTTAAGACAAGTAGGATATCGGCAGAAGGTCATATTACAAGACGTTATGATGAACATAAGTTAATGTTGAATTAATAAAATAAATAATTATGTGGTATATCAAGTATTTTTGGGTAAAAGTGAACATTATGATTCTTACTCCATTAATTTGGATTAATAATAAGTATAATGATTATAAAGAATGGAGACTAAGGACATATGTACAATATATTTGTTCATTAGATAAATTTAAGTAATTATGGCATTTATAAAAATTAATAATAATGTAATTAATTTAAATAATATTAGCAAATTTGAATATGATGAGACTTTGGATAAATATGCAATATGTTTACCAGGAGAATCTCCGATTCTTATTAGTGTGAAATTGTATAATAAATTAGAACAATATTATATAGATGTTATTGAATTAAAAGAGTAAATTATACTATTTTATAATAAAATTATTTAATAGTATATAATGGATAACTGTTTTATACAAGTTCATGATGGTATTATACTAAACATGGATTTAATAAGTCTTATAACACCAAATACTGTTGTTGGTGCACAAGGCAATGAGAAACGTTGGACTGCTAACGTATTTGGCCAATCAACACAAATAACAAATGATGAATATAAGACTATTAAAAAATATTATGAATCAAAAAATTTATTGTATTAATTAAAATTATTAAAAAGATGAGAAAGTTTATTTTAATGGTTGTCATGTTATTCATGACATTAATTAGCGTAAATGCTCAAATTGCTACAGAAAATCGTAAGGCATTTGATAATATCTATGCCGGTGTAGAGGCAGGTGTTGCAACACCATTGAGCTTTAATTCAGTTTTCCCACTTAATACACTTATTGGTGTTAAGGTTGGAAAGGAATTTACACCAATTTATGGATTGGAACTTGAAGCAGGAGTTGCTTTGAATGATAATATCTATAATGATCTTAAGTGGACTAATACTATTGTAAAGGGTACTAATCTTGGTCTTAATGGTGTAATCAATCTTTCAAATATGTTTGGTGGATATAAAGGTACACCAAGATGGTTTGAAGTAAAGACAAATACAGGACTTGGCTGGTTCCATTATTGGAATGCTGGAGGTCATAATGATTTGAGTGCTAAGACTGGATTTGATATTGCATTCAATCTTGGTAACAAGAAAGCACATTCAATTGTATTGTCACCAGGTGTATTTTGGAATCTATCAGGAAGTGGAAAGATTAAATTTGACAATAGAGCTGCACAATTCTATTTGATGGCTAGTTATGTATACCACTTTAAGACTAGTAATGGAACACATCACTTCAAGACTTATGATGTAGGTGCAATGATTTATGAAATTGATCGTTTGAATGAAGAACTTGCAAAGAAGCCTACAGAAGTTGTAAAGTATGTTGATAAGGTAGTTGAGAAACCAGTAGAAGTTAATGATCATGCAACAGGATTTGGTGTAAATGAGACAATCTTCTTTGCTTATGATAGTGCAGAACTTGATGATCGTGCAAAAGAAGCTCTTAATAATCTTGGTACAGCAGAATATACTGTTGATGGATATGCATCAAGTGAAGGTTCAACAGAATATAATAAGGAGCTTTCACAACGTAGAGCAGATGCAGTAAAGGAATATCTTGAGGCTCGTGGTGCTAAGATTACTTATTCAGTTGGACATGGAGTACTATTTGGAACAACAACTGGTAGAGTGGTAATTGTAAAGACAAGTAAGTAAAAGATGAAACAATAAGAGGAATACATTAAGTATTCCTCTTTTTTATTTTAAATATTTACTAAATTCTTCTTTATGACTTAAAATATGCTTAATAATTAAATAAAATTTATAATGATAATCGATATTTTCTTTATTCGGTATCACGATGTCATCCAGAAATGATATAAGCTGTCTTGAAGTCACTAATGGGTACTGTTCCATATAGTTTATTATATCAGCCTTTTGAAAGGCACCGTGTGTCTCAAAATGCTTCAAAATCTTCTTAAAATAATTTAGTTCTTTTCTGTTTTTCTTGAAATATACATCTAACTTATAAAGAGTATTTTCTTCAAAAGATTCACAAATATATTCAACTATATTCTTCATTTCTTCTTTTCTATATTTAGTTTTGCAACATTTTCATTATTGTTCTTATCATATTCTTCTTTAAAGTTGCAGTCATTAATAAGCTTATTATACAATTCTTTATTTTTTTCTTTCTTTATTTGGAATATTGAAGATGTACTCATAAATTCTTTATTAGACTTTAAGATGTCTATTAATTTTTGTAATGGAACAAGATCAATAAATTCTTTTATGATTTGTATGTTCAATATTTCAATGACATTACCATTTCTTAATATATTGACTATTGCTATTGTATCATTACATTCATCATTACTATAGAACAATCCCCAATATTCTGTTTCATCTTCCTTATCACTTACATTATCAATAAATTCATAAAATCCTAATTTCTCTTCATAATTTGGTTCTATTCCATTTGGGTATACTATCTTCTTAAGTTCTTTATGATCAATTATCTTCCTTAATTGTGTGTCAGATATTTCAAAATTGTCTTGAAGCCAATCAATATAGTTTGACAAATTTGAACCTGTCAATCCTTCTTCAGAATCATATCTATTGAATTTCTTATCTGAACTATCGAAAAAGTTCTTAAACCAATTCTTTATAGCATCCCATATTTCTCCTTCATTAACATTATCTACATGTTCATATATATATTGTTGTAATGATTTCATTTAAATTCTTTTAATAATATATTTGTATCTTCTTCACTTTCTTTATAACCTAATTGTGCTTTCAATATTGACTTTAATCTTGGGTGTTTTGCTACATATTGAGACCCTTTATATTTCTTTTTCATTGTATCTTCAAAGTTTGTATTGATAAACTTTTCTACTATAGACTTATTGTCAACTTTAGCAATAACTTCAAAGTTCAATAAATTGACATACCCATTATCATTATTTAAAGTCTCATCATACATAATTAATCCTATAGCATATTTGTTTCCTTCATTAACATAAAAATATCTATCAACCATAGGCTTATATTCTTGTTTGTCATTTCCAAGATCTTTTACAAGATATTTATTCTTATTTGTCAATATTTCTGTCATAATAGGAAATCCAACTTGAGGATCTTTTATTAAATTAAGTTCTTCTTCATTCTTTTCTATTTCAGACAATTCAACAGACTCTTTAGATCCTTTTACATTTTTTGTATTGACATCTAAAGTATGCTTTTCTAAAGTCTTTTGTGACTTGAATAGATTCTTAAACCATCCTTTAAGCTTATCTAAAAGACCTTCATTAAGATTCTCAATCTGTTTTTCTATTATAAATGTTTGTAATGATTTCATTGAATTTTGAAATAATTAGACTATATTAATTATATATTAAAAATAAATAAATTTTATGAGTGAGAAGCAAATAAAAGAACAAATACAATATTGGTATAGTAAATGGTGCAATTCTATAATGAAAGATGAGAAGTCCATTTATTGGGTTCTTTATAAAGGCTATCAAGATTTATATGACTATTATAAATCTCATAATATGTTTTGATTATGGAATTATTAAGAAATTGTAAAGTTATATGGACTAAGAAATTTGTATTTCCTGATAATACAGAAATAATAGATGACTATGAAGCATTTTTGTATTCAGATAAATATTATGAAAAAATACAAGGAATACAAAAAAGACTAAATAATTACATTGAGAAATATCAAGCAGAATATGTTTCAAATCTTTATGTACAATATGAAAAGGAAATCATAAATGACATTAAAAAGAAATATTATTGTCTTCTTTGGGATATTTATAAAGATGCTAAAGTAAATGAATTCGATAAATATTTTGAAGTATTTGTAAATAATCCTGAAAATGATATGCAAGGAGCTGCAAGATGTCTTAATCATGTTCCTTATAAGTGGAATGCATTAATAGATTTAGGAGAACAAATAATTAGTTTTGACAATGAAGGAAAGAAGTTTCTTTCTTTTAGAGATAAATGTAACTATATTGATAATTATAATTATTAAGTTTATTTTTGAATAAAATATTAGAAATTAAATAAATGGAATGGATAAAACTACATTGGAAAGAAGTTGTAATTGTATTATTAGTATTATTTGGACTTAATAAATGTACACAATCATGCAATAGAGCAACAACAATAGATGAAAAGGTAACTGAGATCACAGTAATAGAAAATACTAAAGATTCTATTATAAATATTCTTAATGACTCTATTACTAAAATGAATATAAGGCTTCAAGTATATCAAGAAAAAGTAGCAGGTCTTAATCAAGCACTTTCTATCCAAGATGAAGCTAATAAGAGGATTTCAGAAGCAAAGAAGAACATTAATGTACAAGTAAGACAAAAATAATATGAAAATTTCAATAGATACAAAAACTGGTATCATTAAACGTCAAGGAAAAGAATTCAAAGATCTTGAACCTTATAGGCAACATGAAGTCATTATGGAATTAGAAAAGATTCTTGGTGACAATAAGCCTTTAAGTGATTATGATATTGATTCAATGTGGATGTCTTATCGTTATTGTATAGGACGTCATACTATTGCTTCTCATATGAGAGCTGCTGACATTTGGAAACATGTAAAAGGAAAGCTATCTAAAGAAAGACTATTATTTAATGCATTTGATATCAATAGAGAAATTGAGATGCAACTTAGTTTCTTAAAGCCTTATTTTCATTTTCCAATTACATCATTAAATAGAATTTATACATCTGCTGTAGATATTGTACTTCAATTTATGGAAGATTATGATATTAAGTCTGTTGAAGATTTCATTAAATATAGAGATGTATATATCAAGTTATATGATAATGAAAGAGGTTATGCAATTGAAACTGTTACTTGGGAAGAATGGCTTCGTCCACAAGTCTTAAAGATAATGCAACAATTTTATAATAATGATGCAATGTCAGAAGATTATGCATGGAATCATTTTCAAAAATGGTTAAATAATGAAGATGATTTATCAATTGTTTATCCAGTTTTAAATAATGAACTCGGAGAATTAACAAAAGATATGCCTGATAAAGATAGGTATTATTTCAATGATTTAGAAGACTTATTTGTATGGAATGATTTAGTTCATTGTTTTGATTATGAGCATCATCATAAGTCTATATTGACAAATGATGAAGAAGTTGAATGGTTCTGGTCTTGGTCTGACAATACAGAAGAAAGAGAACCAGGAAAATTCTATAAGTCATTTGGATATCATAAGATAAGAGTTCCAGTAAATAGTTGGAATGGAAGTTATTCTCCATATATTCCAGAAGAAAACATTAAAGAAGATTTATATTAATATTATGGAAAATTTAATTAAGTTTTTAATTACATTATTGTCTACAATTATAATGATATGTGGATCATCATTATTCTTTAGCTGGATAGTAATGTTATTATGGAATTGGCTTATGCCAGATATTTTTGGATTAAAAGAAATTACATGGATTCAAGCTTTAGGTTTGAATTTCTTAACAGGATTATTATTTAGTAGAATTAATTATAATATGAAGTAAATATGTTACCAATAGTTAGATGGAGTGGAAGTAAACGTTATCAAGCACCAACAATTGTAGATAATTTTCAAAGAGAGATAAATACTTATTATGAACCATTTATAGGAGGTGGATCAGTATTAGGAGAATATCTTCTTAGACTTGATGGAGGAAATTATAAATGTAATAGAATTATTTGTTCTGATACTAATGAAGATTTAATAAATATTTGGAAATTCATCAAAGAAGATTT
>Ga0247609_10004723_pt1 | contig 13481 bp, 12 predicted proteins | sample 172DNAGHGlowgp2_FD_193487 | JGI IMG/M metagenome (GOLD analysis project Ga0247609, IMG submission 193487) | Sheep rumen microbial communities from Palmerston North, Manawatu-Wanganui, New Zealand - 1728 DNA GHGlow gp2 | ecosystem: Host-associated > Mammals > Digestive system > Stomach > Rumen ...
AAACAAAGGTAAAGTATACAATGTTGAAGCTGTTGGACAAGACGGTGTTGAAGCTGAATATAAGACAATCACAGGTGTTGATATCTATGATTCAGAAGACCTATTAACAACAAACACAGATACATACAGAGAGCAAGCTACATTTGCTTGGTTCAAGTTTGACGACAAGAACGAAAACATCGAGTCTATCGTTGTTCTTGAAGGTGGATTAACATCTGGAGATCCAGCTGAAAACTACACAAGCAAATTTGATATTATGGAATTAGATGCTGAAACTCAAATTGATGGTAAAGATCTTGGTGATACAGGATACACAATCAATAAGAGTGCATACTTCTATGAAGCTACAGCAATTAAGAACGATAACAACAAAGTTGTTGGATTCGACGTTGATGTAACATGCGGAAGAGATGAATATGATGGATACAAGCTACCAGCTGGTACTTTAGTTGCTTTCGAAAGCGGAACAACAAAAGTTAAATATGTATTCATTCCTGCTGAATCTGATTCTAACCTATCTTGGGGTAAATTAGATAAGATTAACACATCTAAAGAAACAGTTAAGATTACTGGTTCAGATGCTACTAAATTAAACAAAGATAGCAACCCAGACGCTGCTGAAGGCGATCTAGTTGGATTCTCAACAAATAAAGGTGGAGATACAGCTAAAGTTGTTATCGCAATCCATCCAGAAGATTTAGATGATGCTTCTATGGACATCATCGTAAATGGTGATATTGATTCTGATGACGAAGACGACGATATCATTCCAAACGCATTAAGCGATGGAGATTATGATAAAGACGACGTTGGAACAGAAATCAAGAAGTACAAAGTTGTTAAAGTAACACTTAAGAAAGATAGAGCAACAGGTGATGTTACAATTTCTAGCGTAACAATTAGTGAAAATAAGGGATTTGACGCACTTAAAGATATGGCTGGTGATTGGGATAGAATCCTAGTTGATCATGAGAACAAAGTAATCTTCGTATTTACAGGTGTATTTGATAAAAACACTGTATTAGAAGATGGCGTTGTTTACAAAGATACTAACTCTGGTTCAGACGGAGATAGAGTTTAATAATATTTAAATTCTAATATAAACAGAGACGAATTTAATTCGTCTCTGTTTTTTTGTATTCCAATTCTTCAATTTTTTGTACAGCTTTTTTATCTAAATCTTTTAAAACATGAGCATAAATATTAAGCGTTGTAGTGATACTTGAATGTCCTAATCTACTAGATATTGTTTTAGCATCAATCCCCTGTGCTAAGAGTAAAGTGGCATGTGTATGTCTCAAATCATGAAAAGTAATAATAGGATTAATACTATTTTTCTTTTGCCAATTTTTAAACCACAAGGTAATAGTATTAAAATTTATATCATCAAAGATGAACTCATCTGCTTTGATTTTATGCATTTTATCTAACTCTTTTTCTCTTTTATATGAAAGTAGCAGGGCCACTATTTTTTTCGATATATAGATTCTTCTATTTGAAGAATTGTTCTTCGTCTCTTTGATTATCATCCCATATTTATTTAAATAGTTTCTGGATTTATTAATAGTAATAATATTTTCTTTTGTATCTAAATCATACCATGTAAGCCCAAAAACTTCGCTTTTTCGAAGACCGGTTTTTAGTGAGAATTCTATTATAGTTCTATACTTTATTGGTTCAAACTTTAATAGATTTAAAACTTGAAGATATGTTTTTTTGCTAAAATATTTTACATTAATATTCTTGTTTATATGTTGATTCTTATCATTTTTTAATACCATATTTCTACATGGATTATAACTAATAATATTTAGTTCTAAGGCAGATTGCATTATTGCCGAAAGTACAGATTTAATACGTTTAATAGTTGATGGTTGTAAATATCTAAATGACTTAAAATAATTAATTAGAAAAATGGGTGTGATATCTTCCAATTTAATATCACCGCATAGAATGTAAAAGTTTTGAATTGATAATACTTAAATTTTTTTGATAGGTAATAACTGAATAATTAGATTTGGCTATATTTTCGAGCCAAAATACAACATATTTTTTAAATTTTGTTTTTTGAGTAATATTATTAAGTAACTTCATTTTTCTTCCCTCCCTGTAAATAATTAAAAGGTTGTTTGAAAAATAATTCAAGTTGCTTATAAAAAAGAGGCGAATTATATTCGCCTCTTTTTCAATAATAATTGCTATTATTAAACTCTATCTCCGTCTGAACCAGAAGAATTTCCTTTGTAAACAACGCCATCTTCCATTACAGTGTTTTTATCAAATACACCTGTAAATACGAAGATTGTTCTGTTTTCTTCATCAATTACAATTCTGTCCCAATCACTAGCTGTAGCTTTTAGTTCGTCAAATCCTTTGTTTTCACTTACAGTTACGCTAGAAATTGAAACTTCACCTGTTGATCTATCTTTCTTAAGTGTTACTTTAACAATCTTATATTTCTTAATTGTTGTTCCGATATCATCTTTATCAAGATCTCCATCGCTTCCAACAACTGGAATAATATCTTCTTCTTCGTCGTCAGAATCAATATCACCATTTACAATCATTACTTCGTTTCCGTTGATACCAGCATCATCTAAATATTTTGGTTCAATAACTTCTACGATTTTAGCTGTATCTCCAGCTTTATTTGTTGAGTATCCAACTAAATCACCTTTAGCTGCTTCTACACTACCTTCGTTTAGTTTTGTTGCATCTGAACCTGTGATCTTAACTGTTTCTTTAGAAGCGTTAATTTGATCTACTTTACCCCAAGATAAGTTAGAATCAGATTCAGCAGGGATAAATACATATTTAATCTTATTGTTTGTTGGATCATAAGCAAATAGAGTACCAGCTGGTAGTTTATATCCATCATATTCATCTCTTCCTACTGTTACATCAACATCAAATCCAACAACTTTGTCTTTGTCATTCTTAATTGCTGTAGCTTCATAGAAGTATGCACTCTTATTGATTGTGTATTCCTCTCCATTAACTTCAAGATCCTTACCATCAATTTGTACTTCATCTTCTAATTCAGCAATTTTATATTTGCTTGAGAATGTAGCTGTGTTTCCGTTAGAATCTGTTATTTCACCAGACTCTAAACCATCTTCTAGAACAACGATAGTCTCAATGTTTTCCTTCTTGTCATCAAATTTGAACCAAGCAAATGTAGCTTGATCTCTGTATGTATTAGAGTTTGTCTCTAATAATCCTTCTTCATCATAGATATCAACACCTGTGATTGTCTTGTATTCAGCTTCAACACCATCTTGTCCTACAGCTTCAACATTGTATATCTTACCTTTGTTTCCGCCTTCGCCCCAAACACCGTTTGAAGTAATTGCATAGAATCCGGCATTCTTAGAATTCTTATCTGCATCACCAAAATGTAATCTAACTGGAATTCCTAAGTAGTTGTAGAATACTTCTACATCGTTTCCAGCATAATCATTTTCTTTAACTCTTGTCTTTAATTTATCCCAAGAAACATTCTTGTTATTCTTTTCGCCTTCTTTAGCAAAAGTATCTTGGAATTCTTTATCATGCATAATTCTTAATTCATCATCATCTAATGAAACGTAAGGAACCTTATCTAATTTAGCTCCTAACCAATCTTCTTTGTTCTCAAAAGCAACATCGAATGCTTTTGTCTTAGACTCTGAGCTTACTGCGAAGTAAGAACCAGTACCTCCAAGGTTTGTAACTTCTGTAATGATGCTTCCAACTTTGATATCATCAGCTGAAGCCCATTTACCATCAATAATTACTAATGCATCTTCGTCAATTTCATCAATAACTGATTGAGTTTCAGCATATTCACCATCTATTGGTAGTTTTGCAAAATTCTTAACTTTCTTTCCTTCTGCTTCAATAATGATGTAATAGTTTTCATCAAAATCTTCTTTATCAACATCAACATTATCTTCAAATCTATACTCTACTTTATCTAATTCAAATGTTACTTTTGTATCAGTAGCTTTTAGATTTGTCATGAATCCTCTAACGATTGTGTTAGCAGGTGTTAATGTTAAGTATGTAGCTTTGTCTTCATCTTTGTAGTTCTTAACTAATGCTGTTAATTTCATTCCTGGAACTAACATTGAAAGATCAATATCTTTGATTTTTGCTGAATAATCCCAGAAGTTTTCACCAGGTACTCTGTTAGAAATACGAGCTTCTACATCATCTTTATCAGAGATATCTACTCTTTCAAGATATACATCTTCAACATACATGTAATCTGGGAATTTAACGTTTAACATAATTCTGCCATTTCTGTCAGATAATGTCATACCGTTTGTCTCAGACTCTTCTGTGATTCTCCACATTGGAGTTCTTAACATGTTCCAAAATAAAAAATCACAATTATTACAATTTTCCGTAAAATTTGTCAAAAATTAATAAAAAATTCACAAAATTGTAATGTGAGTTGCCAACATTGGGGAAGTAGTATTTACACATATATTTCCACAAAATGTTAGTAACTACAAGAATAGACGTTCGCCAGAATAGTCTGCTTTTTAATAAAAAGCTTGATATGATAATATCGTTAGTGTAAAATGATAGAGGTTTGTAAACAGCAATTAAATAAAGGAGATGAAAATTTGGTTAGAGTTTCTAATAGAGCTAAGCTTCATGCAGGAATCTTTGGTAAAGTTGTTTTAACCATGCTTATAAGTATCATTGCAATACTCGCTATAGTACTAGCTACATACAAACCTGTTTATTCCGTACTAGTTGATGGAGAGTTTGTCGGATATGTAAATAGCAAAAATAAATTACAACAAGGCATCGAAGATTACTTGCAAAAAGGTGATAGTGAAAGAGTTGCTTACATCCTACTTAATAAAAAACCTGAATATGAATTTAATCTTGTAAGAAAAGATACAGTTACAAATGATGGAGAAATTCTTGCAAGCATTCAATCATCTTGTGATGTTTACTACAAGGTATATGCAGTAAACGTTAATGATGAAGAAAAATGCTTGGTAGATTCATTACTTGATGCTCAAGCTATTGTGGATAAAGTTAATGATGCACAAAAGAATTACACTAAAAAAGCCAACGTTGTTATTTCTGAAAAGTATGAAAAGGAATATGAGTCAGTTAAAGATATTGAGCTTGCTGCAAATGATATAATTAGCCCACTTAAGGCTGCTAATGATGCAATTGTTAAAAAAGTTCAAGTTTATGCTTCTCAAAAAATTGTTCCACAAGCTATTTTAGATGCTTTAAGAAATGATGATTCTGAACTTAAATTTACAGTTCCTCTATCTAGCTATATCGTAACTTCTAGATATGGTTGGAGAAGAAGTGGATATCATACAGGTGTTGACTATGCTGCACCAACAGGTACACCTATCTATGCTATTGAAGATGGTATAGTTACATGTGCTGAATGGAAAGGTAATTATGGCTATCTAGTAAAAGTTCAACATACTGGTGGATTTGAAACTTATTATGCACACATGAGTAGATTCGCATGTACTGCAGGAGATGAAGTTAAGAAGGGCGATCTTATTGGATACGTTGGAAGTACAGGTAATTCTACTGGACCACACTGTCATTTAGAAATCAGATATGATGGTGCTACAATTGATCCACAAACACTTACAGGTGAATTAGATTAATATAAGATGTAAACCAAATACCAAGCAAAAAGCTTGGTATTTTTTTATGCAAAAAAACGAATTAGAATTGATATAAATTTACAATTTATTTTTTTATGTTGAGCGGTTTTTTAATGTTCTTTTTGTTACAAAAAATTTCATATATAACATTGACATTTCAATTTCGTTAATAGATAATTAAGTAGTAGTAAGACTGTTTCCGTAAGGAGGAAGTAATTATAATGAGTAAGAAGATTTTAATTGTAGATGATGAAAGAAACATTGTGGATATATTAAATCACAATTTAGCTAAAGAAGGCTACACTACTTGTCAAGCCTATGACGGAGAGCAAGCTGTTGAAGTTGCTAAAAATGAAAAACCAGATTTGATTCTTTTAGATGTTATGCTACCAAAGAAAGATGGATTTTCTGTATGTAAAGAGATTCGTCAAAACTCAAATGTTCCTATTCTCATGGTTACTGCAAAAGAAGATGTTGTAGATAAAATTATTGGTCTTGAACTTGGTGCTGATGACTATATTACAAAGCCATTTAGTGTTAGAGAAGTTATGGCCAGAGTTAAAGCAAATCTTCGTAAAGTTGAAAAGTTCGACAAAGCATATCAAATGGGCAACCTAAGTCCAGAATTAAAATTTGGTGCGCTTTCACTTGATGTAGATAAATATGAAGTTAAAGTTAATGAAAAGAATGTTGATCTTACTCTTCGTGAGTTTGAACTTCTTAAATTCTTGGCTACACAAAAAGGTCAAGTATTCTCTCGTGAAGAATTATTAGAAAAAGTTTGGGGATATGAATATTTTGGCGATGTTCGTACTGTTGATGTTACAGTTAGAAGAATTCGTGAGAAGATAGAGCCAAATCCTAGTGTGCCTGAATTTTTGGCTACAAAGCGTGGCATAGGCTACTATTTCAATGGTCAAGATAACTAATATATAATAAGATTATTACCCCAAAAGCTAGCTTTTGGGGTTTTTTAATAGATTAGAATACGAGGTATTATATGATTAAGAGTTTGCAATCAAAAATGATTTTAGGAATGTTTATCTTTATATTGATTATCATTCTATTTTCAGCATCTTTTTCAATAGTTAAAATGGAGCAAGTATATTATAGTGGTTTTGTTGAAGAGATGCTAAATACTATTTCAAGTTTTGGTATTCATGTTAATGAACCAAGAATGCCAGGTTTAGAGATTGAAAAACCAGGTAATGTTGAAGAGGCAGATATTGATAGGATTATACAAAACTTTACGATTTATTTTTCAATAAATAATGTTACTAGAAAAGGTGCAGTTTTAGATAAAGATTTTAAGACACTTTATTATAGTGAAGGTACTGTGCTCTCAGAAGGAGAAATAGCAAATATTAAAGAAAATGCAAATACTGAAGAGGATTATAAACTTATAAATAGCAACGATTCAAATGAGTATTATTTTATATTCTATGTAAAAGATCTTGAGACAAATGAAGTAAAATATATCTTAATTGTTGAACAAGATAAAACATATATTAACAATCAAATGAGAGAAGTAACAATCATATATGTTACTGGTATGATTATTATTTCAATCATAACTATCATAGTTTCTACTTTATTAGCATCAAATGTTACTAAGCCTATTGAATACATTAGAAAGAAAGCCCAACTTATTGCAGCGGGGGATGACATAGATGAAATAACGTTAGATGATTCACAAAAATCAGAGTATGAAGTTCAAAGATTAGTAGAATCATTTAACTTAATGATTAGTCAAATAAAAAATAATTTGTCTGAAATATCAAATGAGAAGAATAAATTAGAAGCAATTCTTTTACATTTAAGTGATGGTGTTTTGGCTTTTAATACAGATGGAGAATTAATCCACGCAAATCCAGCTGGTAAGAAGCTTTTAAATATCACAGAAGAAACTACATTTGAAGAAATATTTAAAAGATTCAACTTCGATATTGATATGGAAAAAATCATGTATTTAGATGACTGGACAAAGACAGAGCAACTAGTTAAATTAAGCGACAATATGATTGTAAATATTTTCTTTGCAGCGTTTAAAAATGAGCAAGATAGTTTAGGTGGACTTGTTGCCGTTGTTCATGATGTTACAAAGCAAGTTAAACTAGATGACATGAGAAAAGAATTTGTTGCAAACGTGTCGCATGAGTTAAAAACACCACTTACTTCTATCAAAGGTTATACAGAAACATTGATAGATGATATGATTCCACTAGATGGAGAAGAATTTGAAGATCCGGAAATTGATCCAAAAGAAGAAGCAGAAAGAAAGAAAAAAGAAACGGAAGAACAACTTAGATTCTTAAATATAATTCTATCTGAATCAAACAGAATGAAAAAACTAGTTGAAGATTTACTACAACTTAGCACATTTGATTACAACAAAGTTGCTTGGAAAAAAATATTTTTTGATATCACTGAACTTACAAAGCAAATATGTGAAAAGCACAGAATTTTAGCAGAATCTAAAGAGCAAGAATTGGATTGCTATGTTACCTCAACTGTTCCAATGGCATTTGCAGATCGTGATGCAATAGAACAAGTAATTACCAATATTGTTTCTAATGCTATAAAGTATACTCCTGAAAAAGGAAGCATAAAAGTTTATGTTGGATGTGTTCACGACGATGCATATATAAAAGTTATAGATAATGGTATCGGTATTCCAGAAAAAGACCTGCCTAGAGTATTTGAGAGATTTTATCGTGTAGATAAAGCTCGTTCTCGTGAAATGGGTGGCACAGGTCTTGGACTTCCAATTGCTAAAGAAATAATTGAGTCAAATGGCGGAAGTATAGACATGAAAAGCGAGGTTGGAAAGGGTACAGAAGTTATTATAAAAGTCCCTGTAAAAGAGCAACAAAGCTTGAATTAATTGATGTTTTACGATATAATATTATGGAATTTGGAACAACTTTGTTGACATAAGTCACACATTTTTTTGAAGGGAGATGAAGGCGTATTTTTCGCCGATGAATATATGTCTGAAGAAACAAAAGAAGTTGAAGAAAAAGTAGAAAAAACAGAGGTTGTAGAAAATAAAAAAGAAGTTAAAAAGAATAAAAAGAAACCAGCAGAGAAAAAATCTTTTGCTAGAGAAGCATTAGAATGGATTATATGCATATTAGTTGCTTTTGTACTAGCAATTATTATCAAGTATCTTATATTTACACCTACTTTAGTTAAGATGTCTTCAATGTATCCTACTATACAAAGTGAGGAAAGAGTTTTTGTTAATAGAACAGTTCGTACTTTTAATCTTGATTTAAATAGAGGGGATATTGTTACTTTCGAAGCACCAAATTACAATGAAACAGTTGTTAGAAATATAAATAATGGAAGCGTAAAAGCAGAATATACTGAGAGAAAAGGCTTTGAGTGGATTACATACAATTTATTAGAAATAGGAAAAACAAGTTATATCAAAAGAGTAATTGGTCTTCCTGGAGATCATATTCTTATTGAAAAAGGAAAAGTATATGTAAATGATGAAGAATTAGATGAATCTGCATATTTGCCAGATGGTACATCTACAGGATTTAGAGTAGAATCATTACGTGATTTTATTGTTCCAGAAGGTTGTTATTTCTGTATGGGTGACAATAGAGCCGGTTCACAAGATTGTAGATCTTTTGGATGTATTCCAAAGGAAAAGATTGAAGGTAGAGTACTGATTAGAATTTGGCCTTTAACTAGATTTGGTGAAATCAAAAAATCAACAATCACAAGAGAACAAGTAGACAAGTACAATGAGGAAAGAGTTCCGGTTTCATTATAAGATTATAGGAGTACTGCTTAATGCATATTATTGGTCACGAAGAAAATATTAATAAATTAAAAAGTATAATTTCATCTTCCAATATTGGGCATGCTTATATATTTAGTGGTGTATTTGGAATTGGCAAGAAATTAATTGCACTAAATTTTGCAAAATCAATTTTATGTGAAAAACCGATTGATGGAGTCGCTTGTGGAGAATGTGAATCGTGTCTTACGTTTGATAATATATCAGACTTTAGGTTAATTACTCCAGATGAAAAGGGTTCAATTAAAGTTGAAGCAATTCGAAATCTTACTGATGAAATGCTTCTTAAACCAACAACATCTTCTAGAAAAGTATTCATTATAGATGATGCTGAAACAATGACAGAAGCAGCTCAAAATGCACTATTAAAGAGCTTAGAAGAACCACCTATTTATGCAACTATTGTTTTAATTACAAGCAACAAAGAAAAGATTATTTCTACTATCAAATCAAGATGTGTAGATATTAGTTTTAAATCACTTACAGATGAAGAATTAAAGCATATTATTGGCAATGATTATTCAGAAGACATTATAAAACTAGCATCTGGAAGTGTAGAAAAATACAACAAGTTAAAAGATTCAGATTATATTGAATATGCCTTAAATCTAGAAAAGATATTATCTATGGATAATTTATTAGACATTAATTCAATTATGATGAGTCTCAAAAAATACAAATTGCTAAAAGAAAATATAGACGATATTTTGGATATTCTTATTATTAGAGCATCACAAAATTTAGAAGAAGATTCCTTAAAAGTTAGTAAGCAAATAGAGATAATTGAGAAAGTAAGAAATAACATTTCAAGAAATGGCAATTTAGATATTCAACTTGATTATCTTGCAGTTAATATATGGGAATTAAATAAAAAATAAAATATCAAGGAGATAATATATGCAAGAAATCGTCGGAGTTAGATTTAAAAAGACTCGGAAAAATATATTTTTTTGATCCAGATGGCATCCATTTAAATAAAGGCGAAAATGCTATAGTTGAAACAGCAAGAGGCATTGAATTTGGTGAAGTTGCTGTATCAAATAGAATGATGGATGAAGATAAGATAGTAGCAAGCCTTAAAAAAGTGGTTAGAAGAGCATCGCCTGAGGACAAGAAAACATATGAGGAAAATGAAAAAAAAGCAGCTGAAGCCTTTAAAACTTGTGAAGAAAAAATAGCAAAACACGGTTTAGATATGAAGCTTATAGATGTTGAGTATACATTTGATTCGAGTAAGCTATTGTTTTACTTCACAGCTGATACAAGAATAGATTTTAGAGAACTTGTAAAAGACTTGGCTGCAGTATATAAAATTCGTATTGAACTTCGTCAAATAGGTGTTAGAGATGAAGTTAAAATGCTTGGTGGATATGGCATGTGTGGTAGAGAACTATGCTGTGTAAATCACTTATCAGATTTAAATCCAGTATCTATCAAAATGGCCAAAGAACAAGGACTTTCACTTAATCCAACAAAAATATCTGGCGTATGTGGAAGACTTATGTGTTGTTTGAAACACGAACAAGATGTTTATGAAGAAAAATTATCAAGACTTCCAAATATTGGAGCTACAGTTAAGACAGTAGATGGCGAAGGATTAGTAGAAGATGTTCAAGTTTTAAAGGAACTTATTACTGTTAAAATTGTCAAAGAAGATGACACAATTAGAAAAGTATTTCCAATGGAAGAAGTTGAAATTATCAAAAACGTTAAAAGAAAAGAACGTAGAGATCAATTGGATGGAGAAGTATCTGAAAAAGAACTTAAAGCTCTTGAAGAAGGCTTCAAACGTACAGATGATATTTAATTTATAAATTTTGATTGATAAATTCAGGAGGTGAAATTAATGGCATACGAAATTAGCGATGCTTGTATCAAATGTGGTGCATGTGCTGCAAATTGCCCTATTTCATGTATCAAAGAGGGTAGCACAAAATATGAAATTGACCCAAGTCAATGCATAGAGTGTGGAACATGCGCAGGAGTTTGTCCTGTTTCAGCACCATCTAAAAAGTAAGAATTCAATAAAAAGATGCCAAGTACTTAATTTATTTGGCATCTTTTTTAACTAAATGGAGAATAATATGGAAAAAGGAAAATTATATTTAGTAGCAACACCAATAGGAAATCTAGAAGATATTACAATTAGAGCATTAAATACATTAAAAGAAGTAGATATTATTCTAGCAGAGGATACTAGAAAAACTTTAAAGCTACTAAATCATTTTGATATATCTAAAAAATTAATAAGCTTTTATAGGCATAATGAAGGAGTAAAAATAGACTATGTCATTTCTTTACTAGAAGAAGGAAAAAATCTGGCTGTTGTTTCAGATGCAGGAACTCCAGGAATTTCTGATCCAGGAGAGGATTTAGTAAGAGCATGTATAGAAAAAGAAATAGCTATAATTCCTATTCCTGGCAGTGTAGCTTTTATTCAAGGATTAATATGTTCTGGATTTGATACAACTAGATTTTGTTTTGAAGGTTTTTTACCAATGAACAAAAAAGGTAGAAAAGAAAGACTTAAGTCTCTTCAAAATGAAGAAAGAACCATGATATTCTATGAAGCACCTCATAAGCTAAAATATACTTTAGAAGATTTAAAAGAATATTTTGGTGAAGAACGTAGAGTAGTATTAGCAAGAGAAATAACTAAGATTTACGAAGAATTCCTTAGAATGACTTTAAAAGAAGCAATAGATTACTATGAGGATGAGAATATAAAGGGAGAATTTGTGGTCCTTTTAGAGGGAAAATCTCTTGAAATAGAGGCTAATTATTCAGACGACAGTATAGAAGATTTGATGAAAAAATATTTAGAACAGGGAATAGATAAAAAAGAAGCAATGAAGCTTGTAGCAAGGGATAAAGGCATCACCAAATCGGAGGTTTATAAATATTTGCTTAAATAAGAAAAAAAACTTGATTTTGAAGGTTACATAATATATAATGCTCATGCACTGCGCACTCGGGGGTTATAAATTATGGGTAATAAATCAAATGTGATTTTAACCATATTACTAGTAGTTGCGACTATGTTTATTGTTTTAACTAGGAATGTGGATACGAAAGATAACGCAGTAGAAGTAAATGAATATGAGCAAGTAGAAGAAGTAGTTGATCAAAAACAAGCTTTTTATGATAATTGTGATAAATCAGTAGTTCAGATTTGTGCAGTTCTTGAAGATGATAAGAGTTTAGGTTCGGGATTCTTTGTAGAAGAAAATAAAATTGCAACTAATTATCATGTTATAAAAGATTCAAGAGTTATCTATGTATTATTAAAAGATGATGATACGGCATATAGAGCAGCAGTTTATTCACTAGATAAAGAAAATGATTTAGCAATCTTAAATTTAGTTGATGAGATATATAGTACTACTAAAACACTTGAATTATCACCTGCATTATCTAGAGATGAAATCGTATATGCATGTGGATTTGATTTAGACTATAATGTTAAAGCAACAAAAGTAATAGAAGACGACTACGAATATAAAGGAAACAACTACATTAAAATAGATAAACCTGTTAATCAGGGTAATAGTGGAGGACCTGTTTTAAATAGTGCTGGACAAGTAATTGGAATGGTAATGTTTGGAAACAATAAAAACACTTCTCTAATACCTGCAAAAAAGGTTTTAGATTTAATTCAGTAATTGATAGGGCGATGTAATAACATCGCCCTTATTTTGTATAATTAATACCTTGCCATAAATTTTCTTCTTTTAGTTTTTTATAAATTCCATTTAATATCCATTTTTTATGTGTATTCCATTCAGGAGCAACTAAGCTTTCTTTTGGAGCATCACCAGAGATTCTATGAATAACAATATCTGGCGACATATGGGTAAGTATATAAGATAGTTCATCTAAATATTCTTCTAAAGATAGAGGAGTATACTCTTTTTCATTATAAAGAGTTTCTAAATATGTATTTTTAACAACATAACAGGAATGAATTTTTAACCCCTGAATTCTTTGAGAATTTAAAAATTTTACGGTATTAATAATATCGTCATGTT
>Ga0247609_10004726_pt1 | contig 13474 bp, 15 predicted proteins | sample 172DNAGHGlowgp2_FD_193487 | JGI IMG/M metagenome (GOLD analysis project Ga0247609, IMG submission 193487) | Sheep rumen microbial communities from Palmerston North, Manawatu-Wanganui, New Zealand - 1728 DNA GHGlow gp2 | ecosystem: Host-associated > Mammals > Digestive system > Stomach > Rumen ...
ACGTTAGTTAATAATAGAAAAGGAACAAGTAAAATAAGAAGATATTTTAAATATTTATTCATTTTCTAATTCACCTACTATTTCTAGCATTTCTTCATAAGAGTGTTCTCCTACTACTCTTTTAATTTCTTTATTATCTTTTTCAAATATAAATACTGGTAGTTTTTTACCCGGTTCATATTTTTGTACTTCTTCTTCATCCATATCATAATCTAGACTTATTGTTTCGATGTTTTTTTCTTTCAATACTTTATTCCAAGTTTTATTCATTATTAAACAGGTTCCACACCATACTGCAGTTATTTTTATTACTTTCATTTTGTTAACTCCTTAATATGCTTATCTAAAGAAGATATAAATTTATCTATTTCTTCTTTTGTAGTTAGATAAGATAAACTTACTCTCATACTAGATGATGCTCTATCTTTATCTTTAGTTATAGCATAGACAGCTCTTGAGTAATCACCTACTGAGCAAGCAGTTTGAGTAGATATAAAAATATCATCTTCTTCTAAAGCATGTAACATTGTTTCAGCTTTAATTCCTTTTAAGGAAAAATTTAAGATATGAGGAATTGCATGGTCTGGACTATTAATAAATATATCTACTTTTTTCATTTGTTCTCTTAAGTACTTATTCATTTCTTCAACATGTTTATATTTATCTTGAAAATTTTCATATACTAATCTTAAAGCTTTTGATATAGAAACAATTAGTGGTAAGGCAGGCGTTCCACTACGATAAATAGTAGTACTCTTTCCACCATGTATTAATGGTTCTATATTTAGATTTTCTCTTTTATATAAGATACCTACACCTTTCATACCAAAGAATTTTTGAGCTGAGAAAGATGCTAAATCTACTAAAGATAAATCTATACTCTCTTTTCCTACACTTTGAGTCATATCACTATGAAAAAAGCATTTAGGATGACGTCTTACTATTTCACTAATCTTAGCTATAGGTTGTTTAATTCCTATTTCACTATTTACAGAAGATATACTTACTAAAATAGTATCATCTCTAATAAGATTTTCTAATTCTTCTAAATCTATTTCACCATTTTCTTTTAAGCTAACAAAATCTATTTCATAACCAAGATTCATTAAATAATTAAGAGGACCAACTATTGAAGAATGTTCTAATTCTGTACTTATAATATGTTTCCCACGATTTGCATATTTAAGGGCTATACCTTTAATAGCTGTATTATTACTTTCTGAAGCACCACTAGTATATATTATTTCTGTTGGTTTTATTTTTAAGATATCAGCTATTTGTTTTGTTGAAGCATCTATTACTTCTTTTGCCTCTGTTCCTAGTCTATGTAAGGAGTTTGGATTGCCTATAAATCTTTCGCAAGCTTTAGAATAGGACTCTATTACTTCCTTATTAACTGGTGTTGTTGCACTATAATCTAAATAAATCATATTTTTCCCTCGTTTCTAATACAATTCTATATAATTATATAACACTTAACAATAAAATACACGTTGATTTTACTCAACTATCAGTTTATTCTTGGTAATTATTGATTTTTTTTATATAATGAAAATGTAGGACGGTGGGTTATGGAAGCTAGTTGTTATTTATCAAATGTTAAAACAAGTTTATTAGAATTAGATAGTTATACTCAAAAAAGTAAGGATATTTATGAAAAAATAATTATAAAAATAGGTTTTGATAGAGCTAGTTCTATTATAAATGCTATTCATAATAATGGAGATATTACTTATACTGATTTTAGTCAAGATGTGATAGCTTTAATTAAGCAATATATAGATAATCTTCAAGTAAAAAAAGCATGTTATGATAGACTCGGGGAATTAAATGAGCATCGCTTATATAACGTTATAATAAGGATTATATATAACGAAATAGATAACCTATCATTAGAAAGCGAGATTAATATACATTATATAATTGAAGCTATAGAAGTATTAGATTTTCTTGCTTATAACGATAAATCTATTTCAGCTATAAGTGGCTTTTTTAATGATATACACCAAAAACTATTAAGATTATTGGCCGTTGAAGATTATTTTAATAATAAAGAATGTAGAAAAGCGATAAACGATTTATTAAACAAATTGGAAAAGAATACATCTAATTATAATTATAAAGAAGCTAGTGAACAAAATAAAAATCTTGAAGCTATTCTATATTTTGCATTATTTGATTTAAAAGATTTTGCTGTGTTCTCTAATTTATTAACAAATTATAATAAAGCTGTTAATATGGTTGGTAAAAATAATAATCCTCTTGTTAAAAAAGTTATATATCGTTATTTAGCATCAATAAGAAGATATACTGATGATAAAAAGTATGCTGCAACAGGAAAATATATTATTGATTTAAATTATTATCTCAGAGTTCTAACAAGGATTATTAACGATAAAAGATTTAAAATAACTGATAGTGAAAAAGAAAATTATATAAAGATGATTGATGATTATATCGAGAATTTAGATTTTGATGATGAGAAAAAAGGTAAAGTTGACTATTATGCTAATAATGTTAAGGATTGCTTACGTGGCTATAATAAGGAGAAAACTAAGAGAGATATTGATTATGAATATGGAATAGAGAGAAAATTTGGTGAACAAGTAAATAAAGATGCTGATGCTTTGTATCGCTTTGCTGTTATTGATAGTAAAGCATTATATGATTCTTCTATACCAGATGTTAATATTAATGAGATAGATATCAATACTTTTGATCATGAACCAAATGAAATTGATGATGCTACTTCTGCTATTGAAAAAGATGGTTTATTGATTGCTGGAGTACATATTGCTGATCCAACACCATTACTCTTACCTGGTAATATACCATTTAACTCTTCCCTATTTAACGAAGCAAGAAAAAGAGTAGAAAGTATTTATTTTGAAGATGGTACTACTATTCCAATGTTACCTAAGATTATCTCAAAGGACTTAATGAGCTTAAATGAGGGTCAGTATGTTAATGCTATTAATTCTTATTACTATTTTGATAAAGTAACAGGTTCTTTAGTCGATCAAAAAATTACCTCAGGTGTTATACGAGTTAATAGAAATCTTGATTATGTTGATTTTGGTAAAATAATAAAAGAAGGAAAAGATGAGAAATTAGCTAAAAACTTAGAAAACATGCAAACCGCTGCTAGTTTTATGGCAAGAACAGGTCTTTATAAATCTGATATCATAAGCGAACTTGCTAATTCTAATTCTAAGTCAGCTCAGGGAATTAATGTTGTAACTAATTATATGATATTTAACAACGTTTGGACTGCTAAAACAGCTAAAGAAAACGGAACACCTTTTATATATAGAAATCATAAATTAGATGAAGGAAAAGATAAAAGGGATAATTTAAAGAAAAAAGTTTTATCTAGAGATCCTATAACTAGTATTTTTAAATTATTAGAAATTTTAGATGGGATATGCCCTAATGCTAAGTATAGTTCTACATGCTTAGGTCATGATACATTAGTAACTAAGTATTATTCTCATACTACTTCGCCACTTAGAAGATTTGTTGATATATTAAATATATTGTGTATTAAAAAATTTATTACTAACCAAGATTATACTGATGAAGATGTTATGGTATATACAGAGTATATTTGTATGTTAATAGAAGAAATAAATCAAAAAATTGCGTTACATAAGAATTATATGAGAGAAATTGATAGACAAGAAAAAAAATTAGTTTTACGCTAATTTTTTTTGTTTGTGTCAAGGGTTATTTCTTGAATACTATTTTTATTCTTTATATTATCTTCAATAGATCCTAAATAAACTAATCTTTGATTTTTAAAAGTATAATTCTTGTACGCAATTACAATACTATGCCAACCTATATGATAATAGATACCTTTAGGTTTTACTTCGGATACTATTTCTCCATCAGCATTTATTCTATTATCTAACTTAGCATAATATAAACTATCTTCATATTTAGTAAAATACTTAGTAATAGGTAATTGTTTTTGTAATTCTAATACTGTATCATTATTTGCTAATGTAACTATATGTTCTTTTTTATCTATTATTATTTTTAAACCTATTTTTTTAATATTTTCTCTTTTTATTGCCATATTATTATTATAGGTAACTATTGTAAAAGATATAATACATATTACTATTATTAAAAGAATTATAGCTATTATTTTTAATTTATTATTTTTCATGTTATCACCTTTTATTAATTCTAGCTTCTATACAATTAGAAATCAATTAAAATATGTAGAAACCAAATATAAAACCACATAATGCACCAGCTAGATGAGCTAGATGAGAAATATTATCGTTTAAGTGAAGGATTTGCTTTACAACTTCATCTGCTACATAGAATAATATAATTAGAACTAGGGTTATTGGTATTTTTCCACCTTGAATATTAACTATGGAACTAAGAACTATCATCATAAAGGTTATATCACTAGCTCCTAGTGCTCCTTTATTAGAGAATAATAATACTATAAGACTACTAACTAGAGAAGTTATTAACATCATTTTTAGGATGGCTATACTACCATATTTTTCTTCTAACATTGGTCCTAATAATAAAATATAAATAAAATTACTATGGAAATGGTTCCAATCTTTACTTACAAAGGAATTAGTAATCATTCTTATATAGGTCATTGGATTAATAATACTTCCTCTTTTTAAAGATAAAAATCTACTTAATTTATGGGCTGTTATATAATCAATAATTAACAATACTAAACATATAAAGAAGAAACTTAGTATTACTTTTGAATTATAAGAAAAATATTTATTTATATTATTCATATTATCACCTATAACTATTTTATCATTAATATTATAAATATAGTAAGATATAAACATATAAAAAGTTACTAATTTAATAAACTAGTAACTTTTTGCTGTTCAATATTATTTAAATCTTGTTAACACTCTCGATGCTGTGTCATAAGCTTTATCACGATTGGACGAATCTAACCAATAAGTATTATTTAATAATACTTTATCTACTATGCTATAATTATCTCTTTCAGGATCTATATACTTATTATGACCATGTTTACTTACAGGAAGTTGCTGGAAGAACGCTTGATAACTAGGATCTTTGAACAACAAAGCCTTTTTGCTTTCGCCTTCTTTTGTACATATAAATATTGTTTTGGTATCATTAGCATATCTAGCATTTGCATCTTTTATTTCGAAGCCAAACTTTTTGGCTATGTATATAATCCCTGGTTTCGTTTGCCTTCTTTGTAATTGTAATGAATAGCTATCGGCTTCTAAGCATGTTTTTACCCACATAGAAAAAAGAAACATTCCTAAATTCAAACCGTAAAATTCCGGTTTTACTTCCATTCCTATAAATTTGCTTTTTCTTTCGCTCTCTGACAAATCAAAATATGTATAACAAGCGCATTTTTCTGGTATTTCTGGCATAAAACACTTTATAAAATGGTTGAGTCTTTTGTTTGATTTGGCTCTAGAATAATATAAATCTATTGCTTTACTACCTATCTGAAAGTTTTGATCATGCATCAAATAGTTTTTTTTATTATCAAATTGTTTTTTTAACATTTCTTCTATTGTCATTTTCATCCCCCTTTTTGACCATCCAGTTGATTTTATCGCGATATTGGTTCTTTGTCAAAAATAAGTTAATTGGAGAAATATTAATTATAAGATGCAACCTTTGAGCCTATTATATTGTTAAAGTCCCTTCTATATAAGACCGTATGAAGCATTTTAATGTTGAATACCTATTTTTTACCTGCAGCTTGTAATACTGTTATAGCTACTACACCTACTATATCATCAGATGAACAACCACGTGATAAGTCGTTTACTGGTTTATTTATTCCTTGGGTAATTGGCCCATAGGCTTCAGCTTTAGCAAGTCTTTGAACTAGTTTATAACCTATATTGCCAGCATCTAAATCGGGGAATATCAAAGTATTAGCATGACCTGCTACCTTTGAGTTAGGTGCTTTGGTTGCAGCTACTTCTGGTACAATAGCAGCATCTAATTGTAATTCTCCATCAACATTAAGAGTTGGGAATTTCTCTTTAGCAATTTTTAAAGCTTCTAAGACTTTATCTACATCAGCGTGCTTAGCACTACCTTTAGTTGAATGGGATAGCATCGCTGTTATAGCTTTTTCTCCTGTTAATAGTTCGAAAGATTTAGATGAAGAATAAGCTATATCAGCTAGTTTCTCAGGAGTTGGATTTTGTTCTAATCCACAATCAGAAAAAATAAATACGCCATTAAAACCATATTCACAATCTGGAACCATCATAAGAAAGAATGCAGATACTAATTCTACTCCTGGAGCCGTTTTTATTATTTGTAATGCTGGTCTTAAAGTATTAGCTGAAGAATGACAAGCACCAGATACTACTCCATCTGCTATTCCTTCTTTTACTAACATACAAGAAATATACATATAATCTGTTAATAATAGTTTATGAGCTTCTTCTTTTGTTAGACCTTTTTCTTTTCTAAGCTCATAAAGCTTACTAGCTAATTCTTCAGTCTTATTATATTTAGATGGATCTATTATAGTTGCTCCATTAATATTTAAACCTTCACTATTATTTTTTATTTCTTGTTCACTACCAATAAGTATTATTTTAGCTATATTGTTCTTAAGAATCTTTTCTGTAGCTTCTAAGACTCTTCGATCATTGCTTTCTGGTAAAACTATTGTCTTTTTTTCTTTTTTAGCTTTTTCTATTATATTATTAATAAAGCTCATTTACTTTACCTTCTTTCCTTATAAATTATAGCAAAAAAAAGATTAGTTTTCATTAATCTCTATTATAATTCTATTGTTTTTGGTTCTTCTGTGAATGAATAAAATGTTGCAATAGCATTATTAATATATAATACAGATGTATTGTTATCATTTTCATCATACATACTTCTTAAATCTGGGTATTTATCTAACATAGATTTTTTGGCTTCTATACGATCATCTACTATTAATTCTCCTGATACTCTTAACCATTTACCTTCTTTAAAACAACATATTTCAAAATTATTATTTTTTTCTATTTGTTTAAATACATTTTTACTTTTTCCTGTTTGGATATATAGTTTATCTTCAAATAAATTAATTGTTCCAAATGGTCTAACTCTTGGTTTGTTATCTTCTATTGTTGATAAATAATATGTTCCACATTCATTTATAAATTCATATACTTCTTTCATAATAATTCTCCTCTATCTATATTCTACTAATTCTTCTATTTGTTTTCTTTTATCATGGAGATGACTTGGTTTAACTCCTTCTTCTCTATAACCTAATGGTAACATAGTTATAGGGGTATAGTTTACTGGCAAATTAAATTCTTCCTTTATTATATCTGGATCAAATAAACCTATCCAGATACTATCTATTCCCTCATTTGTTGCAGCTAGCATCATATGAGTAGTAACTATTGATGTATCTATATCAATGAAGGAATGATCAAAGTGAGAATAGCTATTATCTTTATCTCCACAAACTATAATAACTGTTGGAGCATTGAAACGACAATTAGATGCTTTATCTACTTTTTTTAATCCTCCTTCACTTTCTATTACTAATATTTTAAAGCTTTGTAAATTTTTAGCTGTAGGAGCTATTCTTGCTGCTTCTAAAATGTTATTTAGTTTTTCTTTTTCTATTTGTTTATTTGAGAATTTTCTTGTTGAAAAACGTTCTTTAATTACTTTTGTAAATTCCATATTATCATTCTATTCCTTTCTTTATTTTACTTGATTTTATTTGAACATCTATTCCTTTTTTTATACTTCTTATTAACCAATAGATGGGGCCATAATATAAATCATTTATTACTTGTTCTCTAGTTGAGCAATAATCTATTTTTAGTATAATCCTTTGAAATATAGAGAAACATTTAAAGAAATCTATATCACTTAGTTTTAATTTTTTTACATTTTTTAAAGCTTCTTTACAATATATCATTTTACAAGAAATATTACTTGTTGGACAACCTTTATTACTTATAACATATTTACAATATCTACAACAGCCATATTTACTTCCGTCATTTCTTTTTCTTTGTAAAAAGCATTTATTATCTTTAAATTGACATAGATCTTCTGAATAATACTTGTCTATATATTTTGCTCCTTCATCATATAGATAAGCAATTCTTTCTTTTCTTTTTTTTATACTAAGAGCTTTTATTATTATATCTAATTCTTTTTTTTTAATATTATTTTCTATATTATAATCTATTAAATACATATATTTATAAAAAATAAGCTTTTTTAAGAATTTTTGATAATCAAGATTATTATTAATAATGATTTTTTTATTCATGTCTAATAACCTCGAATTTTTCTAGTTCATATTTTTCATCTTTAGAAATACCTGCTTTATTTTTAGCTATATTAATTTGTTCTTCTACTGTATCGACACCATCTATATTTGGTAATAATAATCCTTTTTTATTTCCGCTAGTAACTATTACTCCGTATTTTTTAGAATCTAATTCAGCTTTTGAAGATATATGTGTTGGTAAACTTAATACATCGACATTTATATTTAAATAATCTAATTCGTCTTCAGTTATAGCTGGAAATCTTGGGTCATTTATAGAAGCACTAATTGCATTATTAATTATTTCTTCTGCTATAGAACTAGTTGTAGGAAGAAATGTTCCAATACATCCTCTTAATTGACCAAATTTATGAATAGATACGAAAACTCCGGATTTATTATTTAATAGTTCTTTAGAAAGATCTTTAGGAATATCTATTTTCTTATTATATTTTATAAATGTATTAATAGTTTTTTTAGCTAAGTTAACATATTCATCTTTACTTTGATTATTAGCTATTATTTTTTTTATATATTTATTAAAAAATTCTCTTTCTTTATTTTTTTCTTTTGGAATAAAAGAACATATACCATATCCTACTCCTGTTATATCTTCGTGGGATAAGAATTTACTATTTACGTCAAGACCATCTAAAGTACCAGCCATAATTGTAAATGAGCGGTGTCCACATTCAGCGGCTTTTTCTAAGAAATATTCTTCATATTCTAGTAATTCATTAAATTTAGCTTTGGACATAGTATCTATTATTCTTTCATCGTAGATTGGGCCTTCTTTTGAAAAGCCATATGGTCCATATTCTTGTAATTTATGAGATAGGTCTCCACTGGAAACAAAGACAACTTTTTTATTAAGTTTGTTTACAGCTTCTTTTATTATCATACCAAAGTGATAATTGTCTATTAAAGGTAAAGTTGATAAACCAACTATTATTATTTTACATTTAGGTAGTTCTTTTCTAATAAAATACAATGGTACCATTGTTCCATGGTCTAGTGTTTCATCTTCAATACATCCACAAGGAAAATCTTCTTTTTTAGCAATTCTTTCGATTTCTTTAGCTAATTCAATATCTATTTCTTCAGAGAAAGTAACTCTACTAGCTCCAAAAGAGCTGAAGTTTCCACTTACTCTATTACTACCAGATATATAAAAGTAATCACTATAATATTCTGCATGAGGACTAGATATTATAATTGTTTCTGGTTTTAAAGCAGCAATTTCTTTGGCTATTTCCTGATACGAGAGGATTGTTTTATCTACTTGATGTTCGCTTCCTTTTCCTACTTCAGGAATTATTAAAGGGGGATGAGGTACCATAAAAGTTCCAATTATAGACATAGATACCAACTACTTTCTAAAAATATTATAGCACGAAAAAAGAAGATTATTTAGATAATCCTCTTTAACGTATATCATATAATTATTATTTTCTATATGATCTATTAATTGTAGTTGTTTTAACTACAGTAGCTGATACTTGGCTGATTATTGTTTTTGTTTGGTATGATCCTGATAGTGTCCACCCTGATTCAGCACGATATTGTGCATTTGCTTTTAAATAAATTGTATCTTCTGGATTAGTTTTATTTACTCCTTTTTGATCAATAATATTATATTTTTCTAATTCCTCGTTTGTAAGACCATAAATTGGTTCTATAATAGCTGGTTTAGTTACAATTGTTCTCTTTTCTCCATTTATTTATTCATTTAATTATTGTTTCTTATTATAGAGTAAATCTTGGCCCATCATTATCTAGACCAAAGGATAATCTTATAGCAGCATCGAGAGCTTCTTTAAATTCACTTTCACTCATTCCAAATAGTGCAGCTATTCTTTTTCTCTTGTCTTCTGCTTTATACTCTCCTTGTGAATAATCAATAGCAAACTCCATTGTTTTTTCTCTTAAGTTTTTATAAGATAATAGTTTACTTAAATCACTTACATTATAAATAACACCTTCTGTATTATCTATGACATATCTGGCTAATTCTTTCATAATTTCTGGAATTTCACCAGCTTGAATATTAAGAATATTGTTATTATATTTGGCATTTAATTCTAGTAATATTATACATTGTAAATCTACATAGAATGTTTTTTCCATCCAATAAGAAAATCTTACTTGAGGATTCTTTTGCTCCATATATAAAAGTTTTAAATATGGGTCAATCATATCATCTGAACCATGCCAAATATCAGCATCTATACAATCATATTTGGACGCATTCTCACGCAAGTATTTAATAGCATCTCCTTGAATTACTTTTATCTTTTCATTATTAGGAGTTATTCTACGAATATGATCCTCATAAAGCTTTATTACATTTGGATTTAGTTCAATAACATCAATGCTTTTAACTTGATCTTCTTGAGCTAATCTATATGGTGTGTAACCAAGACCTAGTCCAGCACAGCAAACCTTGTCTCTTATTTCTCCAGCTCGAGAATTGTGAGTATTAATTTCAAACGCTTCAGCAGTCATCCAAGTATTACCTTTTCCTTCTGATAAACATGGTATAAAAAGATACTCGGTTGTGAACCAACATCTAGTTTTTCTTATAAGTGAATATGGATCTCTAGTATCCTCATCCCATAAACGAAGTGTAAGAGGTAAAACATGTTTTGTTCTTCCTATTGTAAAATTTCCACAACTTTGACAAGCAACGTTGAAACTCTTATAATACGGATCAACTAATGGTCCCTCATTTGGTTTTATTTGTCTATCATAATCTATTGTTCCTTCTAGATTATATTGACGTAATAATTGGATTATATTATTCCTATTAACTTCACCATAAATTATTTTTTCTCTTAACTCAGCTGAAGAAAGTTCCTTTCTTATTGCTCTTTCTATTGTTTTTTTAACCTTATCGGCGGTATTAGATATTGTTGCCATAAATTATTCCCCCTCTAAAACATGGTATATATTAACACGTTTTTATTTTTTTGCAAATATATATTTTTTATAATCTAAATGCTGTTTTTGCTTTTTGATACCGTTATTCTATCTGCTTCAATTATTAGTTCATCTAATTCTTTTAATTTACTTTCGATATGATTTTTTATTCTTTCTATTCCTTCGCTATTATTTATAGCGAAATTTTTTACTATTCGCCTTAAATTTGGATAAGAAATAAAATCAAGTAGTCCCTCGGTATTAGAAATCATTACTCTTTCATTATCAACTATGTATTCTGCTAATATATCTAACCCTGGAATAGGTATATCTTCTTCGATTAAATCTTTTTGTGTTCTATAAAATCTTTTATATAAGATTCTAAGTATTTCAGTTTGAAGATTATTATAGAAAGAATCTTCTATCCAATAAGTAAATTGTATATTAGGATATTGATCTTCTAATGCAAGGCATTTTAAATATGGATAAGTCATATCTAAAGTATCACGCCATATGTCAACATCTATGTGATTATATTTTTCTAAATTAGTTGTATATAAGTATTCAATGGCATCCGCTAATATAACTTCATTAATCTTATAATTATTAGGAGTTATACCACGAACATTATCATCATATAGTTTTTTTACATCAGAACTTAATTCAACAATATCAATACTCTTAACTTGATCTTCTTGAGCAAGTCTAAATGCTGTATATCCTAAACCACAACCCAATAATAAAACATTTCCTTTTACGTATTTAGCACGAGTATTATGTGTAAGAATTTCATATGGTTCAACTGTCATCCATGGATCTTTTTTTATTAATCCTTCGTATAAAACTGGTAGATATAATGTTTTTCTAGTATAGCAATAGCTAATTTTTGTAATTAATGACCCTGGATCTCGTTGATCTTCTTCATATTTAGCTAAACACCTTTTAGATAATCTTCTAATATTTGAGCAAGCCATATTACCCGATACACTTTTTGGCACTTCTTTAAATGCTTGTATGTATGGATCACTTTCTATTTCTTCAGCATCTTTCTCTTCTATTTTTATGTAATCTTTAAGTTTGGTCAGACCCTGTAGTTCTAAAAGTTCATTGAGTCTTTTGAAAGTTACTTCATCTTCTGTAATATAAGCATTAATTGTTCTTAACCCTGACTCTATTAATAAAGCTCTTCTTACCTCTTCCATTGTTTGGCTGCCTTTTCTAGTAACTGTTACCATATATATATGCCCCCTTTAAACACGACATATGGTATCACCAATTTTATTTATTTGCAAATAATAGTATTTGATAGCATAAAAAAAAACAGTTTTATAACTGTTTTCTCTATTTTATAGGTATTTGTTTTACTTCTTTAGTGCCGCCAAGAGCTTCTTTTTTAGGTATTTCTACTTTTAAAGTACCATTTTTAAATTCAGCATGAATTTCTTCTTCTTTAATATCTTCACCTACATAGAAGCTACGTGAACATTCACCAAAGAATCTTTCACGACGAACGAATTTTTCTTCGTCATCTTTCTTTTCTTCCTTATTTACTTTGGCATGAATATTTAAATATCCTTTTTCTAATGAAATATTAATTTTATCTTTTTCAAATCCAGGTAAATCTATTTCTAGAATAAATTTATCTTTTTTTTCTTTGATATCAGTCTTCATTAGATTTCTTTCTTTTTTAGAAAAGAATTCATGTCTTGGGAAGAACTCATCATCAAAGAAATCATCAAATAAATCAAAACTATTTTTTCTAGGTACTAACATCATATATATCTACTTCCTTTCATAAAGTGTTACGATTAGGTAGCACCGATATGGTTTTAATACCATTAGTAAGTGCTTTATTTCTTACTACAGTTAAATAATAGCACTAAAATTAGCACTTGTCAACAGTAAGCGCTAATTTTTATAATTTTTTTTACATTTTTAATGTTCTTGAACTATTTCCACTAGATGAATTATCTAAATTCATATTATCATCATTTGCTTTACACCATGATAAAGCTTCAAAAATTGCATCTCTAAAAAGAATAATTTCTCTTCTTTCTAAGAAGTTCTCATTAAATATTTCTTTCATAAAATTGTTGTCAAAAGGTAATAAAGGATTTAATAAATATATAAATTAAAAATACTAGTTGAAACTAGTATTTTTTATTCGTATATTTTTCCATTATTATACTTTTCTATACATTTTAAACTTGGTTTATAGATATTAGTAGGTAAATTGTTTATATCAAACCA
>Ga0247609_10004728_pt1 | contig 13472 bp, 10 predicted proteins | sample 172DNAGHGlowgp2_FD_193487 | JGI IMG/M metagenome (GOLD analysis project Ga0247609, IMG submission 193487) | Sheep rumen microbial communities from Palmerston North, Manawatu-Wanganui, New Zealand - 1728 DNA GHGlow gp2 | ecosystem: Host-associated > Mammals > Digestive system > Stomach > Rumen ...
GACCCGCGACATCGACACGGCCGCCTCCCTGGGCCTCTCACGCGACTACATCAAGGCGCAGTTGGGGGAATGAAATCAATTACCGGAGTCTCTACGATAACCCTGTCGCGGGTTGCCCTCTTTTTTTTGTGTTTTCTTTTGAGCTTTTGATTTTTTCGTATTTTTGCGACAATTAACAAGTGTTACCTACTAAATCTTACTGATATGAAACATTTGTTTTGAGGTAAACAAAACAAACCCTGAAAATCAACAAGTTGCAAAAACTGAGGCAAAATCACCCGATTGCCTCTTGACAGAAGCAGAAAACTAAAACAAGTTGTACCCAAGTTGTCTTTGTTGTTTGAAAGAAGGAATGCGGATGCCATTGTAATTGTTGTACTTATTGTATTTCTGATATAATCGTTTTGTTTTTTTGTGTACCTTTGTGGGCGATATGAGAAAGAAGAAGAGAGATATTCCGGTGGTTGAGGGGTTTGAGATCACGGGGGTGGCGGCCGAGGGCAAGAGCCTTGGGCGCTGGAACGACTTGGTGGTGTTTGTGCCGTTTGGTGCTCCCGGTGATGTGATTGACTTGAAAATCGACCGCAAGAAGCACAACTTTGCCGAGGGACATATCGAGCGGCTGGTGAAGCCCAGTGAGCTGCGTGTGGAGCCTATGTGTGAGCACTTCGGCCTGTGTGGCGGCTGCAAGTGGCAGCATCTGCCCTACGAGTACCAGCTGCAGTGCAAGCAGCAGCAGGTAGTGGATGCGATGGAGCGTATCGCCAAGGTGCCCATCCCCGCTATCAATCCCATTTTGGGATCGGCAGTGACATCGCATTACCGTAACAAGCTGGAATTCACTTTCTCCAACAAGTGCTGGCTCACGCGTGAGCAACTGGAGAGTGGGGAAGAGTTCACTGACCGCAACGCAGCGGGCTTCCATATTCCTGGTGCCTTTGACAAGGTGCTCGACATCAAGCGCTGCTGGCTGCAGGACGACATCAGCAACGAGATGCGCCTGTTCATCCGCAACCACTGCGTGGAGCGGGGTTATTCCTTCTATGACATACGTGGTCAACAGGGATTTATCCGCATGACCATGACGCGCACCGCCAGCACTGGCGAGGTGATGGAGGTTATCGTGTTTGGTGAGGATAACCGCGATGCCATCGAGGACGTGATGAGCGCCGTGCGCGACCGTTTCCCACAGATAACGTCTCTGCTCTATGTCGTCAACCTCAAGGTCAACGACTCGCTGGCCGACCAGCAATTTATTACTTACAGTGGTCGTGACTATATCGAGGAGGAGATGGAAGGTTTGCGCTTCCGTGTTGGCCCTAAATCGTTTTACCAGACCAATTCGCGCCAGGCCTACGAACTCTACAAGGTGGCGCGCCGCATGGCCGCTCTCACTGGTGATGAACTCGTCTATGACCTCTACACCGGCACCGGCACCATCGCCAATTTCGTGGCCCGTCAGGCCCGTCAGGTCATCGGCATTGAGTATGTGCCTGAGGCCATCGAGGACGCCAAACTAAACTCCCGCGTCAATGGCATCGAGAACACGCTGTTCTATGCCGGCGACATGAAAGACGTGCTCACCGACGACTTCATCGCTGAGCATGGTCGTCCCGAGGTGATGATCATCGACCCGCCCCGTGCCGGCATGCACGAAGACGTCGTGAAGGTGATATTGAACGCCGAGCCACAGCGCCTCGTCTATGTGAGTTGCAATCCCGCCACCCAGGCGCGCGACATCGCCATGCTCGACGAGAAATACCGCGTCCTGGAAATCCAGCCCGTGGATATGTTCCCTCACACCCACCACGTCGAGAACGTGACCCTGATGGAACTGAAATCTGTCGAGTGATGGATTGCCGAAACGAAATAATAAAGATGGAGTAGGGTGAAAAACCGCCCTTGTGCCCATCGGGTAATTCTTATTTTTTATAAAAGAAGGTGTGACGCTGATTGGCTGTGTCACACCTTTTTAGCTTGCGGAGTGTAGGTAACGTTCAGAACATCTTTTTCAGGTTAACGACTGCTGTTGCAAGCAGTGTTGCTAGTACAATAATAACATACATGGTTGCCGTCCTTTTACTGTTAATAATCCTTGCAGAAACCTGCAATTTTTTACGTATTTTTACAATTAATACTGCAAATATCGTGCCATGGTTTTCGTCAATGATGATGAGCCAGGAAAAACATACGGCATTTTGGCTGAAAAAAACGTAATCGCCGACTTTTTTTATTATTCGGCTTTGATTGTTGATAACTATTTGGGTCTGGGTTTTGAGGTTTCCAAATAATTGGTGTAACTTTGTACGTTATATCAAATTGCTCAGGTAAAATGAAATGTAAAAATCGATTATTGGTGATGGCACTGAGTGTTTGGGCAATGTCGGCTATGGCTGTCGCTCCCGACTGGCAGGGCCAGGTTGACCAGTTGATAGCGCAGGGTGAATTTGCCCGTGCCGAGAAGGTGATGAAGTCATTACCCAAGAAGGTGCGCCAGGCCGATGCCGTGCGCATCGATTCGCTGCGCACCATCATGCAGCGCATCCGCACTGATTTCCGTCTCACTCCCGAGGAGGGTGTGAAAAAAATCCGCGAGAAGATGCCCGAGGCTACCGATGCCCAGATACAGCACTGGAAAGAGACCCGTGCCCTCGAGGTGATGAACATCGACGGCAAGGAGATGTGGTTCCGCAAAAGCGTGGGCAACCTGTGGCTGCTGGGCAAGGAGTTTGCCGCGCAGAATGCCGCCGACAACCACGAGTCATTCCTGACCCGCCGCAAGTACTATCTAGAGGCGATGCGCACGCCAGCCGACAAGAACAACGTGCGCGATTGGCGTCATGTGAACATCACATTCACTCTCGATGTTGAAGCCGATGTCGTTCCGGCCGGCGAAACCCTGCGCGTGTGGATGCCATTCCCTTACGAGAATCTGCGTCAGAAGAACATTCGCCTCGAGAGCAGCAACCGCGAGGTGACCTTCAGCCAGGGCAGTCTGCACCACACCGTGTATATGGAAGCTGTGGCCGAGAAGGGTAAGCCGACGCACTTTGAGTACACCTTCTCCTATGATGTGGGCGAGCGTCATTACAGCCAGCAGGACCTCATTGCCATGTTGGAGCCCTATAATACCAACAGTGAGGTTTACAGGCGTTATACCGGAGACGAGCCGCGTCATGTCATTATCACCGATGAGATGCGAGCCCTGGCGCGCAAAATTGTGGGTAACGAGACCAACCCTGTGCTGCAAGCAGCCACAATATATGAGTGGATAGGCTACAACCTGCCGTGGGCCGGTGCCCGTGAATACAGCACGCTGGCCAACATTCCGCAATACGTTATCGAGAACGGTCACGGCGACTGCGGTCAGGTGGGACTGCTATACATCACGCTGGTGCGCTCGCTGGGTATTCCTGCCCGTTGGGAAAGCGGCTGGATGCTGCATCCCGGAGAAATCAACTATCACGACTGGTGCGAGACCTACTTTGAGGGTATCGGCTGGATTCCCACCGACCCGTCATTTGGCCGCAGCGCAGTGGGCACAGCTCTGAACGATTACTATGCCACCGGCATTGACCTGTATCGCATGGCCAGCAACGAGGGCGTGGGCGACAAGCTCAGCCCAGCCAAGACCTATATTCGCAGCGAGACGGTCGATTTCCAGCCGGGCGAGGTCGAGTGGAGGAAAGGAAACCTGTTCTATGACAAGTGGGACAGCCACTTGAAAGTCAATTCAATAACACCGATAGAGAAATGAGATTCAAGTCTTTATTCATTGCCTTGGCGTTGACCATGACCAGCCTTGCTGCGATGGCAATAACGCCTGTTGAAGTACTTGCCGGCCTCAAACAACGCATTGCTCCCGACAAACGGACCGCAGTGTGGGACGTCAGCGCCGCTCAGCAGGGAGGAAAATGGGTTGTGACGGGCGTCGTGGGTACACAGGCTCAGAAAAAGGCCATTCAAGCTGCCATGATCAAAAACGGCTATAGTGGTTTTACCGACAAGGTATCAGTTCTTGAGAACGCCATTCCCGCAGCCCGCAAATGGGCGTTGGTCAAACTGAGTATCGCCACGCTGCGCACCGAGCCCAAGCACAGTGCCGAAATCGCCACACAGGGCATCATGGGCTCGCCGGTCAAGGTGCTTGAGAAGAACGGCGAGTGGTACCGCGTGCAGATGGCCGACGACTATATCGCCTATGTGCCCGAGAGTTCACTATCGTTCAAAACCGAGGCCCAGATGAAGACGTGGCGCAAGTCAAAACGCTATATCGTCACCTGCTATGACTCCCGCCTTGTTGCTCAGCCCCATGGTGATGAAACGGTGAGCGACCTGGTGATGGGTAATATCCTTGAGTTCAAGGCAGAACAGGGCGGATGGCTGAAACTTGCCACGCCTGACGGACGTTATGGCTGGGTAGATGCCGCCGATGTGGCCGAGTTGTCGCAGTGGAGTCAGCAGGGCTTCAGCGCCGCTCAGATCGAGAAGACGGCCCGCCGCATGATGGGCTCGAGCTATCTGTGGGGCGGAACCTCGACCAAGGTCACCGACTGCTCGGGCTTGACCAAGGTGAGCTACTTGAGCAACGGCATCATCCTGCAGCGAGATGCTTCTCAACAGGCCCTGACGGGCAAAATCATGAAAAGGGGGACCGATTGGCATCAGTATGAGACAGGCGACCTGTTGTTCTTCGGTAACGAGAAGACGGGTCGGGTGACCCACGTGGGCATCTATCTGCGCGACGGCAAGTATATCCACTGCTCGGGGCAAGTCAAGATCAACAGCCTTGATCCCAAGGCCAGCGATTATCCTTACCTCTACTCTCCCCTGAGTGCCAGCCGCATCAAGGGCATGGTGGGCACCAAGGGCATTGTCGCCCTCAAGAACCACCCGTGGTACTTTTGAGTCAGGAGTTTTTTGAAATTTGAAAAAGAAACTTAAAATTCAAGAATAATATGGATCGTAGAAAATTTATCGCAGGAATGGGCTTGACGGCAATCGCCGCTGCCTCGCCTGTATCGATTAACGCCCTTGAACGGGCCGCAAAGAAACCCCGCAAGCGTGCAGTGCCCCGTGTCAACCAGATAGCCAAGACGGGAAAAATGAAATTGTCGTTTTTCCCCTATGAACTCAAGTTGCGCCATGCGTTCAATTTGGCGCGTTATAGCCGAACCACCACACCCGACGTGCAGGTGAAACTTGAGTATGAGGGCATCACTGCCTATGGCGAGGCATCTATGCCACCCTATCTGGGAGAGAGCGTAGAGAGCGTGACCGCTTTTCTCAACAAGGTTGATTTGGGACAATTCAATGATCCCTTCCTGATCGAGGACATACTGGACTATGTGGACAAGCTTGAACCCAACAATCGTGCCGCCAAGGCAAGTATTGACATTGCGCTGCACGACCTGCTGGGCAAAATCATGGGACAACCATGGTACAAGATATGGGGCTATAATCCCGAGAAAACACCTGTTACCAGCTTCACCATCGGCATTGACACACCCGATGTCGTGCGGCAGAAGGTCGAGGAGGCCCGGCCTTACAAACTTATCAAGGTGAAGATGGGGCTGGACCGTGATCAGGAAACCATCGACATCATCCGTGAGATGATGCCCGACGTGCCCATCTGCGTGGATTGTAACCAGGGTTGGGACGACAAGGAACATGCACTGGAAATGTGTCACTGGCTGGCCGAGCGCAATTGCCTGTTTGTCGAGCAGCCCTTTGACAAAACATGGATGGACGAGACGGCATGGCTGCGTGAACGCTCACCGCTTCCCATCATTGCCGACGAGGCCTTTCAGCGTTTGCCAGATATTGTCAGGTTCAAGGACGTGTATGACGGCATTAACATCAAGCTGATGAAGAGCACTGGCCTGCATGAGGCCCACAAGATGGTGACCCTGGCACGTTCATTGGGCATGAAGGTGATGATTGGTTGTATGACCGAAACCTCATGTGCCGTGACTGCCGCCGCCAACTTGTCGCCTGTCGTGGACTTTGCCGACCTGGACGGCAATCTGCTCATCGCCAACGACCGCTTCACGGGCATGACAGTCGAGAACGGTAAGATCACCCTTCACGACCGTCCGGGCTTGGGAATTGAACTGCTCAAGTAAATTGATCAATAACCCGAGGGGGGGCGGCATGGCTGAACCAATCCTTGTTGCCGCTTCCTCTCATTACAAAACAATAGACACGATTAATATTTATCAATGAACAAACCTTACTGGGGACTTTGGACCCTCTTGCTTGCCGCCCTTGTGTTCTTTGCTGTCTTGTCATTCTGGCAGGACGGCATCAGCGTGGCTGGCATGAATATCAAGACTGCCACATTTGCGCGTGATTTGGGCAGTGATACCAGAAGCAGCACCAAAGCCGATACTGTGGATGCCGACGGCCGCTTGCCCAACGGACACCATCGCAAGGGCTGGCGCGCCCCAATGGACACTACAGCCAAGGATATCCTGTTCATTGGCGACTCGATGCTCGAGGGACTAGCCCCCCGCCTTGCCGCCTATTGCGACAAGAACGGGCATAGCCTTGTCGAGGTCATCTGGTACAGCAGTTCCACCCTGTGCTGGGCCGAGTCGGGACGGCTCACCGAACTAATCAACAAGTATCACCCAAATTATATCTTTGTGTGTCTGGGCGCCAATGAGTTATATGTCCCCGACATCAAGCGTGCGCGTCGCCCTCATCTTAAAAAGATACTCGCCGAGATCGGTGACATCCCCTATGTGTGGATAGGGCCACCCAACTGGGACGAAGATACCGGCATCAACGACCTGCTGCAGCAAGAGGTCGATGAGGGCTGTTTCTACCTGAGTGCCAACGACCATTTCGAGCGTAGCCGTGACGGTGCCCACCCCAAGCGTGCGTCTGCCCACCAGTGGATGGACCGCGTGGTCAAGTGGTTGGGAACAACAGGTGCCTATCCTATTCGTCTCGAAAACCCTGGAGATGGCATCAGCCGTGCCGATCACATTGTCATCTATCAACCTCCCAAATGATACCATGTTATTAGATTCGATAGACATATCACAACTCTGGTCGATGTTGACCTTTAACCGCGACGAGCCCATGTTGTTCACCAGTGGACTGTTCTGGGTCTTGTTCATGCTGTTCCTGCCGGTATATGCCATGCTCAAGTCGCGGCGCAAGAAGATGATGATTTTTGTCATCGCCTTCAGCCTCTACTTTTTCTACAAGTCCAGCGGCCTGTTTTTCCTGCTGCTGGTGGCTACATCCATTTTTGACTGGTGGGTAGCTCAGTTTATCGAGTCCAGCAAGAACCGTACCGAGCGACGCATCGCTCTCACGGTGTCGCTGGTTTTCTCGTTGGGTATTCTGCTGTTCTTCAAGTACGGCAACTTTGTGATGTTCAATCTGGAATCTCTCATTGGCGGGAATTTCCAGCCGATGGACCTCATCCTGCCAGTGGGCATCTCGTTCTATACCTTCCGCACCATCAGCTATGTGGTTGATGTCTATCGGGGTAAAATCCAGCCTGTTGATGACTATCTCGACCACCTGTTCTTCTTGTCCTATTTCCCCTGCCTTGTTGCCGGACCTATTGTTCGCTCCTGTGACTTCAACCCTCAAGTCCAGGCCAACAAGCCTGCTACGCGTGAGATGATTTACGGCGGTCTGTTCCTCGTCATGCTGGGAATCTTGAAAAAGGCTGTCTTTGCCGACTATATCGCTCAGTACAACAACATCGCCTTCGGCAATCCGGCTGGCTACACAGGCTTTGAGCTGCTGATGGCCGTGTTGGGCTTCACGATGCAGATTTATTGTGACTTCTCGGGTTATAGTGATATGGCGATTGGCTTGAGCAGCATCATGGGCTTTGACCTGGGCATCAACTTCAATTATCCATATCGCTCGCTTAATGTTACCGAGTTCTGGCATCGTTGGCACATCACGTTGTCCACTTGGCTGCGTGATTACGTTTACATCCCCCTGGGTGGAAACCGCAAGGGCAAGCCGCGCCAGTATTTCAACCTCATGGTGACCATGCTGCTGGGTGGATTGTGGCATGGTGCGGCATGGACCTTTGTGGTTTGGGGTGCTGGACATGGAATAGCTTTGTGCGTTCACAAGCTGTGCAAACCCTGGCTTGATACCATCGCCAGCACGCGATTCACCCGCTTTGTCTCGTGGCTGTTGACCTTCAGTTTCGTGGCATTCCTGTGGATATTCTTCCGCGCTACTTCGTTCCATGAGGCCGATCAGGTAATCAGGGGGATACTCACCGACTTTGAGTGGGCTTACCTGCCCGTGTTCCTGTCTCGTCGCAGCACTTGGTGCATCATGCTGGCCATCATCTTCGGCCTCCACTTTGTGCCTACACGCATTTGGAACAAGATGAGAGGGCAGTTTGTCGCAGCCCCCTGGGTTGTGAAATTGCTCATCTTCATCGTCCTCATCCAACTGGTTCTCCAGTTTGCCAGCGCCACGGTCCAGCCCTTCCTCTACTCCCAGTTCTAAACAACTGACTTAACTGATAAAACGGGTGTAACGGATAAAACGGGGCCCTTTCGCCCCGTTATCCCGTCATCCCCGTTCCCTCCGTTTTCTCCGTTAAATATCCCTAATATCCAGCAAAGCATTGTCGCTTTGCTGGAAAAAATGTACCTTTGCAGCTTGTAATAAAAACAATAACAAAACAATACAATAAAAAATGGCAAAACAGGAAGACGTTTTCAAGAAGATCGTTTCGCACGCCAAGGAATATGGCTTTGTGTTCCCCTCGAGTGAAATCTATGACGGACTCGGCGCTGTGTATGACTATGCACAGAACGGCGTTGAGCTCAAGAACAATATCAAGCGTTACTGGTGGGAGGCAATGACCCTGCTGCACGAGAACATCGTGGGCATCGACAGCGCCATCTTTATGCACCCGACTATCTGGAAGGCTTCGGGCCACGTCGACGCGTTCAACGACCCCTTGATTGACAACCGCGACAGCAAGAAGCGCTACCGTGCCGACGTGCTAATCGAGGACGAGATCGCCAAGATCGAGGAGAAAATCAACAAGGAGTGCGAGAAGGCCGCCAAGCGCTTCGGCGACAAGTTCGACGAGGCGATGTTCCGCCAGACCAATCCCCGTGTGCTCGATAATCAGAAGAAGCGTGACGAGCTGCACGCCCGATACGAGAAGGCCATGAACGACAACGACCTTGCCGAGCTCAAGCAGATCATCGTGGACTATGAGATTGTGGACCCCGTGAGCGGCACCAAGAACTGGACCGACGTGCGTCAGTTCAACCTCATGTTCAAGACCCAAATGGGTAGTAGCGCCGACTCGACGATGGATGTTTATCTGCGTCCCGAGACCGCTCAAGGTATCTTTGTCAACTTCCTGAATGTGCAGAAGACTGGCCGCATGCGCATCCCCTTCGGCATCGCGCAGATAGGCAAGGCCTTCCGTAACGAGATCGTGGCACGTCAGTTCATCTTCCGCATGCGTGAGTTTGAGCAGATGGAGATGCAATTCTTTGTACGCCCCGGCGAGGAGCTCAAGTGGTTTGACTACTGGCGTGAGCAGCGCTTGCGCTGGCACAAGGCGCTGGGCCTGGGCGACGAGAAGTACCGTTTCCACGACCATGAGAAGCTGGCCCACTATGCCAACGCAGCCACCGACATCGAGTTCAAAATGCCGTTCGGCTTCAAGGAGGTGGAGGGAATCCACAGCCGCACCGACTTCGACTTGAGCCAGCACGCTAAGTTCTCGGGCAAGAAGATACAGTACTTTGATGCAGAACTGAACGAGAGCTACACCCCCTACGTCATCGAGACATCGATTGGCGTGGACCGCATGTTCCTCTCGGTGATGTGCTCCAGCTACGAGGAGCAGCAGCTTGAGGGCGGTGATACCCGCGTGGTGCTGCATCTGCCCAAGGCTCTGGCTCCCATCAAGTGCGCCATCCTGCCGCTCGTCCGCAAGGACGGTATGCCCGAGAAGGCTCACGAGATCATGAACCTGCTCAAGTTTGACTTCGCCTGCCACTACGAGGACAAGGACACCGTGGGCAAGCGCTACCGCCGCCAGGATGCCATCGGCACCCCCTATTGCATCACCGTCGATGGCCAGACCCTGGAGGACAACACTGTCACCTTGCGTGACCGCGACACCATGCAGCAGGAGCGTGTCGCCATTGCCGACCTGCCTGCTATCCTGGCCCGCGAGTGCAGCCTGAACAACGTGTTGCGTAAGCTCATGTGATTCGATTGTTGAAGACTTTAAGGTCTGTAAAGACCCTGTTAAGAAATAAAGAGAATGAAAAAGTTTTTCTATACCGTCATGATGGCCATCGTTGCCGTGACGATGCTCAACTCCTGCTTGGGTAATAGTATCGAGGACGAGTACAAGGACTGGCGCGAGGCCAATGATAAGTGGTTCCAGCAACAGTCCGAATCGGATCAGTACACCATGATGATCGCCCCTTGGGACCCATCGGCAAAGGTGCTCATGCGCTGGCACAACGACACTAATCTGACGCGTGGCAACCTCAAGCCGCTCATAACTTCGGTCATTGATACCAAATACAAGTTAAGGCTGTATGATAACACTGCTATTGACTCGTCTTACACCTTGACCGACAGCATCTACCGTACACCACTCAACAACAGCGTCGAGGGTTGGATGATTGCTTTGACCCGCATGCACGTGGGCGACAGCTGCACTGTGATCATTCCCTATCAGCAAGGTTATGGCTCCACCCAGATGGGCGACAATCTGTTGCCATTCTCCAACCTCGTGTTTGACATTAAACTTGTAAATATCTACAAGTATAAGGCTAACTAACAAGTTGCTGCCAGGCTAATTAAAGAAAAAGCCCCTGAGCAATTGCTCAAGGGCTTTTTTAGATTCGTGGCTCTGCCGCGGCCATCCGAATAGGTCAGCGTAACGACAGCTGGTAGTTATAGTACTTCTCGTTGCCGGTGATGTCCTCGATGACCTTGATGAATGGTGGGAATTCCACCTCATCGCCCTCCTTGACACCCTCGAGTTCTAGAATCTGCATGCCCAGCTTGGGTTCGATATAGGTGTCCAGCTCGAAGTAGCGGTTCTTCCATACGAAACACTTGCGCATCTTGCTGATGGGCTTACGGCTGGGGTCGGCCAGCTGCAGCAGATCGACGTATTGCTGAGCTGTGATGCGGCGCTCGGTCTCGATCTGCTTGTCGCTGCTCACGGTCTTCTTGATGGTCTGGAAATAGACGTAGCTGCCCTGCCAGCCACGTTTGCGCACACGCATCTCGGTGCCGGGCTCGCTCAGCAGGTAGGTCTGCGTGATTTCGCTCTCGATGTAGTCGGGGATGTCGTCTATGACCTCAACGATGTATTTGTGCTCCTGCTCGATGGGGCTGGGAACGCCCAGCACAGTAGAAATCTCATTAAGCACCTGGCGCAGCTTGTCGTCAAAGTCCATGTGATTGCCGATCACGCGCAGGTGGGGATGGCCCGTCCAGGCTCCCAGCACCTTGCGGTCGAGTTCGCGAGCGAGTTCCACATCCTCGCTGCGGAATTTGTTATTCTCGTTGGTGTAGAACTGCTCGGCACCGGCGGCAGCGGTTACCATGTGCAGGATGGCCTCATAACGGGCGTCGCGCAGCTTCACCGTGTTGGTGCCCATCTCCTCGGTCAGCGCTTCCCAAATCTCGGGCGAGACATAGGCGCTGATGTCCATTGTGCCGCGGTCGCACACGATGAGCACAGGCTTGTTGCACTGTTCTGCCATCTTGGCGAAGTGGTCTTCAAGGGCCAGCTGGATGTTGAGCGTCGATTTTTCGGCCTCAAAGAACAGGGCCTTGTTTTGAGTCAAGTAGTTGATGCCGGCGCTGCTGAACATCGTGGGCACCTCGGGAATGGCAAACACCTGGAAACCCAGGCCGCTGAAGTGCTCGATGATACGGGCCATAGCGGTCGTCTTGCCAGCGCAGGGGCCGCCGGTCAACACAATCTTAGTGATTTTATTGGTGATTTTATCAGTCATTTTCTTGATTAAAATATCATTTCACAAAAAGAAGGCCAAAGATACACACAATCTTCCACCCGCGCAACCTTTCCACACTAAAAGATGTGAAAACGGTTTATGGGTTTTAGGTTTTGTAGATGTTTGTTATCAATCATACTATTTTGTGTTAAGCAAGTTTGGATAATTCATGAAATCGTACACTCTAGTTGTTGCAATAGTAACCTCGAGAAGTTTGGTATGGGCAATATAGCAGAGGCCATCAACTACGTCATGACTTATCGTCTGATCGAGTGAACACCTCGCTATTTGACTTTTTGCGTCAGTGATATGATGAATGAGTATCAGTTAATCTCTTTGGCCAATAGCCGAGAAATCAAATACAAGCAGAAGTTTTATCGGGTTTACGATAGAATGATGTTGATTATTGCGTTGGCGTCGGCAATATTGACCTCACCATCCTCGTTAACATCCGAGCGGCTTTGAGAGTTGTCCGAGCCACCTAAGATAATATTGATGATGGCATTGACGTCGGCAATGTTGACCTCTCCGTCACCGTTCAAATCACCTGTCGTTCCTTCTTCGCCAATAGGCAGAATATTTTGGAATTGATTCCAATAAGGATGTTGTTGGTAGCGATCTAAAGATTCTGCTGACACATAGAGAGAAGCATGATCGAATATTTCCTCGCTAAAGATATATACACGGATTCTTTCTCCGTCAATAGTTGCAATAAATGGTTGCGCATAAGGTGGAGTTGGCGAGAGGCAGGTCACACGGGTGATGTTGGGGCAACCCAAGAACGTGATTCCCATCCAAGTGATGCCACTACCGATGGTCACGCTCGTTAAACCGGTACAGTGATAGAACCATGCTATACCATGATTGTCAAAATCTGAGATCACCGAATTGGGTATTATGACACTTGTCAGTCCTGTACATCCACCGAATGCGTAATCACCGATAGAAGTTACAGAATTAGGAATATCGACACTTGTCAGTCCTGTACAAACAGAGAATGCGTAATCACCGATAGAAGTTACAGAATTAGGAATATCGACGCTTGTCAGTCCTGTACATCCACCGAATGCGTAATCACCGATAGAAGTTACAGAATTAGGAATATCGACGCTGGTCAGTCCTGTACATCCATAGAATGCGGAATAACCGATAGAAGTTACAGAATTAGGAATAACTGTGTTTTTGCAGCCCGCAATCATCGCCTCCGTGGCTGTTTCAATGATGGCGTTGCAATTATCTCGTGAATCATAGTTGGGATTTCCATTTTCTACACAGATGGAAGCTAAGCTTGAACAGAAAATAAAAGCGGCCGAGCCGATCGAAGTTACCGAGCCGGGAATAGTGAGGGTGGTCAGCCCTGTACAATCTGTAAATGCAAAATCACCTATTGAAATGACAGAGTTAGGAATGTTGATGCTTGTCAGTCCTGTACAGTACCTGAATGCGTCATTACCGATAGAA
>Ga0247609_10004729_pt1 | contig 13472 bp, 10 predicted proteins | sample 172DNAGHGlowgp2_FD_193487 | JGI IMG/M metagenome (GOLD analysis project Ga0247609, IMG submission 193487) | Sheep rumen microbial communities from Palmerston North, Manawatu-Wanganui, New Zealand - 1728 DNA GHGlow gp2 | ecosystem: Host-associated > Mammals > Digestive system > Stomach > Rumen ...
TTAGCGCGTCTGAGATTGCATCTCTGATGAATCGAAATACAGGAGGTATATCATCGCGCATCAAAAAACTTGGGCTCAGAGATGATGAGTCAGCAAGCACAGATGTAGATTCAAGTGAGAAAAAAAGCGATGGATATAAGCAGGAATTGGAAAGGCTTATTGAGATGCAAGCGGACATCAATAGGCAAATTGAGGAATTGCGAAAGAAAATGAAGTAATAGCTATTTGAACACTTATGGATAAACTCTCAGCACAACAAAGACACGCCAATATGGCGGCGATTCGGTCGAAGGATACTAAGCCGGAGATGATTGTGCGTCGTGGGTTGTGGAAGAGAGGGTTCCGGTATAGGTTGAATCATAAGCGGTTGCCTGGACATCCGGACTTGGTGCTGAGAAAGTATCGGACGTGCATCTTTGTGAATGGGTGCTTTTGGCATGGACACAAACTGCGCAGAGCACAGAGTGAAGAATTAAGAGTGAAGAGTGAAGAATTTACTCTTGATTATGAAAGCTCGGAGTGCTGTAAGATACCGAAGACGAACAGGGAGTTCTGGGTGGCGAAGATTCGGAGGAACAAGGAACGGGATAAGGAGGAACAGCGGAGGCTGGCGGAGATGGGCTGGCATTGCATCACCGTTTGGGAGTGCGAGCTGAAGCCGTCAAAGCGAGAAGAGACGCTGGAATCGATAGCATTCACCCTGAACCATATCTGGTTGCAGGATCATGGGGCGAAGACGGTTCCATATCCGAAGGTGGAAGAAGAGGATATGCAGATGCCGATGGCGGCAGAAGGAGAAATATGACACAAATAAATAATTAAGGAATATCGATATGTTGAAGATTGAATCACGAGAACAATTGGTGAGTGAAATTGCCAATGCGTTGGAGACGCATTTCGATGAGGGATGTTTCTACTTGAGTATTACGGAACAGAAAATTAGTCTCAATGCTCCGCCATCGATTGTGGGCGAGGACTGCGTGTGGCCACATGAGGGCGATAAGGTGATAAGGATTGAACCGCTGTCATCGCGGGAGTCATTTGGGGCTATGGGGGAGTTTGCCGACACGCAACCGCCAAAGATTGCCGACAAACTCTACAGGGCGTTGAGCGGTGGACGGCCTTTTGCCCGCTTCAAGTCGGCAGTCGACATCCTCGAACTGCTGCAGGATTGGTATGCCTTCAAGAACAAGTGGTACGACGAGAAGGCTGAGGAGTGGCTACGCGACGAAGGCGTGGACTTCGTGGACGGAAAGGTCGTTGCTACAGGACGTACGCTGACGTGGGTCGAAGATGAGGATGAGTATGATGACTGGGATGATGACCTCGATGATGAGGGGGCAAATAATCATTAAAAAAGAAGATTATGCCATTACAGATTACTGCGCGAGATATTAAAAATGCGCATCCGATGAGGCTTCAAAGCCAGACAGATTTGTACTATGCAAAGGTGGGAAACCGGCTGCTTCAACGGTTGCTGCGATTGCCCGCCAGAGAGGAGATGGACGGCGAGACAGTGGAACTGATAGCTAAAAAGGTGGCACTCTACTTCGAGGATGTTATTTGCGACTGCGGTTTATGGCGCTCGTTCGTGGAGAAGCATCGTGAACTGTATGGTCGGTGGCTGCCTTTCCATGAGGTGGATAAGGACTACATGGCTGACGAACCGCACATTGAGGACATTGCGCTGATAGTGTGGAATGTGCTTTTGGAAATGTGGAAGGACAAAATAGTGAACCCAGAAAGCCCGAGAATCATGCAGATTGCCGAGGCGTTCTACGAGATTCTGGATGACGAATTCGAGAAGGCCCCCATCAACGAGGACCTGAAGGAATACTTTGAGCGGGCAGCGTTTTTGGATGACTACATCGAAGTAAGGAATGAGCTGCAATGGCTCGCTGCCCGCTGCTATCTGACAGCGGGACGTCATAGGGATGAAATATTTGAGCGTGAGCACGAAAATGTTTGCCGACTACTGCACTTTGATGAGGAAGATGACCGCGGATGGTATGCGTCGATGTGCCAGGTTTTCTTTAAGTACAAGGTGGGGCCGCTGGCATTGCTGCCGCAAGAGTGGTTGGCGCTGCTTTTAGAGAAAAATGGCAGGCAGGGGCAGGCGGAAGACGTTCGTCGGATAGAGTACCGGCCGTTTGACCTGTATCGGTTGGAGGATTTCGATGCCCATTTCATCCATCTGAGCGACACGAAGGAGAGGAAGATTTCGTTGCGGATAGACGACTATGGCGACATGCAGAGGTCGACGCTGATGAAGACGGACGGTTGTGTGGCGGCCTATATCAAGTATCGTGGTGAGTGGCACGTGAATGGCATGGACACATGGAATAAGTTCGGTGAACAACACGAGAAACTTCGCGAGCAGAAGCGCCGCTACAAGACAGGCATGGCGCAAAAGAAGTTCGATGCGCTGATGCAGAAGTCGGGTGGAAGTCCGCTGTTCTATTTCCGTAATGGCATGGAACTACGGCAGTTCCTGATGGACGACATCGGCATACCTCAGCATCTGATGAAGCCATCAGAGGCTGACGATAAGGAGTATATCGCCTTCTGGGTGCCATCGGCTGATGAGGACTTCTACATTGCTCCAGACGCTGCGCTCTACATCAAAGATCCGCGCAACCCATATTACAACGCGGCGGAGGCTCGTCAGCACGCTGTGGAACTCATCACTAACGACTATTTTGTCGAAGGTGATATGGTGCGTTATCTCATTAGCTATGACATGTTGCCTGATGCTGCCATCGTTCATGGTTCTGGCTATGAACTTGGTCATCGACAGGCACAAAAAAACCTTGATTTCCTTGCACGAGCAATCAGACGGGATCAGTATTGAAGATATGGGTAGTGAAAGATTTTTAGCCCGGTTTCGGAAATCGGGGAGTGTGGCCCAAGGGAATGTGAGGGCTGCAGGCGGGAGAGTGAAGGTGCTCTTCAGACTCGACTTCAACGATGAAGTGGGTGCCGAGATGACTGTTGTTGACACGAAGGGCGAGGCACTCGTCACATTGCCTGACTACAGACTGTATCAGGGTAGTACGTTCAATGTGCTCCGCATTCTCGACGACATCAAGTCGGCAGAGTCATTCTCCATGAGCTGGGGCGGCAGCGACAAGCACTTTGAACTGCGCAACTATCCGGCTCTGTTGTTTGCCCTGCTGCGTTGCAACCAGTTGGTAGATGACCAGATGTGCCCCATCATGGTAAGCGATGAACAGGCAGAGGTGGTGCTGTTCTTAGAAGAGAACGCTAAAGAGGGGCTCATCACGCCCAAACTGATGGCCCGTGTGGGCGACCGGCCGCTGCAGACATTCCGTCTGCTGAGCGACGTATTTGCACTCGTCGGCACCACCATCCATACCATTGCATCGCTTGGCAGCAACTACCTGCGTATAACCTTCTTCGAAGAATCGTTTCCCAAGAGGTTGTTGGAGCAATACCTCTCCGTATTCTACTCTTACATCGACAACGCATCGCTGCAATACGAGGACTACTCGCTGGAAAGGAGTCAGCAGCCAATCAGCACTATTCCAACGCTTATCATCGAGAAGGTGGATGCCGACATGGCCCTCTACTTGCGGCTTACACACTCGTTAGAAGGCGTGAGTGCCGATTTTGTGCGCGACTTTGACTTGACGTGGCATGCGCAGATATCGATGGAGAAACAGGTTGTGTTGCGCCGCATCGTGAACATGGACGAGCAAGAGGAGCAGGAACGTCTGCGCAAAACCATCCTTAGCTATGCTCCCGACCGCAAGGCCGCCAAGGAAGTGTGGCAGAGTGGCGGCGAGTTTATTGTTCCACAGGAGACGGCAGGCCCGTTCTTGCTGAAAGCTCTGCCCGAACTGGTGCAACGCTACCAAGTGCTGGGTGCCGAGCGTCTGCGAGAATACAAGGTAAAGGCCGTTCAGCCGAAGGTGAAGCTGTCGCTGAGCAGTGGCATCGACTTTCTGGAAGGTACGGCCACGGTGAGTCTGGACGGTGAGGAATTCTCGCTGCGCAAGTTCCTGCAGCAGTATGCCAAGCAGCGATTTGTCACCTTGTCGGACGGCAATCGTGCCCTCATTGACGAGGGCTATGTAAAGCGGCTTGAACGTATCTTCAAGAAAGCAGAGAAGGGCGGCTCGGAAAAGGTTCGCGTATCGTTCTTCGACCTGCCAGACATTGAAAACCTGCTGCAAGAGAAACTCGAAGGCGAGACATTCCGACACTATCGTGGTTTCTACGAGGGTTTCAATAAACTGGCTGCGCAGAAAATGAAATACGACGGCGTGACGGCCAAGTTGCGCAATTATCAGAAGGAGGGCGTGAAGTGGCTGAACTACTTATATGAGAACAACATGGGCGGCTGTCTGGCCGATGACATGGGACTGGGTAAGACGCTGCAGACCATTACTATGCTGACAAGGGTGTATATAGGGGGAGTTAAAGGAGTTAGAGAAGTTAAAGAAGTTAAGAAGCCTTCGCTAATCGTCATGCCGCGGTCGCTGCTCTTCAACTGGCAGGACGAACTGCAGAAGTTTGCCCCGCAACTCACCTACTACATATACTACGGCCAGCAACGCGACCTGAAGGAGGCCGTGCATCACCAGCTGGTGCTGACGACCTACGCCTTGGTGCGCAACGATATTCAGGCATTCCGTCAGCAACAGTTCCACTACATTGTGCTCGACGAGAGCCAGAACATCAAGAATCTCACCTCACAGGTGACGCAGGCCGTGATGCTGCTTACTGGTGAGCACCGTCTGGCACTGAGTGGCACCCCGATAGAGAACAATCTGTCGGAACTGTATTCGCTGTATCGGTTCCTGAACCCTGCCATGCTTGGCACGCTTGACGAGTTCAACAAGCAGTATGCGTACCCCATCCAGCGCGACGGCGACAAGGAGGTGACGGAGAGCCTGCGCCGCAAAATATTCCCTTTCATGTTGCGCCGTCTGAAGAAGGACGTGCTGAAGGAACTGCCCGACCGTATGGAGCAGACACTCTATGTCGAGATGGACGACGACCACAAACGGTTCTATGAACAGCGACGGCAGTACTACCAGACACTCGTGGGCAACAGCATAGCCCAGCAGGGACTGGAGAAGTCGCAGATGGTGATGTTCCAGGCCCTGAGCGAGCTGCGCCGTATTGCTTCCGTGCCTGAGAGCCTGAGCGACGGCAGCATCACCTCACCGAAGATTCCGTTGTTGACGGAACAGGTAGAAGAACTGGTGGCTGGCGGACATAAGGTGGTCATCTTCTTCAACTTCATTGCCGGCATCGAACTCGTGGGCGACCGCCTTACGGAGATGGGCATCGACTATACCACCATGACTGGCTCGACCAGAGACCGCCGTGCTGTCATCGAGCGTTTCCAGAACGACCCCGCCTGCCGTGCCCTGCTGATGACGCTGAAAACGGGCGGTGTGGGACTGAACCTGACGGTGGCCGACACCGTATATATCGTAGAGCCCTGGTGGAACAAGGCTGCTGAGGAGCAAGCCATCAACCGCCTGCACCGTATCGGTCAGAAAGCCAAGGTGATGAGCTATGCCCTTATCACCCGTGACACCATAGAAGAGAAAATCCGTCAGCTGCAACAGCAGAAGCAAGATTTGGCAAACAGTCTCATCGTTGGCGATGCTGCCATGACCAAGCGACTGACAGAAGAGGACATCAAATACATACTTGGATAAGACGATGGGATACAAGAAAGGACAAACATACAAGAAGGAGCCAATACAGACAGCGCTCTTCGACACGGAACTCACCGAAGAGGTGAAGAAAAATGCCGTCATCATTTACGAACCTGACGCAGAGCATCTCAAGGCGGTCACCGACGACCTCATGTACAGTTACACGAAGGACGAGATATACAAACAGGCACAGGTGTTCCACCCCATGTTGAAGGGTAAACTCGTGCTAATGCAGAAAGCCGATGGCCGTCAGGTGCCCGCCAACGATATACTGCCGCTGTTCTCGATGTCCAGCAACAAGGAGTCGCTGACACGCGCACTGGCTTACATACTTAGCGACTCGCGCAACCTACAGCCGTATGTCGATTCGCTGAGCGAGGAGATGCGCGAGCTATGGCGGCACCTCCTGTTGCACATTTGGTGCAGCGAGGAAACGGCCAAGGACATACTGAACGCCACCGATGAACTGTTCAACAAGCCTTGCTACTCCTACTACTCCAGCGATGTGGGCTGGAACAAACGCAGTTTCGACTTCTTTAACCTGTCGCGCAGCCTGTCGGCAAAGAAGGCGCGATGGGGTTATCGCAGCGACCAATTCTTTATCCGCATAAAGAGTTATGTCCAAGGATTGTTCTTCCCCCTCTTCTTTCCTGAGACTGGCGGCGACCCATGCTTAGAAAAACTGCCTAACGACATGCCCATACCCTTTAACTTCGAGCAAGAGTGTTTTGCCAAATACTCCCTGCTCTCCAGTCTGCTACAGACAGACAAGGTGGGTATGACATCCAAGGGTGTGTCGCAGGCTGATATTAAGCGTGCTGCAAAGCAGTTAGGCATGACAGAGTTCTTCGGCGATTCAGCATCTATGCAAGCCAGCATCCGAGCCAATTTCTATATCACTTCGTTGGCACTCATCAGCTATTTCTTTGGAAAGAAAAGCAAGAAAGCCTACGATTACGTCGAGAGTCTGCGCACGCTAATAAGCAATCTCGGAAGATTAAGTCATTATCTGCCTTCGCTCATGCTGCCACATATCAAGGGACTGCGCAAGTCGATGACCGACAATAGCCACATAGCAGACCTTTGTGACTTCATGCTTGAATGGCTGAAGTTAGAGTCTGAAAAGTGGACTCCCGTCGAGGCCATTTTTGTCAAGATGTATGTGGGCAATGTAGGAAAAGACTACCTGCAGAGTTGCGCTCTCGTATTCCCGCACTCCGAGCAGAACTCCAGTACAGAGCTTGTCAATGACTTTAGCGGCAAGACGTTTGCTGTCGACCGGTTCGTCACCGAGTTCGGGCTTGTTACCATGCAGTCGTTTGCCTTCATGCTGTGCAGTCTGGGCATGGCCGAGCTCGCTCTCACATCCGAAAATTCCAACCTTTCGCCTTTCTCACGGGCCGGATACATCCGTCTGACGCCATTAGGCCGTTACATTTTGGATGTCACCACCTATTACGAGGCACCTAAACAGGAGCATATAGCCTATTTCGAATTAGACCCAGACAGACTGATTATCCGTTCGTTAGTGGAGCCGAACCCTTACGCCCAACTGCTGCTCGATACGTCGGTGGCTATCTCGCGCAACAGGTTTGAGACATCGGCAGAAAGTTTCCTTGCCCACTGCCAGAAGCAAAGCGACGTAGAAGAGAAGATAGGTATCTTCAAACAGTTCGTCAGCAAGCAGCTGCCACCGCTTTGGAAACAGTTCTTCGACTCGCTGCTGATGCATTGTAATCCACTGCGCACCGACAAGACAAAATATCAGAAATATCGTATCGACCCCAAGAACACAGAACTAATCCAACTATTGACCACAGACCCGAAACTGCGCCAGATGACGATACGGGCTGAGGGCTATCTGTTGTTGGTAGAGAACGACAACCTGAAGAAATTTACCGACGAGCTCAAAAAGCATGGTTATTTGTTATGAAAACTTTATAGGAATATAGAAAATGGATATAAAGGAACTATTGAATCGGACGGATAGGTTTGCGGCCAATGCGGGTTGCAGGATTACGGAGGTGGACGAGCAGCATGCTGTGGCGGAGATGACCGTCAAGGAGATGCACCTGAATGGCGGCAATGTGTGTCAGGGTGGGGCGCTGTTTACGTTGGCCGACTTGGCGATAGCGGCATGGATGAACTACAACGGACAGCTGACGTTCGGCATCAACAATAGCATCATGTTTGTATCGAGTGCACGTGAGGGCGATGTGCTGCGGGCTGAGGCTGTCGGCATTTGCGACCATCACAAGATTCCTGCCGTAGAGGTGCGCGTGACCAATCAGGACGGACGACTCATCTGTCATGTGACGGGAATGGGGTATCGTAAAAGCGTAAAGGTGCCAACGGAAGAATGAAGAAAATCATCGTAGCAATCGATTCGTTCAAGGGCTGTCTGACATCGGCTGAGGCTAATCAGGCGGCATGCGAGGGTATTCTTGCGAAGATGCCTGAGGCAAAGGTTGTGCAGGTGCCTGTGAGCGATGGTGGCGAGGGATGGTTGGAGGCGTTCCAAGCAGCGATGGGCGCTCCCTCCCCTCTGACCATTGGCCATCTCCCATCTGGCAGGGGCGAAATAGTGGATGTCAACGTAAAGAACCCGCTGATGCGAACGATCGTGGCGCAGTATCTCATACAGGGCGATAAGGCTGTGATTGAGATAGCCAAGGCTAGCGGATTGACATTGCTTTCGCCAGAAGAGCGCAATCCAATGGTGGCCACGAGTTACGGTACTGGTCAATTGGTAGTAGATGCCATAAGACGAGGCTGCAAGCACATCATCGTAGGACTTGGTGGAAGTGCCACCAGCGATTGTGGAATAGGAATGTTGCGGGCGATCATTGATGCCTTTTCGAAAGGCGGCAATTGGGACGATGTACACGAACTGGATGACGTGCGCTTCACGATAGCCACCGATGTCACCAATCCGCTTTGTGGTGAAAATGGGGCGGCTTATGTTTTTGCACCACAAAAGGGAGCGACACACGAACAGGTGCTTGCCCTTGATGCTCGTGCCAAACGCTTTGCGGAGGCTTCTGCTAAGCATCTAGGTCGTGATAGCCAAAACATGCCTGGAGCAGGTGCAGCAGGTGGCTTAGGTTACGCCTTCCTACAATATATGAATGCCGAATGTCGCTCAGGTATCGACCTCCTGTTAGATACCATCCATTTTGACGACCTGCTACAAGATGCCGACCTCGTGATTACTGGCGAAGGCTCTGCAGACCGCCAAACGCTCATGGGAAAATTGCCCTTCGGCATCTTGCAGCGAGCAAGAAAACAAAATGTTCCTGTAATGCTTATAGCCGGCCGCATAGCTGACGAACAAATTCTTCTTGATGCAGGCTTCTCCCATGTTGCCTATATCAATCCACCTGGAATACCCCTCGAAATCGCGATGCAACCCGACACTGCAAAAGAAAACATCAGAAAAACTGTAAGAATATGAAAAACGTGGAAATACATAGTTGTCCGGAGTTGATGGACTACATCCAGGAGGTGGGGTTCCTGCCGCTGTTGGATAGTGGTATTCGTGGCTATTCGGCCGAGGATGTTGTCGATGAGGACAATCGATATGTGGTGTTTGACGATGGTGGTTGGGACTGGCCATTGTGGAAATGGAAAGGGCCCATCGTCACCGAGGGCCGCTGTGTCTATGGCAAGTTCTTTGCGGGCAAGGCGGGCTTCGTGAGCAAGGAGTGGTGGCCCGACCTATGCAACTATCGTCGCGCTTCAAGACCAGCGCCTGCGGAGGGCAGCATTGAGGAGGCTATTCTGTTGACGTTGGCTGAGCATGGCAGTCTGATAACGCGCGAATTGCGGGCGGCTTGTGGCTTCGACGGACCTAATATGCGGAGCAAGTTCGATGGTTATGTGACGCGCCTGCAGATGGCCTGTCGCATCGTGACGGAGGACTTTGTATATCCTACCGACAAGCATGGGCGCGAATACGGATGGGGCTGGTCGCTGTTGACAACACCTGAGTCGCTTTTGGGACGTGACATGTTGCGATGTGAGCACACGCCACAGGAGTCGTTCGAGCGGATGAAGGCGCATCTTAGTAAACTATTGCCTGAAGCGACGGAAAAACAGATTGAAAAGCTGATTAAGTAGCATGAGCATCAAGACGATTATACTAATCCTAACAACAACGATGATGATGAACGGATGTAAAGGGCAGTCGCAGGCTCCTGTGGTGAGGCCGGCGACACAGGCGAACCGCTTTTATACGGGCGATGCAAGGGAACTGAGCGAGGAAGTGGACAGTTTCTTGGCGCTACATCGTAACGACGCGAAGTACAGTAATGTAGCAGCGTTGATAGTGCCTCATGCAGGGTACTATTTCTCTGGCAATGTGGCAGCGTCGGCGTATATGGCGATTGACCCTAAGAAGCAGTACAAGCGGATTTTCCTGTTAGGACCGAGTCACCACGAATGGCTCGACGGAGCATCGGTGAACACGGAAGCGGACTGGTATGCGACGCCATTAGGACAGGTGAAAGTGGACCACGAAACGGCTGTTGCATTAACGAACACGATTGCAACGCCACACTCTCAAAGAGAGAATTCTGTGTTCTGTTACAGGTCGGAGGCGCACGATAGGGAGCATTGTTTGGAGGTGCAGTTGCCGTTCTTGCAAAGGAGTTTTAAGGAAGTGCCACCGATTGTGCCGATTGTTATTTCGACGAATGATTACGAAAAATTGAAGCGGATGGCAGAGGTGCTGAAGCCATACTTTACGGACGAGAACCTGTTCGTGATTAGTAGCGACTTCTCGCATTATCCATCGTATGAGGATGCCTGCGAGGTGGATGCCAAGACGGGTAAGGCTGTAGAAAGCGGCGATGTGGAGGAGTTTATTGCGACCATCAATGCCAATGCGCGAAGTGGCAAGCGGAATCTGGCGACGAGTGCCTGCGGCGAATTCGCCATCATTACGCTGATGCTGATGCTCGACAAACAATATGAGGTGAAACACCTGATGTACCAGAACTCGGGCAACATCGACAATCACGATCATAGTAGGGTGGTGGGCTACCACTCGTTTGCCATCTTACGAAAGGAAAACACGAGTTTCACCCTATCTGATGCAGACAAGAAGGCGCTGAAAGAGATTGCATTTAATAGCATTCGCGATTCATTGGACGGCAAGCCTATCGCGCAGCCGACTCTTACCTCTTACCTCTCACCTCTTACCTCTAAATGTGGTACCTTTGTCTCGCTGCATAAGCACGGCCATCTACGTGGCTGCATCGGACATTTTGGCGAGGACTATCCGTTGCACGAGATAGTGGCTGAGATGGCGCGGGCGGCAGCCTTCGAGGATCCACGGTTTAAGCCAGTCACCCGCGATGAATTGAACGACCTCGACATCGAGATTTCTGTGCTCACGCCGATGCGTCGCATCCAGAGTCTGGACGAGTTCGAACTGCATCGTCACGGCATTTACATCAAGAAGGGCTATCGTAGCGGCACGTTCCTGCCGCAGGTGGCCGACGAGGTGAACTGGACCAAAGAAGAGTTCGTGGGACATTGCTCGCAGGACAAGGCCGGACTGGGCTGGGACGGCTGGAAGGACGCGGAACTCTACGTTTACGAAGCGATTGTTTTTTAACGAACACGAATTCCACGAATAGCACGAATTCTTTTCGACCACGGATTGTTCGGATTTAACGGATGAAAGAATGTAGGTATTATAAGCGGTTGGAGGACGGGCGGGTGGAGTGCACGCTCTGTCCGCATCATTGTCGGATTGCTGAGGGCAAGTCGGGTGTGTGTCGCAGTAGAAGGAATCAGAGCGGCGTACTCATGAGTGAGGTGTATGGCAAGCCGTGTGCGTTGGCCATTGACCCGATAGAAAAGAAGCCGCTGTACCACTTCCATCCAGGCACGACGTGTCTGTCGCTGGCCTGTACGGGCTGCAACTTCCGTTGTCTGAACTGTCAGAACAACGATATTTCGCAGGTGTCGCCTGAGGAGGTCAATCATTACGAACTCTTGCCTGAGGACGTCGTCGTGCTCTGCCTGAAGCACCAATGTCCGGGCATCGCCTACACCTATACCGAGCCACTGACTTATCTCGAATATATCATCGATTGTGCGCGGATGGCGCATGAGGCTGGCCTCTGGAATATCCTCGTCACAGCAGGCTACGTTTGTCAGGAACCGTTGGCTGACCTCCTGCCGTACCTTGATGCCGCCAACGTCGACCTCAAGTCCTTCAGCGACGATATCTATATGAAGGTAAGCGGAGGACATCTGCAGCCCGTGCTCGACACCATTCTTGCCATGAAACAGGCTGGCGTGTGGGTGGAAATCACCAATCTTGTCATCCCTGGGATTAACGATGATATGCAGATGATTCTCCGGATGTGTCGCTGGCTGAATGAAAAGGGCCTCGCTGAAGCCCCGCTGCACTTCAGCCGTTTCTTCCCCCGCTACAAGATGCTGGACACGCCGCCCACGCCTATCGCGACGCTAAAAGCCGCCAAGCGTGTAGCCGAGGAAGAGGGCATCAAACACGTGTATTTGGGAAATGTCTATTAGGCCTTGTGGCAATCCAATAGTTTCATGTATTCATCGTAAGTGATGTGCTTTCCCCCCATTGACTTGAACAGCGGTGTCTCAAACTGACAGTCAATAAAACAGCCGCCTATACGCTCCATCGCCTTGGCCAAGTGTATCAAGGCCAGCTTGGAGGCATTAGGGACGAGCGAGAACATGCTTTCACCGAAGAAGGCATTTCTTAAAGTGACACCATAGAGACCTCCAACGAGCCTGCGGCCTTCGGCATTATCAGTTGGCTCCCATACCTCAATACTGGAGGCGTAACCAAGATGATGAAGTTTGGTGGGAAGAAACCGTTGCTATAGGCCAACACCAAACGTTCAACGGAAAGGTCACCACCAATGGCTACCAGTCCGTCGTCCTCGCCCCAACGGGGATTGGGGAACCACAACTCGTCATCCAATTGCCAAACAGCCATATTAATTGATAATTGACAATTGAGAATTGATAATTCCGATGGTGACTTCGCCGCCATTCTTCAACGAGCCGAAAAGTATCTCGCGCATCAATAGCGGTTTCAGCTGCTGGGCGATGACACGATCCATCTCTCGGGTGCCATATTCTGTCGTAAACCCTTCCTTTAGCAGATGTTCAAAAGCATCTGTGTTTAAGGACATTCGAACATTCTTTACTTCAAGTTTGGCGTCCAGTTCGCGCAGCTTTTTCTTGAGAATGAGCGTCGCCATTTCCTTGTCCATATCGTGGAACACGACGGTGCCAGACAGGCGGTTCAGGAACTCAGGCTTAAAGGTCCGCTTCACCTGTTTCATCATCGCCTCGCCACGACTGACGCTGCCGCTAAAGCCAATGCTCTGACCTGCAAACTGCGCTCCAGCATTCGAGGTCATGATGAGTACTACGTTGCGGAAGTCGGCTTTGCGTCCTTTGTTGTCTGTCAGATGTGCATAGTCCATCACCTGCAACAGGATGTTATAGATGTCCTGATGAGCCTTCTCAATTTCGTCCAGCAGCAACACGGCGTTGGGCGACTTGCGGATGGCATCGGTCAGCAGTCCACCATTCTCGTAGCCTACATAGCCCGCAGGCGAACCGATAAGTTTAGCCACGGCATGTTTCTCAGTATATTCGCTCATGTCGAAGCGTATCAGTTCGATACCCAGTTCCTTAGCCAGCACACGTGCTACCTCCGTCTTTCCTACACCCGTAGGACCAACGAAGAGCAGCGAGGCCAGCGGTTTGTTG
>Ga0247609_10004730_pt1 | contig 13471 bp, 19 predicted proteins | sample 172DNAGHGlowgp2_FD_193487 | JGI IMG/M metagenome (GOLD analysis project Ga0247609, IMG submission 193487) | Sheep rumen microbial communities from Palmerston North, Manawatu-Wanganui, New Zealand - 1728 DNA GHGlow gp2 | ecosystem: Host-associated > Mammals > Digestive system > Stomach > Rumen ...
GGTTATGTGCGACAATTTAAATTATTGTTCGAAATCTTCCCACAATAGACTAAATTGTCAGACAATTCAAAGTTGTGTATAAATAACACACAATTTTTCGGCCGGCCACATACTGTCCGTCACAGACATACACATATTGTGTGTATAATTATTCGGCACTAATTGTAGACAGTTTATGCACAAGTTATCTACATATGGTGTAGATAATACTCAACTTAATCTGATCATGACGTTAAAATTGATCACAATAACACAATTATGGGATTTCTATTGTCTGAATTGTCAGATAATTTGATTGACTCCAGATGAACCAGGATTTACAATCAAGATGGGCAGGGACATGTCAAAATACTCAGAAGGTATCAGATTAGTTATTTCTTACTGTCTAAAGAATTAACGATAGCTACTGCATGTTGGAGGCGTCCGCTAACCTGCCCTTATTAGGGAGGAAGAGATATGAATAGTACGGATTATAAAGCATTTCATTTATATCATGTCCTAAAGCTATCTAGCATCAGACATGAACCTTCTATTAATGCAGAACCCTTTATGTATGCTAAACCAGGTGCGACAATTTGCTGCGTTAACATATTTGTAGATACATCAGGAAACACATGGATTAAGAATCCGATTGGATGGATGTTAGCAATAGATCACGGTGAGGTGTTAATTAAATGATTACTGTTACTCTTTATCAATTTTCAAAGCGGAAAAATTCAACGAAAAGACCAGGAACAGGAACTAATTACAGCTGTAGGTTAAAAGATAGCTGCAGCTTGACTAAGCCTGTATTGTCTTTTGATGCAGGACAGCAAAACGTGAAAGCTAACAATTACTGTTATATCCCTGATTTCAACCGATATTATTTTATATCCGAATGGACATATCACAATGGGATCTGGACAGCTACATGCTCTATTGATGTTCTGGGAACGTATAAGGACACAATATCTAATTACCAGGGATTTGTAGAACGTGCCTCTGAAGGTTTTAACACACTAATAAATGATCCGTATGTGTCTGGGGTGCAAAATATTGCTAATCGTTCAATGACACCTTTAGCAATTCCTAATTACAGCACGGATGGATGTTTTGTAATTAGAACTACAGGAAAGCAATATCAGAATACGGATGAATTTATAGGTGGAGTTAATACATATGCTATGACTCCTGCTAACTTCGAATTATTGTGTGCAAATTTATTTGATGTAGGAGCTAGTGATATAGCTGCAGTAATCACAGAAGAGGCTGTAAAAGCTTTTTTCAATCCATTTCAGTACATTCTAAGTATTAAATGGTTTCCATTTCCTGCAAATACGATTGGATCAGAAACGCTGTTAACAGCTCCTACGTTTGGTTGGTTTGAGGGAACAGGCGTAGCTAGATGTGTTACAGACTATTACCAGGTGATTAATGCAGGAACCATAGCAAGGCCTACATCTATATATGATACGGATGATTTTAGAGCACATTCACCTTCCTGGACTAGATACACTTTGTATCTTCCTGGGGTTGGTGTTATAGATGTGAACCCAGAGGATGTTGTAGATGATTTAGATGTAAATGCTGTTTTGGATCCAATCACAGGAGAGATCACATATATCATAGGCTCAGGATCCACAAAAAGACATTTTACAGGTCAAATAGGTGTAGATGTTCAGATCACACAGTTAGCTACTAATCCTATGGGAGTGATTAGCAATACATTAGGAGCTGCAGCATCAGCCTTTACAGGAAACTTTATCGGAGCCTCTGGATCAGCTGTCTCAGCTATTCAAAATGCATTGCAGCCTACTCAATCTGTAAACGGTAGACAGGGTAGTATGGCCTTACTAAAGAATAAAACAAGGATAGAGCTGTACTGTGAACAGTATCAAAGTGCTCCAATCCCAACAGCTCAATATGGAAGATGCTGTTATAGATCTACGATTATAGGATCCACCTGGACAGCAAAGGACAATCTATTTTTGAAGTTGGGAGCTGCTAGCATGTCTGATATACGTGCGACAGATACAGAGATTGTTGAGCTCAATAATATGGTTAATACAGGCTTTTATTATGAATAGAGGATAAGTTTATGGCATTACACGCAAAACCCTCAGGAGGCTATACAGAAGGCTCGCAGGAGTGGTTAGATAACATAGATGCTTTATGGGATTTTTGCCATTACGATTTAGATTATTCAGAAGAGGCATTTTCCGGAATGATGGGAAACTCACAGCATGAAGGCGGATTAAATCCCTGGAGATGGCAGGGAGATACTTATAGTCTATCTGGAGGTTATGGGTTATTTCAATATACACCGGCATCAGGATATATCAATGATTATGGACATTACTCAAGCAGATATGCTCCTAATCTGTCTACTTCAGTACAAACACCAGGAGCATCACCTGATGATGGATATGCTCAAATAGAGGTTATTCCTGCATCTGGTAAATATTCAGGAGGATCCACTCGAATTTCTTTATTACAGCCATATGTTCCTACTTGTGCTAATTATCAATCTTTAGATGCTTTTAAAACGGTTGATGATGTAGAAACGGCTACCTATTTATGGTTAGGATTTTTTGAATGTCCTGGATGGTGGCTAAATCAAACAGATGTACCAACACATTTTCAGCCTCGATTAGATACAGCTATGGATGTTTATAACCATATCCACACTCCAACACCTCCTACGCCTACAGGCTCCCTGTTAATGTGGGGAGGTGCGAGGGAAAACATAAGATTAAATATATTAAGGAGATAGGATTATGAAAGCTAGTGACAAAATCAATTTACTTTTAAAAGGCGTTTCCATGAAAGATATTAAGGATCTGGAAACACAGGAACAGGAAGAGGCAGCTGCAGCTGAGGCAGAAAACCAGGATAGAATTAAAGAAGAGCCTGAAGAAGAATCTGCTAACAATGCTGAGGCAATAGAACAGCTAACAGAGGCAGTAGCTGAGGCTGTGGCAAAGAAGTTACAGCTCGATAATTTACATGCTGATCGTTCTGGAGATACCCCAAAAGCTAGAACAGCAGAAGAGATTGCTGCTAGTATTTTTAAGCCTAGAACGACAGCAGGAAAGAAGAAAGGAGATAAGTAATTATGGCAGTAAATTCCATGAGTTTTGAGGATTCTAGTGCATTAATTAACCTGGTTAAAGAACAGTTAACCGGTGAATCTAGTATTGCACCAGTATCTGAAGAAGAATTTGTAAAAGTTGGTACAACACTTTTAAAGACAGGATATGATCAGTTAAATACAGCACTCTCCCAGGTGCTCAATAAAACGATCTATGCTGTAAGAAATTATGAAGAGCAGTTCCCTGGACTCGAAAGAGATTCACAGGAGTGGGGAGGCATTATCCGAAAGATCACTTTTATTGATGGTGATTTTGAAACAGATGTTGCTATGGATCCAACAGCTATGGCTAATGGCCAGAGTCCGGATCCATTCAAGATTAATAGAAGAAAAGCTGTACAGTTTAACTTTTATGGTGGAACGACAGTGGAATATTGTGACACAATGACAGAAGATCAGATGAATACAGTGTTCTCATCTTCTGCAGAATTTGGCTCTTATGCTGCAGCTAGAATGTCTGAACTTTTGAATCAGTTCACCCAGAAAAAGGAAGTTGAGGACAGATTAACATTCTTAAATGTTATGGCTGCTGTTATTGATGATGGTACAAACGTAATTCATGCACTTACTGAATATAAGGCTGCTACTGGTAATGTAACTATTACTAGAGCTAATGTGTATTCTAATGATGAGTTCGTTCCATTCGCTAAGTGGTTATATGGAAGACTCAATAACCAGATTACAATGTTAAAGCAAAGATCTGATAAGTATCATTTTAATATCACAACTTACAATGGTGCTGCATTGGATCATCCGATTATGAGACACACACCAAGAGAAGATCTATCTATTTATATGCTGGATCAGTTCATGCAGCAGATTAATAGCTCAGTTCTCTCTAGCGTTTACAATAACGAGCTTTTATCTGTTGGTGATTACAATTCTGTAGCATTTTGGCAGGCTATTGATGATCCTGATAAGATTGCTATCACACCGAATGTTTTACAGACTGATGGAACGGTAGTAGCAGCCTCAGATCCGATTGAAACAGCTGATGTTATTGGTATGATGTTCGATCGTGAGACATGTGGTATTACAACAATTAATGAGGGTGTACGCTCTATCTATAACCCTCGTGGCCGTTATTTCAACAACTGGTATAACTGGAGAATCCGTTCTTACAACGATCTCACAGAAAATGCTCTGGTTATTATGCTTGATTAAGTAGGGAGGTGCTGCTATGGCATTACCTTATTTCTATCAACAGATGAATCTCATCATGGGCACTACGGTGCCCAGTGAGATTGAATATATGTCTGATAGCTATTTTTATTTCTGGCGTAGTCTGTACCAGAGATTACGCTCAAAGTTAGATGTATCAGTTCCTGAAGGATGGGAAAAAGAGCCTATTGTATTTCTATTATTGGGGAACGGATTTTTACCAGTAGTAGATACAAACAAGTATGGCCGTAGAAAAGTTGATAAGGTTGGTGTCATTCCTTTATACGGTAATCCTGGAGGTGTAGGTGCATGGAATCAGCCTGTGAAAGCTGTATTTCAAAATCCTATTATTCATCTTAAAAAATCAGAATTTACACTCTGGGAAGAGTGTGGAGCTATCATTTTAACTCCGGATTATTCTGGTGTATTCGATATTATTGATAAGTATGCGAAAACATTATCCACACTTGATTCTACTTTGAATCAGAGCATTGTAAATGCCCGAGTTGCCTATGTATTTGCAGCAAAGAATCAGGCCGGAGCTCAGACAATTAAGGCTGTTATGGATGAGCGAAACAAGGGTAATTCTTACATTGTTTATGATTCTGATATGTTTAAGGATGAGAAACATGATAAGGCTGATTTTCTCTTAGATGATGATATGTTTACTTTCGTAGATTTTCAGGTAAAAGAGAACTACATCACAGACAAGCTCCTGCATGATACAGAAACTGTTTATCATCAATTCGATAATGAAGTTGGAATACCTTCTAATCCACAGGAAAAGAAGGAAAGAATGGTTACGAATGAAATTGAATCTAATAATGTGGAAACTGTGGCTCGTTTCACAACCTGGATGGAATGTCTGGATGATTCTATTGAGAAAACAAAAAGACTTTTCCCCGGAATGTTAGATGATTTTTCAATCAAGCCAAAACAGTATGATACAGGACAGACAGGAGCTGTTGAGACAGGGAAGGTAGGTGATAGAAATGTTGGCCAAGATAACGCTGATCGGAATGAATGAATATGATTCTCAGAAACTCTGGGCTCATTTTTCTATGCCTTCTGGATATGATGAGGATTTAGTCAAAAGTATCATCCTGGAAAACTGTGGAGAGTTACCGTTACTTCATCCAGATCTTAACTATGTCTCATGGAGGGTTGGAGTGTTTTGTAAAAAACACAAGTGGACGTTTGAGAAATGGTTAGAGCTTTTAGATGCTGATTACGATCCCCTGGTGAACTATGACAGAACGGAAGAGTGGACAGATGAAACGGAACACTCAGAGTCAGGTTCATCCACAACAGCAGCAAGCTCAGAGACGGACGGAAGTACACTCCATCAAGTATCTGCTTATAATGTAACGACTTTTAGTGATGCTACTAATGATATTATTCATGATGAAGGCACTTCTGGATCTGAAACTGGTACAGAGAGCTCTGGAGATTCTAAATCCACACACAAAGGAATGGTTAAGGGTAACATAGGCGTAACAACTTCCCAGGCTATGTGGTTAGCTCAATCTGATCTGGCACGTTTTAACGTCTATGACAACATAGCCAGAATGTTTAAGCGTGAGTTTTGTTTAGGCATTTATGTATAGGAGGTGCTTATGTTTAATTTAAAGTATCCCAGAACTAACGGAGATGTAATCAATTTAGATTGGTTACTGAACATAGTGAAGGAATTACAGGAAACTGTAACAAGGCTTGAGGAAGAATGGGCAACGATTAAAGTATTAACGCCTGAAGAAATCCAGAGAATGATAGATGAATCTATCAAGGCGTATGATACTACTATTAAATTAGTAATTGCCCAGGCAAAAGATGCAGCTGTTAATGAATCTAAGGCCTATGCTGATGCTCAGGATGCAATTATTAGAAATTTAATTGCAATCACAGCTGAGCAGACTCTGAACGCCTCAAAAGCATATTCTATTGATCTATATAATCAGATGAAGGATTATGTAGATTCAAAATTAGTAGAATATAATTTTATGATCTCTCCTATTACAGGAGAGCTTGAGGATGTTCGTGATGTTGTAACAGAGATTGTTAATACATTCCATAGAACAGCAGCTCTAACAGCATCAGAATATGATGCTCTGCAGCTCACAGCTACAGCATATGATGCTTACCAGTTAACAGCTTTGGATTACGATTTCAACGGTAAAACGTTATTAGTTTAGAATAGGAGGGATAATTATGGCTCATACTAACCAGACATCTAATTATGGTTTATCACAGTTTGAAGGAACAGATAAACCTGCATGGCTCGTGGATTATAACGGTGATATGGAGAAAATTGATTTAGGTATTAAGACCTCAAAAGATGTTGCTGATGCAGCTAAAGCTGAGGCTGATCAGGGTGCTCTTGATATAGCAGCTGTAACCATTACAGCTAACTCTGCTGATGCGAAAGCTACAGGAGCGGTATCTGATCTTTCTGATGCTTATGATTCAACATCTACATATAATGTAGGGGATTTTGTAATCTATAATAATATCCTTTATAGATGTATTACTGCTATCACTGTACCAGAATCTTTTGATGGTACACACTGGGCACGTACTACGGTAGAGGAAATTATTACACAGATAAATGCTGATTTATCTGACAAAGCTGACCGAATTACACGTTCTTATGGCGACCATACTTTAACTATTGATGCTAATACTATGAGAGAATATACATTCCCAGAATTTAGCGAAATTCCGGGAAGTAAAATCGTAGCTCAGTATCCTGTAATTGTTGAAAACGGACAAGGAATTACTGTCGGTCGTGATGTTGATAGAAATTATACTATTAGAATTTGGAATAATAGTGGTTCTTCAAAAAATGTTAGAATACTTTACTATGTCACATACTATGCAGTTTAGTTAAAAATTATGTGTTGACACATACACATACACATAGTACAATAGTCCCAGGGAGTAATCCCTGGGATTTATTATTATGGAGGATAAAAAATGGAAACAATTACAATCACAAAGGAAGATTTTAACAAGGCAATAGCAAAAGCCCTAGAGAGAACAACAACTCAAATTAAAGAAATGGATAATAGTAATCTTATGGCAGCTTTTGCGATTCCAATGTTAGGAGTTTTATTTTCAAAAGATATTGAAAAATTTTTATTTGGAGATAAAGATCCTAACCAGGAGGGTTAAATTATGCTAATGAAAGATTTTAAAAAATTAATATCTCCTATAGAAGTATTAGATATTAGATCACGTGCTACAGATGAATCTATTAAAATTTGTAAAGCTAATGAATTAACAGAAGAAGATATGCATTTAAATATTGATTATGTATTTGCATCTGTATACAGAAATGATGATCATTATTCAGGAAAACTTGTATTATCTGTATATCAATAATTTGTAGATTACCGAAAAATTTTTCGGATAATCATATATAAACATGCATAAAGGAGGAAAATAATATGCAGTTTGCAATTTTTGCACAGAAAAAAGTAACAAAGGAAGGAAAACAATTTTACCGGTACATCACAACATTAAAACGTAAAGTTCAGGGACAGGATGAACCTGAAGATGTTGTTATGGAAGTCAAGTTTACAGAGGCAGCCGGAAAGCCTGACGGATCCTTATGTCCTATGAATATCGTTGTAGATAAGCGTATGGCATCCTTCTCTTCTAAACAAGAAAAATACACCGTAAAGGTAGAGGATGAAGATGGAAATGAACATGATGAGGAACGTGTGGCAACTAAGAACCTTCTCTGGGTTAAGGCATGGGAAGAAGGCGAAGAATATGTAGATCACTCTATGGATGATTTCATTGAATAAACATTAAGTTATATTATCGGTTGATTTGTACGCCCTGGGCACTCCCATGCTCAGGGCAATTCTAAAAGAGGTTTGTTTTTATGAATAAAGAAGATCCTAGAATAATTCCTGATGCTATTAAATTAGATAAGAATGTAATTATTAAAAAAGATGAAGAAGGAAAACAACAATATATAGATTTATATATTGATCCTCATACATCTATGTTTAAGAATGTGAGGGATAATTATTAATGAATAAAGAGGAATTAGAACGAAAGAAAAAATATGACAAGATTCTGGAAGAATATGTTCGTATGATTGAAACAGGTGAATCAGAGGAAGAAGATAATTCTACATACATTAAAAGAATCTGTGAATCTATTACATCATTAGGAGTTGCTATGTGTGATTTTGATGAATCAGCAGCAGCCAATATAGCATTTATAACACACATGTTAGATCATATTCATGTAGCAATCATGGAAATAATTATGCAGTGCTATGAAGAAGATCCTGACGGTGAAACAGAAATAGGACATTTTGATGTAGACGATTTAAAGAAATGGAGGAAAGATAATGGAATATCATAACAATTTCCTACCCGGTGATATGGTAGGTATTAAAGATGATGGTTTTATAGAAGTTCCAGAAGGATATTTTTATTCCGGAATGATTTTAAAAGAGAAAGCTCCTATACATACCTTTACATATTATGTAATGCTTTATCCTAAAAATAAAAACGCTGAGAATCATATTAAAATTGTAGAGGTACCTAAAGAACATCTAATATTAGATCGTTTTATTAATAGAGAACATTATGAAAATGGTGATGCAATTATAGATAGTTTAGTACATACATTAAATGTTTTAGAAAAACAATTTATGGAATATGATGATCCAGAAACTTTTAAAGAGTTTGTGTTATCGACAATACAGCAGAGAATTGAGCTTTTAACATATACTTATTTTAAAAATATGAGTAGAAATTGTGGTAAATCATATTTAAATAGTACATATGGAGAGGTGTTAAACAATGGCAAGATTAAATAGAGCAATTAGAAAACAATTCATGATTACGGAAGAACTTAATGATAAACTTAAATATATAGCATCAGGAAGATCTGAAAGTCAGAATGAAATCGTTAACCGTGCATTATCTGCATATCTGAAGAGGTTTAATTATGAAGAGATCAAGAGGGATGACAGAGCAGGAGCTCAAGAATGTTCAGAAAGCAATTAGATCATTCAATCTATATTATTCTAACTCTCTGAAGAAGGGTATAGAAGATTCTACGTCTGGTATCATAGATGAGTTAATTGATGTAGATCGAATGAGTAATAAGGGTTATGCAAAATACAGCATGAAAATGTTAAAAGGCATGAGCCGCCAGGAAATAGAAGAATATATGGGGGATTTGACGAGTGCGAAACATTTATTAGTAGCCGTCACTGAATTGCCAGATTTTGTTGAGTATGCTGCAGGAATCGCCTTAAAAGGGGATAGGGAAGATCTGTGGTACCTATATGATAAGATGCAGGAGCTAGGCTATCAGCTGTTAACTTCTGGACAGTTCCATGACATAGTACATAATGAAGATGTATCTCTATCTGCAATTGTAGAAAAGATTGTGGAAGTAGCCACATCTGACTTAGGTATTTCAGGCTTTGATAAATGGTACAGCAGCGTTTCGAGTATATGATTATGGCTGAAAACACTAAGAAAAAACGTATTAAAATAAGAAAACCACAAAGAACGTTAGTACATAAGCATTTCTGGACATTCGATATAGAGACTACGAATGTAGTTACAGGAGTAGATGATGAGGGTGAATTAATCTATGAATCTATTATCTGGAGTGGCCAGTTCTATGATGGAATTGATTATTATCAAGTCAGGAGCTACAGGGATGTAATTAAAAGACTCCGAATCATAGCAGATGAGAATGAATCTATGACGAAAAAGACTTTGATTGTAGTTCACAATCTAAGCTATGAATTCCAATTCATTAAAGATGCTTTTGAATGGACTAACATACTTTGTACAAAGGAAAGAACTATCATAGCTGCAGAGACAGACAAATTATGTTTTCGCTGCAGCTACTTGCTTTCTAACATGAAATTAGAGAAATTTCTGAAGAATGAACAGGTTTCTGAAGAATTCCAGAAAACTACAATGGATTATGAGATCTCACGTTTTCCATGGACAGACCTAACACCAGAAGAAGAAAAGTATTGTGCTAATGATGTTATAGGATTACATAAAGCCATTGAAAGACGTATTTTAGATGCTCCAAAGGAAGATATAAACAATGTCCCATTAACATCTACAGGATATGTTAGAAAAGATTGTAGGAAAGCTGTAGCAGGAAATAAAAACAACCGTTGGAACTTCTGGAAACATGCTTTAGATATTATTACTTTGAATATGGCTCACGAGGCCTTCAGAGGTGGAAATACCCATGCTAATCGTTGGTATGCTAACAAGACTATAGGTGATGGATTAAAAGCTGAAATTAAGGCTCCTGGAGTGCGTAGCTTTGATATTACATCCAGTTATCCGTTCGAATTATTAGTAAACGGTTACCCTGGAAAGTTTTTTGATCTAAAACCATTTAAACGTGATGAATTTAATTATTATCTGGAAAAATCTGATCAATGGGGAATGTTAATTGATGTGACATGGAAAGATCTGGAGTTAACAAATCCGTATGATCCTGTACCGTATATATCAACTAGTAAATGCAAGAATCTAATTTTCCCAGATGAAAGCAAAGATGATAAAAAGCATGATAGAGACAGAAAGAAAGCTAAATGTGTAGATAATGGACGTTTAATCAGAGCAAAATTCTGCCGGATGATCTTAACAGAAGTGGACTATAAAATTATTAAGGATCATTACACTGCAGGAGAAGAGAAAATAACAGCAGTAAAATACGCACAGAAACATCCTATCCCTGAAGAGCTAGCTGATCAGATACGATTATACTATCAGAGGAAAACACAGCTCAAAGGGTTACATGATCCTGACAGTGAATATATGTACGGAAAAAGTAAGAATTTGCTCAATGGAATCTATGGGATGCACGTATCCTATCCTATCAAATATCCATATTATTATGATAAAAAAGATCACTTGCTGCATCCAAAAGAGTTTGAAATAGATGATGAAACAGGTGAAGAGATTCCTATTACGGATGAGTTATTATTGGATAAATATTACAACAGCTATTCTAATTTCTTAGATTACCAGGTTGGCGTATGGTGCACAGCCTATGCTCGTAGGTCGCTCCAGGAAATGATAGATGTGATGTACAATCCAAAATATGGAGGTAAATCTGATCTAATCTATGTAGATACAGACAGCTGCAAGTTTATCCACTATGAGGATCACAAAGAGCAAATTGATGTCATTAACAAGCGTAAACGTGAACAGGCTATAGAACATAAGGCCTATGCAGAAAAAGACGGAATTACATACTATTTGGGTGAATTTACGGATGAAGGTGAAAGCAAACTGTTTAAAACTTTCGGAGCAAAAAAGTATCTTTATGGGGATGACTCAGATTTCTTTGATAGTTCAGGGAAAGTCGATAAAGAAAAAGTGCAGCATTATTTAGATCTTTTGGAGCCAGAGGATCCTGATCAGGAGCCTGATATACATGATTGCCCTGTAACAATTACGATTGCAGGAGTCTCTAAATTAGAAGGAATTAAGCATATTTTGAGGGATATTCTAGCAGGAAAAATAGAATCACCGTTTGATTTAAAGAAGGGTTATGTATTCCATAGCATCAAGCTAGCAGCAAAATACAGGGATCATACGGAATTACATTATTTTGATATTGAAGGTAGAGATGTAGAGTATGGTTCCAATGTTGTATTATTGCCGTCTAGCTACACACTAGGATTATCTGCAGATTATGAAATTCTGCTAGAAATGTACCATGACATAATGGAGGGGATTGATATTGAAGAATAAAGAAATTAAAAAATTAATCTACATAACAATCACGTTAAATATGCTCCACAATCTCACCGTATTATTCGGTGGCCGTGGCATGGGTAAAACCTTTAATATTCTACGTGATATGATCGAATATGTCCATAATAATCCTGGACGCAAATTTATCTGGCTTAGAGATAATGACAAGGTAGTACAAAAAGTAGCTGCGGGCCAATCCTTAACAGCTCCTATTGAACATGATTATCATGAACATCCAGAACGCTATTCTTTTGAATTTCCTCACATTGAATTTGTTAAGAAAGAAGGATCCTATACGTTTGCTGAAGTAGACACATCTAATAATGATGTGTCTATTTTTGGTTATTTAATGGCCTTAAGCACGTTTAAAAACAGCCGTGGTGTAGATTATAGTGATGTAGATTACATTGTTATGGATGAATTTATACCGGAAGAGGGTGCTATTGTTAAACGTCACCAGGGAACAACATTTCTTAACATGTATGAAACTGTCAACCGTAACAGGGAGCTAGAAGGCCTTCCACCTGTTAAAATTATTTTGCTAACCAATACGAATGATATTTTCTCTGATATTTTAGAGTCTCTGGGTATCTCCGGCCTGATCGAAAACATGGTTATTAAAGGAAATACTGTTTATAAAGACGAGGATATATGGATTGAATTTCTGGAAAATCGTGAATTTACAGAGGCTAAGAAAAAGACATTTATTTACAGAATTAATAAGAATGAGAAATTCAATAATATGGCTATTAAGAACGAATTCAATATATCTTTAGCTCTGATCCAGTATCATCCGAACTTAAAAGACAGTAAACCTTTAATAATCCTGGATGGAAGATACACCCTGCTGCAGCTAAAGAATGGTAACTTTTTGTGGGTTGAGAGGTTATATAACAGCAAGAATTTGCTAAATTATGATATGGATAACGACCAGGAGGCCATTCTATTTAGGCTTTATTTCACGGACAAATTACGCAAGAATTACATCATAGGCCGGATGTATTTTGATTCTATTTATACGCAGCGTAATGTGCTAGATCTAGCTAAAATGTGATATAATATTTACGTCAAATTATCTCACCCCGAGATAATCATTATTCAACCTGAACTGCATCCTAAGCACTAGGGTGCAGCTCTCCCCAAATGCATTATTTAAAGCTTTTATCTCAGAGTAAGCTGTCCCATAAAACGGACAGCTTATTTCATGTTATTTTCTGACAATTCAAACAATACAAATCCCATAATTGCGTTAATTGCATATCAAATAACGTCAGCTACATAACATATTGTGGATTATTTGAGCTATATCTAGTGTAATTGTGTGCGTAGTGTCTACAATTAGTGCCGAATAATTATACACACAATATGTGTATGTCTGTGACGGACAGTATGTGGCCGGCCGAAAAAT
>Ga0247609_10004733_pt1 | contig 13469 bp, 13 predicted proteins | sample 172DNAGHGlowgp2_FD_193487 | JGI IMG/M metagenome (GOLD analysis project Ga0247609, IMG submission 193487) | Sheep rumen microbial communities from Palmerston North, Manawatu-Wanganui, New Zealand - 1728 DNA GHGlow gp2 | ecosystem: Host-associated > Mammals > Digestive system > Stomach > Rumen ...
AAAAATGCTGTTGAAATGGCTCTTAACTATGCTGATGAAGATTATGAACCAACTGTTTTACCAGCTAATTTCCCAAACTTACTAGTTAATGGATCAACTGGTATTTCAGCCGGATATGCAACTAATATACCTCCTCATAACTTAGGAGAAGTAATAGATGCAACTATTAAACGTATTGAAAATCCAAATTGTCGTTTAGAGACAATTCTAGAGATTATTAAAGGACCTGACTTTCCAACTGGTGGTGTCATCGAAGGAAAAGAAGGTCTAATCCAAGCTTACTCAACTGGTCGCGGTAGAGTAGTAGTAAAAGCTAAAACTGAGATAGTTGAAGAAAAAGGTAAAAAACAAATCATTGTTCATGAAATACCATATGATGTATTAAAAGAACAATTACGTAAAAAAATAGAAGATATTAAAATAGATAAAAAAGTAGATGGTATAGTTGATGTCTTTGATGTTTCTGATGAAGAACATATGGCTAAACTTATTATCGAACTAAAAAAAGATGCTAATGCTGAAGTAATCTTAAACTATTTACTAAAGAATACTGACTTACAAGTTAATTATAACTTTAATGTTGTAGCTATCGTAAATAGAAGACCAAAACAACTAGGTATCTTAGAAATCTTAGATGCTTTTATAGCTCATCAAAAAGAAGTTGTTACACGTCGTACAAAATTTGATTTAGATCATGCTAAAGCTAGATATCACATCTTAGAAGGTCTAGTAAAAGCTATATCTATCTTAGATGAAGTAATTGCTGTAATCAGAGCTAGTAAAAATAAATCTAATGCTATTGATAACTTAGTAGAAAAGTTTGAATTTTCTCCAGAACAAGCTAAAGCTATCGTTGAATTACAATTATATCGTTTAACTAATACTGATATAGTTGATATTGAAAACGAAATGAAAGATTTAGAAAATAAAATAAATATCTGGACACAAATTCTAAATAATGAAGAAGCTTTAAAACATGTTATGAAGATTGAATTAAAACAAATCAAGAAAGAATTTGCTAATCCTCGTCGTACTGAAATTAAAGATGAAATTACTGAAATCAAACTTGATACAACTGATTTAATTCAAAAAGAAAATGTTATCGTTGTAGCAACTAATGATGGTTATGTTAAACGTATACCACTTAAATCATATATGAGTTCTAATGGAGAACCAACAGTTCTAAAACCAGGTGACTTTATTAGAGGATTCTATAGTACTACAACATTAGATAAATTATTAATGTTTACAAATCAAGGTCACTACTTATATGTACCAGTACATGAAATAGTAGAAACTAAATGGAAAGAACTAGGTAAACACATTAGTAACATTATTCCATTAAGTGCTGATGAACAAGTTATATCAGCTATGATCTTAGATAATAAAGATGATAATATTATCTTAACTACTAAAGGTGGTATTACTAAACGTACTAAGTTAGAAGACTTAATTGTAAGTCGTTGGACTAAACCAGTTAATGCTATGAAACTTAAAGATGATGATGAAGTAGTATCTGTAGTTAAAGATAATGGAAGAGCAATCTTTATTACTGAAACTGGTCGTTACATAAATATTGATTCTAGTGAAATATCATTAGTAGGAGCTAAAGCTTCTGGTGTTAAAGGAATCAGTGTTAAAGATGATAAAGTAGTAGCTTGTTTATCTCCAAAACCAACAGATGAATACATTGCTATATTCACAAATAAAAACACTTCTAAACGTGTTAAGATTTCTGAATTAGAAACAATGAGTAGAGGTAAAAAAGGAGCTACAATCATCAAGAAAGTTAAATCTACTAACTATGAAGTAACAAATGCTGTATCAATTGATACAAAGGCTATAATAGGTTTAAAAATAGATGGTGAATTCAAAGGTATTAAAGCCGCTGATCTTCCAATCATGGATCTAGCATCAACTGGTAGTTCTATTTCTAAAAAGAAAATAGAAACATCATTTGTAGTAGCAGAACTTGTTGAAAAGAAAATGGAAGAATCAAAAGATAAACCTAAAGAAGATAAAAAAGAAGTAGTAGAAGAACCTAAAGAAGAAAAAGTAGAAGAATTAACTATTGATAACTTCATAGATGATTTCAAACTATAGTAAAAAAATCACTTATTAAACATATACTTTAATAGGTGATTTTTTATGTCCAAAGAAGACTTTAAAAACTTTGTTAAAGATAAACCAGAACTAGCAGACTATGTAGATAAAGGAGATATGACTTGGCAAAAATTCTATGAACTATATGACTTATATGGTTCTGATAGTAGTGTCTGGAATAAATATAGTAAAAAAACTACTAAAATAACTGATTTCATGGATAAATTTGATCCTGATGTCTTACAAGAACATATTACTAATGCCCAAAAGGCTCTAGATATCTTTAGCGAACTAACTGCTAAAAAAGCTGAAGAAGTAGAAAATACCATCAAACCTAGTATCAAAAAACCTTTAGATAAATTCTTTGGTGATTAATGAAAGAAATAATAGATTACTTAAAAAAAGAAAAATACTACGACTATCTAAAAGAAAACTCCTATCTAATTAAAGAACTATATCGTCACCCAGAAAACTATAAAAAAATAATAGATTTCTTCAAAGATAAATACCATCTTCGTGTAACAGATAAAATAAGTAATGCGATAGATGGAGTAGAAACAATAAGTAGTATTATAGATACCATAAAATAAGTCTCCTATCTTGTATTTTATATCTATTTATATTAAAATAGATTAAGAAGAAGATGATAAAATGGCAAATAAAAAAGAAGATAAATTAAGTTTTTCAACTATAGAAATAATTCTTATGGTTGTAATGGTAGCATTAGTAGTAGTATCTGCTATTACAGTAGTATCTATTACAACTAGAAAACAAAATGTAGATAATCTAAAAAAAGAAGCACAAAGTATTATTGCTCAAGCTAAAAATGCTTATGCAGGATTTACATTTAAAGAAAATAACGAATATATTGTTCAAGGTGAAGATGGTTTAACTAAAGCTATGTGTATTACTTTAGATGGTTTATATGCAAATGGATATTCTACTAAAGAATATAAAGACCAAGATGGATATGTAGTAATAGAAGAAGATGCTAATCATAAATATAACTATACTATTTGGTATACAAATAAAAAATATGTAATAGATGGTTATGATGAAAGCAAGATTAAAGATCTAGATATCAATAAAGGTATTACTAAATACAATAATGATTCCTTTAGTACTAAAGTAAGAACATCATTTACAGGTACTACTAAAGAAAAAGGTGGAACATCATCAAATAATACACCTAAAAGATATGAAGCAGTATGTGTTAACGAAAAAGTAGAGTAATCTACTTTTTTTATGTTAAAATAATACTTGAGGTGTATTTATGATCAACGAAGAATTAAAAAAATATATAGAAAATAATATTCTACCAGAATATGAAAAGAATGATGAAGGACATAGAATAGATCATATCGAATATGTTATTAGAAGAAGTTTAAATTTTGCTAAAGAAGTAAAAGATATTAACTTAGATATGGTTTATACCATTGCAGCATACCATGATATTACTCATCATATTAATCCTAAAACTCATGAAATAGATTCTGCTAAATATTTAAAAGATGATAAAAATTTAAGGGAGTTCTTTACCGAAGAAGAAATAAATATAATGAGTGATGCAGTTGCTGATCACAGAGCATCTAATGAATCTGAACCAAGAACTATCTATGGTAAAATAGTATCATCTGCTGATAGAAATACTATTCTAGATGCACCATTTAAAAGAACATATGCCTATCGTTTAAAAAATAGTCCAGATTCTACATTAGAACAAATAATTAAAGAATCTTATGATCATTTAGTATCTAAATTTGGTAATAAAGGATATGCTAAGGAAAAGATGTATTTCGAAGATTTAGAATATAAGAAATTCTTAAGTGATTTAAATTACTATCTAAGTGATTATGAATTATTTAAAAAAGAATATAAAAGAATTAACAATATAAAGGAGTGATAATATGTTAATAATAGGAAGTCATGTATCATTTGGTAAAGACCAATTACTTGGTTCTGCTAAAGAAGCAGTAAGTTATGGCTCTAATACTTTTATGTTTTATACAGGAGCTCCAACTAATACCATAAGAAAAGATATAGATGAAAAAATAACTAATGAAGCTTTAGATTATATTAAAGAAAACAACATCAATATAGAAGATGTTATTTGCCATGCTCCATACATTGTTAATTTAGGAAATCGTAGTGATGAAACTAAATATGAATTTAGTATCAATTTCATTCGTAATGAACTTAAAAGATGTGATGAAATGCATATTAATAAAATGGTTTTACATCCAGGGAATGCTGTTGGTATTGAACCAAGTGAAGGATTACTAAATATAGCAACAGCATTAAATATAATCCTAGATGGTACTACTCATTGTAAAATACTACTAGAAACAATGGCAGGTAAAGGTTCTGAACTTGGTCGTACTATTGATGAAATAGCATATTTAATTAATAATGTTAATAAAAAAGATCAAATAGGAGTATGTGTTGATACATGTCATATTTTTGATGGTGGTTATGACTTAAATGATTTTGATGCTTACTTAAAAGAATTTGATGAAAAAATAGGTATTGATAAAATAGGATGTCTACATATTAATGATTCTAAAAATGAATTAGGTTCTCATAAAGATAGACATGCTAATATTGGAGTAGGTAATATTGGTTTTGATAACTTAATTAATGTTATATATCATCCTAAATTAGATAACATACCTAAAATATTAGAAACTCCATATATTGGTAATACTGATGATGACAAAGAAAGATTATATCCTCCATATAAATATGAAATAGATATGATCCGTAATAAAAAATATGACCCAGATTTTAGAGAAAAAATCAGAGATGAATATATGAAATAAGGAAGTGATTACATGAAAACAGCATTAATACTAGAAGGTGGAGGAATGCGTGGTTTATATACCGCTGGTGTTTTAGATGCCATGTTAGATGATAAAATAAAATATGATTCTATTTATGGTGTATCTGCTGGAGCTGTTTTCGGTGTTAATTACTTATCTAAACAAAAAGGAAGAGTACTTCGTTATAACAAGAAATACGTTAACGATAAAAGATATATGAGTTTTTCTTCATTTATTAAAACAGGTAACTTCATTAATAAACAATTTGCTTATTATGATGTACCTTTTAAATATGATATTTTTGACGAAGAAACATACTCTAAAAGTAAAACAAACTTCTATGCTGTAATGACTAATATTGAAACTGGTGAAGCAGAATATCCTAAAATAATAAATTGTGGTATTCAAATAGAAGAGCTAAGAGCATCTAGTGCTCTACCATTTTTATCAAAACCAGTACAAATAAATGATAAAAAATACTTAGATGGTGGTATAGCAGATGCTATTCCTATTAAAAAAGCCATAGAAGAAGGCTATGACAAAATAGTTGTAGTATTAACTAGACCAATAGAATATCGTAAGAAAAAAAGTAATAAAATACTACCTAAATTATTCTATTCTAAATATCCTAACTTCATAGAATCTATTAATACAAGATATTCTAGATATAATGAAACATTAGATTATATTGAAAACTTAGAAAAGAAGAAAAAAATAATTGTTATAAGACCTTCTAAATTTATTAAAATAAGTAGAGTAGAAAAAGATCCTAATAAACTACAAGAAATGTATGACTTAGGAACTTATGATTATAACGAAATAAAAAAAGATTTAAAGAAATATTTAAAATAGTGAGTAATCACTATTTTTTATATGAACTTATCTATTAAACCTTTATACTCTTCTAATAATTCCTTTAACTTATTTAATGTTTCTTCTCTAAACTTATCTTTATAATTATCTAGATTAATCCTTTTACTATTAAGTAATTCTTTATAATTAGATTTAACATAGTTATAAGCAAAATCTAGTTCTTCATTATTAAGAACTATCTTTTTATTTAAAGCTAACTTATTAAAATCATCTTTACTCATATTATTTATATAATTCTCTATAAAATTAATCATTTAATCACCATTATAATTGTATGAATAAAATATAATTTCTAATACTATTAATAGGTGAATTCTATGAAAAAGATATACTACTTTATACTTATTATATTAGAATTAATAATTACTTATAGATATATAGATTTACATTACTTTAAACATGAAAAATACTATGAAGATTTCTTAAGTATTACTAATAAAATAGTTTATGGCCTACCTGCTCCAAGAGGTAGAATCCTAGATCGTAATGGTAAAGTATTAGTAGATAATGAAACTATTAATACTATTACATACCATAAACTTAATGATATAAACTCTTTTGATGTAGCAACATATTTAATAGAATTAATAGATATCGAAGAAGCTGATACTAATAAATTAATTAAATACTATATGTTAAATAATGATACAGATTATTTACTTACTAAAGAAGAAATAGAATTACTTAATAATAGAAAGATATCATTAAAAGAAATAGAAGATATTAAATATCAAAGAATAGAACCAATACTTAATTATGATGAAAAAGATAAAAAAATAATTAACTTATATTACTTACTTGAAAATGGTTATTCATACGATACCAAAGTAATAAGAGAAAATATTACTGATGAAGTATGTGCTAAAGTTAATGAAAAGAATATACCTGGTTTATTATGTGAACAAACATATATTAGAAAATATAACTATGATACTTTAAATGAATTATATGGCAAAGTAGGTAAGATTACCGCAGAAAATAAAGATTACTATCTTAATTTAGGTTATTCTCTAGATGATGAAGTAGGTATTAGTTACTTAGAAAAGCAATATGATTCATACTTAAGAGGTAAAAGAGCAGAGTACTTAGTTAATAAAGATAACTCTCTTACTTTACTAAGTTCTGAAAAACAAGGTAATGATATCTATTTAACTATTGATATAGATTTACAATTAGATATTAATAATATCTTAAAAAAGAATATAAATAATGCTAAGAAATATAAAAATACTAAATATTATAATAGATCATATGTCATAGTAAGTGACCCTAATACTGGAGAAATACTAGCTAGTACTGGTATATCTAAAATAAAAGATGAATATATTGATGTAACTAAAGATATATTAGTATCATCATTTACGGTAGGTTCTATCATAAAAGGAGCATCTCATACAGTTGGTTATCAAAATAATTTAATAGATATAGGTAAAAAGATAAATGATTCATGTGTAAAACTATACCAAGTACCTACTAAATGTTCTCATAAAAAACTAGGTTATATAGATGATATAACAGCTTTAAAAACATCTAGTAATTACTACCAATTTATTACAGCTATTAAATCTACTAATAATAATTATAAATACAATATGAAACTAGAAACTACTAAAGAAAACTTTGATTTATATCGTAATACCTTTGAACAATTTGGTTTAGGTTCATCTACTGGTATCGATTTAGAAAATGAATCACTTGGTATTAGAGGTAATAACTATGCATCAGACTTATTACTTAACTTAAGTATTGGTCAATATGATACCTATACACCATTACAATTAACTAACTATATTAATACCATAGCAACATCAGGTAATAGATATTCTCTTCATTATTTACTTAAAGTAATGAACAAAGATAAAGAAATATATTCATATGAAAATAAATTATTAAATACCATAGAAAACAATAGATTTGATAGAATTATTGAAGGATTTAAACAAGTTATGTATGGTACAGGAGCTGGTTATACTGATTTAAAATATAAACCAGCAGGTAAAACTGGTACTAGTGAAATAGTCTATTCTAAAGGAATTATGACTGTTAACCAATCATTTGCTATGTTTGCTCCATACGATAATCCTAAGTACTCTGTAGTAGTCATATCTCCTAATTTAGCCTATAATGATGGCAAAGATAACTATATTGCACCTACTAATAGATTAATATCAAAAGAAGTAACAAAAAGAGTATTTGAATAATAATATTTGAAAAAATAAAAAAGTATGGTACAATATTAACGACTTAAAAAGGAGGGCAGTATTATGGCAAAAAATGAAACAAGACCTAACATTACCTTAGTTTGCTCAGAATGCAAACATGAAAACTATGTTACAGTTAAGAATAAAAAGAACACAACTGAAAAGTTAGAATTAAAAAAATTCTGCAAATGGTGTAATAAATCAACTGTTCATAAAGAAAAGAAATAGTTTAAGAGGGTGTAAAAAATGAATGGCTTAATTAATATTAATGATATAAAAAATGGAATGACTATCATTTATGATGGAAAACTATATTTAGTTCAAAGTTTCCAACATGTTAAACCTGGTAAAGGAGCTGCCTTCATGAAGGTTAAAATGCGTAACCTTAAAACTGGAGCTAATATTGAAGAAACTATTAATAGTAGTGTAAAAGTAGAAAAAGCTCATGTAGATAAAAAGAAAATGACTTATATCTACAATAGTGGTACAGGTTATGTATTTATGGATAGTGAAACATATGAACAAATCGAAGTACCTAGTGAAAAGATTGCTGAAGAAGAAAAATTCTTAAAAGAAAATCTTGAAGTTCAATTAGATTTCTATCAAGGAGAAATAATTGGATGTACATTACCAGAGAAAATAGAGTATGAAGTAGTAGAAACTACTGATGCAGTTAAAGGTAATACAACAAATAATGCCCAAAAAGATGCAACTCTAGAAAATGGATATGTTGTTAAAGTTCCATTATTTATTACTCAAGGAGAAAGAATCATCGTTTCAACTATCGATGGTAAATATTCAAGTAGAGCTTAATAAAGCTCTTTTTTTATGCTATAATGTTTGAAGAATAGGTGATTATATGGAAGAGTTAGTAAAACAATTCTTAGAAAAAGAAACATTTACCCAAGAAGAACTATATAAGACATTTAGTTTAGAAGATAGATTATTTATTCTATTTAATAATCTTGTAATTTCAGAAAGATTAATCGGGAAATGTAAAGATTTAAATATTATTTTTCTAACTCCAGAAGAAGCCTACAAAACTATTAAAGAAAAAAAAGAAATTAAAGTAGATGGCATAATTTATTTTGAACCATATAGATGTGCTGAATACTTAAATCAAGATCAATTATTTGAATTAAGTTATGATGAATCATTAGATGCATTTGGTTTCTTTGTCCATCTTACTAAAACTGAATATATTGCTAAACTAATAGATGATAAGATAATAACAAGTAAATATATTCTTAAAATGATTGAAAGAATGGATAATGATGAAGTAAAAAAACAATATATGTTCAAATATTTAGATAGAGATAACTACTTTAGAGTAATAAGAACATTAAAAAATGATGAATCAAAAATGGCTTCTTTAAGCATTGTCCCTAGAAAAGATAGGCCAGATGTAATAAAAAGTTTTGATGAAGATGAAAACAAAGAAAAATACATCTATACTATGGGATTTAATAGAAGTACCATAATAAAAAATTTAAAAAGTGATTTAAGAAAAGAATACTATTTAAACAAATTATTACCATTACTAACAGCATATGAAAAAGCTGAAATAATATATTCCTTTTCTGATAAAGAATTTGTTAAAAAATATTTATATTTACTAAAATCAGATAATGCCATTGTAGCATTCTTTGAAATAGGATCAGGTTCTTCTAAATATGATGATATAAAAATAGAATTATCTAAAAGAATAAAAAGAGAAAAGAATGCTTTAAAATGTTTTATAAACGGTGCAAGAACTATTAAAGTAAGAGATGCTTTATTAAATAGATTAAGATCTCCTAAAGCAATTATGGAAGCTGTTAATAGAGGTGGAGTTAATATAAGTCGTTTATTACAATTTATGGATATGGTAAATGATGATGATAAAGTTGAAATTATAAGACATATTAAAAATCCTAAAGCATTATTTGAAAGTTTAAGTAAAATAGATAAAAGACTTATACCATCTTTACTAGAACATGTTGAAAATTTTCCACCATACGAAGAAAAGTATAGATATATAGCTGAAGTATATGCTAGTACTTATAAACTTAATTTAGAACATTTAATAACATTACTTAAAATAGTAGGATGTACATTACTTAATAATTTAGAAAATGCTAATTTAATGCATGCTATTAATCTAAATGATGACGAATTTGCTAAATATTTAAAAATTATAAATGAAAAAAACATTACAGTTGATTATACAGCTCAAAACTCAGCCATTAACTCTATAATTCAAAGAATGTTTAGAATTAAAGAAAAAGATTCAGTAGAATTTGCTGGACACTTAGTAGATGCTATAGATAGAAATGATCAAGTTACAATGAGAGATATGCTTACTATAATGTATACGGCTGGAGTAATGACAAGAGAAGAAGTTGTATCTTTCTATCGTAGAATCAAAGTAGATGATAAAACTAAACTAAAAGAAGACTTAAAACCATTTACTAAAAAATATATTAATCTAAAAAGAGTAGAGTTCTATCATCAAGTAGTTGAAGATAATAAGAACGAGTTATTTAAAATAACCGTAAGTGATAAATCATTTGAAAGATTTGTATTCAATGAAATGACTAATCAACAAATAATAGATGCTATTTTAGAAGCTAATTACTTCAATCCTTTCTTCTTTACAGAAGAAGAAAAAAATTTAGTAGAAAATATATCTATTATTGAAAAAATACTAATCTTTAAAAGAAATCCTAAAAATAATTCTTTAACAAATGAAGAAAAAAAATATATTCCTATCTTTACTGATATATTAAATAAAACATTAAGAACTAAAGTATATGTAGATCACAGTGAAGACCCTGAATTAAAAGAAGAACTAAAAGAAACAGATATGATTTCTGTAATTAATGTTATGAAATCAATAAATGTTGATGCTTTAAAAAAGAATATATTTAATGATGAAGAACTATTTAATGAATTAATAACTTTCTTAGACAAAAATAGAATAATAGGCTGGTCAAATAGATTTATAACTATAGCAGCTTTAGCTGATATAGATATAAGTGAAGGTATAATAGCAGAGTTAATAAATAACTATGGTTACATAAAAGAAAGAATAAAAACTGCAGCTGATGCTGAAGGAAAAGAGCCACAATATACTGTAGCCAAAATGCTTGATGAAGCTAGTATATTTGATTCATATTCATTTAAGTATACATTACTTTTTGGAAGAGAAAACTTTGCTTATTTAAAAGCGAATCCTGGTACATTCAGTGGTAGTGGTACAAAAGAAGAAAGAATTAGTAAAGCCTTATCTTATATACCTAAAATGCATGAAAGAAAAACAATACCAGTTCCTGGAATAGATAAAAACTATGAAACAGAAAAAGGAAAAAGATTAAATGTTGTAGTAGGTAATACTACTGATTTAATAAATCTAACCTTAGGTGAAAGAACTGACGCTTGTATGCGTATAAGTGGTTTTGCTGAATCACTACTAGAATATACCTTAATGGGTAAAAATGGCTTCAATATAGTATTTACAGATCCTGATACAGGTGAATTTGTCAGTAGAGTATCATGCTTTAGAAATGGTAATACTATCTTTATGAATCAATTAAGACATAGTGTTTTAAAAAAATATGATGATCAAGACTTAATTGAAGTATTAACAAAAGTATCTGAAGATTTAATAAACCTTACTAAAGATGGCCCAATGCCAATAAATAATATAGTTATTGATAGCCAATATGGTATGGAAACATCTAGACTAAGTATTACAAATTTAGGAGTAGATAATATTAAAAAAGGATTGCCATCATTTTATTCAGATGTAGGTAAATATGCTATTGTTTTAAAAACATCTGATAAAGATAACAAACTAGTCCCAATAAACTTAAATCCTAATATTCCATCATATACTCCTACAAGAGCTAAGATAAGATATCATTATGAAGAATCTCCTAGAGTAGTAGCTCATTACAAAGTATTAGATGCTATATTAAATCATCATAGTATGGATGAAATAGATATTGTCATAAATGAAGATATAGTAGCTTGTATATCAGGAGAAGATTGGTATGTATCAATAGATAAATATGGTAAGATAGATGAATTCATTCTAAAGAAAGCTAAAAACCCAAAACTATCTAAACAAGAGATGGAACAAGCTCTCTTAGTTTTAAAAGAAAAAATAAAGATAAAAGAGCTAAATCCAGTTAAGAAATTAGCATAGGAGGGTATATGAAAACGTTTGGTAAAATAAAAAACTTTAATGGATATAATGGTTTAATAAGAGGTATAGATGGTAAGGATTATATTCTTATGAAAAAAGAAGTATATTCTAAAGATAATCTCCAAGAAGATGATCATGTATACTTTGAAATAGACCATAAAGAAACGCCTGAAATAAGTGAAAATATAGCTAGATTTGTTAAAAAACTAGAAATTAAAAGAGGAACTAAATAATTAGTTTCTCTTTTTATGTAAATAACATATAAAATAATTTAAAATTTTAAGGATTGTGGTAAAATATATGTTAAGAAGTGGTAAAAAGCATTTCTTTTTCATAATGATTTAATAAGGTGATTATATGTATAAATATAATGGTATAAATATTAATTACAAAGACTATGGTAAAGAAAATGGAAAAGCTATAGTATATTTACATGGTTGGGGACAAAACATTGCTATGATGGAACCAATTGCTAATCCATTTACTAAGACTAATAGATTAATTATCTTAGATTTGCCTGGTTTTGGTGAATCTGAAGAACCAAAAGAAGTTTGGACACTAGATGATTATGTTGAAATGATTCACTCTCTACTCGAGGAATTACACATTAAAAAGCCAAGTCTAGTAGGTCATTCTTTTGGTGGTAAACTAAGTTTATTATATGCTACTAAATATGATGTAGATAAACTAGTTGTATTAGCTAGTCCTTACAAAGTAAAAATAACAGAACCATCTAAGAAAGTAAAACTACTAAAGAAACTAAAAAAAGTACCAGTACTTAACTTAGTAGCTGATTTTATGAAAAAACATATGGGATCTACTGATTATAAGAATGCATCTCCTATGATGAGAGATATCTTAGTTAAACATATTAATACAGATATAACTGATTCTTTAAATAAAATTAAATGTCCTACTTTAGCTATATGGGGAACACAAGATGCTGCAGTACCATATGAAGATGGTAAAGAACTAGAACATTTAATAGATAACTGTGGTTTAGTAACATATGAAGGTAATACTCATTATGCTTACTTAGAAAGATTAGGACAAACTATAAATGTTCTAAAATCATTCTTCAGTTAGGAGGTATACTATGAAATTACTATATTTTATTACTTTAATTATATACATAATATATATTAATATAATTAATGTTAAAGCTTATCATATGTTACAACAAAATAGATACAATAGAGGATATAGATATATTAAATGGATACTAAGAAACTTTAAAGATAACTTTATTAACTTATCTTTATTATTCCTAATATTTATCCTTAC